>Ga0114960_10004758_pt1 | contig 10121 bp, 9 predicted proteins | sample C_130625_MF_Meta_FD_92637 | JGI IMG/M metagenome (GOLD analysis project Ga0114960, IMG submission 92637) | Freshwater microbial communities from Lake Croche, Canada to study carbon cycling - C_130625_MF_MetaG | ecosystem: Environmental > Aquatic > Freshwater > Lake | place: Lake Croche, Canada...
AAATGGGTGAATATCCTGAGGGCCTTGTTGAGCCTTTACACTGAATAAAGGAAGGAGATGCAGGAGTAGGAGCCTCTTCATGATTCTTTTTTTACTCCGCGAACTGCCCCCAGAAGAAAAGCAATAGAGAGCAGGCAAAACAGAATCACCGAGCATTGAAGTTTCCCCGACTCAAACCAGTGGTGGCCCGTATAGCGGTGGTCGAAGACTGGGTTCCCGTAAATTAAGAACCATGAGCCAACAACCAAGGCCAATAGAACCCGCAGAAGGAGAGGTAATCTATCTCCCCAAGAACTATTCCCCTGGAGCTGCCGGGCTACCCTATGAGCGAGCATCCACGTCAAATAGAAGAGAAGAAGGATCGAGGAAACACAGAATACCACTAGCGGGACTACGGCCAGATAGTTGAGGATCATTGGAGTCAAAGTAGAGTGTGCCCCAAATAGGTTACCTTTAAGGAACAGACCTCCAGAGCAATAAAAGCAATGCCCCAAGCACCGCAATGAGGATTAAAAACTTTGTGGCCAAGGATCGCTGCTCTCTTCTGCTCATCTTCAGCGTCTTGACTACAGATGGCAGCTTGTAGGGCTGCTTATCCAATCCCCGGAGTGATTTACTCTTCTTGGCTCGATCCTTGATGATTTGCTGCTCCCTGCGCTTCCTCTGCTCGATGAGTTTTGGAATGTTCTCTATCTTCTTCCTGGCAGCCTCGGCTTTATCGTGGATCTCCCTTTGTTTCCGATTTACCGCTTCCAACTCGAGGTTGAGTTGGGACTTTTCTACGACGGCATTGATTCTGGGTGCTTCCTTGGATTGCTTCTTTTTTCGGTTGAAGGGGAAAAAAGCCATGGGATTCAGGCTACTCTACATCCTTCTCCGTCGAGCTGTCTCTCTTGGGTTAAAAGATTCTACTGACCACTTCCGTAAATGGTATTTCCAATCCTCTGGTAGGTTGTTCCATCGCTCCCATAGGTAGTATTCCCTAGCTGTTGGTAGGTTGTACCGTCGCTTCCGTAGGTAGTATTCCCGAGCCGTTGGTAGGTAGTTCCATCACTCCCATAGGTGGTATTGCCAAGCTGTTGGTAGGTTGTACCGTCGCTTCCGTAGGTGGTATTCCCTAACTGCTGATAGGTTGTTCCATCGCTCACATAGGTAGTGTTGCCAATCTGCTGGTAGGTCTGCGCACATACAGAGGCAATGCTCGCGATAAAAAGAAAACCGATTTTGTAAAACTTCATGTCTCTTATATTGCCTTACTTTTTTTGATTGGCAAGTTCACTCATTGGCTTTTTTGAAGTCGAGTGAAAGCATGACTATGGTGGCTGCAAGGCGGCTCGCTTCCAAATGAAGCGGGCTTTTATGACGTGGATTTGCGTTGACCCGAGTGCTGACGTAACACAATCATCATATCAGATGGGGATCACCCTACAGCGCAGAATCTCTTGGCGCATCGCCAAGGCAGCAGAAACACCCTCGGATTCCCACAGGAACCCCGAAAGGTGTGCGTTGTTCACTCGATCTACCTCGCGAGCTGCATTTCTCGTTCCAAAGCACCCCTTTCGGTGCTCTGCGGAGGGAATGCCAGCGAATCTATGGTGGCTGTAGGGTGACCCCATTCACATTTTTGGGCTGAACATGCATACCGCGCCTGTAGAGGAAATTTCCCGGCGCCATCAACTTGCAACCGATCTCCTAAACAGGGTTTGTTTGGAATTGGTGGACTCGGAGATCCGGGTTGAGGAGGCATCCCAGCACTACCTGGAATTTTGGAAAGAACAGTGGGAGTGGATTGAATTCGTAAATCAACGCGATCCCATAGCGATCTTATCGTTCTTGAGGACCATCATCACAACCTCGGTAAACTCAAGCGAAACGCTAACCAACTCCCTATTTGCCTTCAGAGCTCTACATAGAGCCTTCCTTGCGGGAGGGCTTGCCCCAGACTACTCGGGTCATCCCAACATTAATTCCCTTTATCAATTTCTGAAAGAGAGTCGCCTCCCCGAGAAACTCTCCGAATTCGAGCGGGATCTTTTGGGGCGGAGTAGCAAGATCAAGGGGATCACACTCGCATCCGAGTATCTCAGCTCGACTCCCCCTAATCCCGCCGCACTCCAGAAGCTTCTTTCACACGCGTTGAATATCAACGGCAGGGATGATTTTATCCAACTTCTCGGATGGTCAGGATGGACAGGACTCTTCGATCGAAGGGAATACCTCTCTTCACTATGGCCCGACGCTCTCAAATCATCAGTCGCCGAAGCCTTCTTCAAAAAGTTCCCCAAAAGGTATCGGCAGAGAATTCTCGCTGACAAAGATCTCCCCAGCCAACTGCTCAAAAAGGATTTCCTCGGGAAAATCCGCTCCAAACCCCTCTCGGTACGTGACACACCAGAGGCCCGTTTTTCAGAACTTTTCATAAGGCGCTTCGTCAAACACCCCTTGGGGATTCTCAGGCGGATCACGCAAGGCGAGCTCGATCCTTCGCTTCTAAAAATTCTTTGGTCGCCTCTAGTCCTTGGGAGAATCAAATCCCATGCGAAACGTTTTTGGTCATCGTCCTGGGTATACACAACTCCCTCCCTTTCTGTTGGTCTATCAAAAGCCTCTTTTCTCTTAGAGTTGCCTTCAGACGTTGGTGCGATGGTGTCATTCCTTGCCGCAGAAACCCCTGAGGGTCGTCTTAGGGTGCTATGCTCAACACTCAGCAAAAACCCCGGCTTCCCGGAGTCAGCGTTGCAGGCAAAAGAAGTAGCAGTATTGATCAAGAGCCTTGGTGACACTCCGAAAAGTCACGAACTGCTGGTTGCCTTATCCGAGGTCAGCCCATCGCTTTGGAGAGGGATCTTTGACTCACTTCCAGGATCACTTCTCCAGAATTGGTGCGGAGCCTCCGACACAGGATTGCTCCGATGGCTTTATGAGGGATCGGTATGTCCGCGACCTTATCTGGCTCCTTTTAAGAAGGAGATACTCATTGGGCTCGATAAGAAACTCATACGTATCAAAGACGACACCTCGGATTTTTTGGCCGGGATTGATTTTGGTAAACTCCCCGAAACTCCTACCGTAATCCCGGCTCTACGCATTTTACTGAGAGACCCATCGAAAACTTCAGAGGATTGGATCAAGAAGACTTGGTCAGCTCAAAAGGAGACCGATCCTGATCGTTCATACCTTGCAAAGCTCTTTCTCGAAACTCCTACCAAGCTGCAGAAAACGCTGCTTCAGCAGTTTTCAGATCCGCGCTTATGGATTCGCTGCTTTGCGGAGTCAGGCCTCTTTAAAAAGGATAATGCCTTAAGGGCTGCTGAGATTCTACGGCAAAAGTTCCCAGGTAAGCCCGGCAAGGCGGTTAGGCATCTCCTAGTGTTTTTGGAAAAGAATCGGCAGGACAAAGATCTTTGGAAACTCAAAGAGGCGTTCCTGAAGATTCTTATGACGGATCGCGACGGCTTTATCGAAGATTTGGCCCGATTCTTTCCTTCTGAAGTGGGTCCCTTTTTATGGAAAACTGACAAGCCTACCCTCTTTCTTGCCGCATGTGGTTCCTCCCTTACTGTGGATTGGATTGCGGGGAAAATCCCACATGAGCAGCTCGAGGCCGCTTTTGTGGAGGTCAGCTCTTCATTTTCTTCCCGGCCAACCCTTTCCGCAGCACTTGAAACGGCATGCCGTGCAGGCATTCGTGAGCTTCCTCAACTGGTCCGACTTGCCTTCAAACGCTGGAAATCCGATCCGAAGCTCAACCGTGGCAGAGTTTTTGACGACCTCTACCACTCATGGCCTCTTCCCAAAAAATCTGGCGGCACCCGCACTATCACCGCACCTTCTCCTTCACTAAAGCGGCTTCAGCGACGGATTCTTGATCGCATACTTAGTGATGCTCCAACCCACGACTGCGTTCACGGATTCATTCGCGGGAGATCGTGCTCTACGAATGCCAGTAACCACACCGGCAAACAAGTCGTTGCCAAACTTGATATCAGCTCCTTCTTTCCCTCAACCCCATACCATCTCATCGTCAAGGCACTCGGGACGGCAACAGGTTACACACTTTCCAAAGGGGCATTATTCCTGCTCGCCGATATCTGTTCCTACCAAGGGGGCCTACCCATCGGTGCACCCACAAGCCCTACCCTTGGTAATATAATACTTTTTCGATTCGATGAAGTGCTGGTGGATCGATGCAGCAAGGCCGAAGTGACCTACACTAGGTATGCCGACGATCTCGTCTTTTCTGGTGATAACCGTGCCGTGCCGATGCTCGGTGTGACTAAGGGGATGCTCGCCAAGCTGGGCTACAGGATCGACCCAAAGAAAGAGCTGATTATGCGACGTGGCAGGCGACAGACTGTTACAGGGCTAGTCGTTAACGAAGAGGTGAATCTTCCTCGCCGCCAACGACGACGACTACGTGCAGCGCTCCACGCCATGAAGAATGGCCGTGGAACTCACTGGCATGGCAAGCCGGCCAATCAGGATAAGATCATTGGGTTGCTTGGTTATCACCGTGGAGTGAATCCTGAAAGTGCAGAACGCCTGGCTGCGAAGTACCTGCCTGCCACCAATAAAAAAACAAAGTCGTGAGCTTCCTTGCAGACATCCATCATGGTGGCGGTGCCGAGATGAACCATATCGGTGACGAGGAGGCGGCGCTTGTCCTTACGGGCCCCCCTTACTATCCCGCCGAAATCGAGGAAATCCTCAGGAAGCCAGTGAAGGAACAGCACGACATTCCTACTGTTTGCCAAGCCGTTGAGGAGTTTCAGAAATCTCTCTGGCCTGTTTTGAGTGAATGCTTCCGGATCCTTCGCAAAGGAGGAACTCTCTGCATGGTCAGCGCGGACATCCGCTATGGAAGATTCCTTTTCGGTGTCACAGATATGCTTCGAAGGGGAGCTCAGGAATCAGGATTTCGACTCTTTAACCGGATCCACCTCCGCATGATTGGCTACAAGCGACGCCTTACCAAAAAAAGCGTTTTCCCTTTCAGGGTGGATGATACCTCGGCCATTGAAATCTTCTCGAAAGGCTACGCCCCAGCCCCCGCACCCCTTACAGATATCTCAGACGAGGAGTTCAAGCGACTCATCAATCCCTTCTGGGTGGTTAACTCGGCAGGCAACTCCCGCATCCATCCCCATCAGCTTTCCAACACCGTCATTAGGCGCCTTCTTAACCTTTACAGTCAGGAGCAAGATCTGGTGGTCGACCCATTTGCCGGATCAGGAAGCACCGTGATCGAAGCTGCCCTGAAGAGAAGACGAGCCGTGGGGTATGAAATCGATCGGGAGAGGGCACTTCGGGCATCCGACTACCTCAAGGAAAAACTCCGGAGATTCCGTCCATGAGCACCGCCTTTTCTTCAGATACATTCTGGGTTTCCCATGCCCTCTCGGCTGCGTATCTGCTCGATACTCAGGAGTCTCGGAACCTTCGGAAACAAATGGACCGGTGGATCACCGCCTGCGAGCCGAGGATCACCCCGGAGAAGGCACTTCGGATCCTTCATTCAGAACAAGGCACTCCCCTAGATCCATTCTCCATACCCAAACGGGCTGAGTCACTGGCCGTTGCCGTAATGAGGCTCTGCACGGCTGTCCGCTCAGAACTTCCGAGGATTAGGATCGTCTCAGCGACGTCGCTGCAGGAAAGGGGAGGACTCTTCCTTACCAAGAAGCTGAAAACATTCTACGGCGACATCTTCCCTTACTCGCGGCGTCCCCGCCCTCTTTCCTCAACCCCCTATCTGCTGCTAAACCGGATCCCGGAGGACTACTCCAGCATCAAGCCAGCCAACCGCGCGTTTAGTTCGACACTACTGTTTGAAAAAAGTGGATCCATCATCAAGATACCAGCCCCTTTAGAGCTACTGGGCGCAGGATCACAAACCAAGTCCATCACTCAGGAACTAAGCTCGCTGTTGGGGCGAAAGATTTCCTTTAGCGGATATGAGGCCAGCATCTCTTCCCTCGGACTCCGTATCGAGATCGACGAGCTCGCTCTCATCATCCGATCTGGTAATGCCGCGAGCCTAACTCGCTTTATGAGCATTCTCGCCTCAGGGGCTACCCTTACCCTCCAAGGAACCCACGACGATGCGTTCACCGTGGTCTTGCTCACCCTACCACCTGCCGATCAAGAAAGCGTTTCCTTGGAATCCATCCACTTCCCTAACGGAGTTAAGCTTCCATGGATGCGGCTACCCATTCGCATCAGGCCTGACTTAGACGGGCAGGCCGTTGAATATCTTAAGAGCCTCCTCGCACCCGACATCCTAACCCTCGACTCACCACAATCATGAAACCCACCCGCGTCAAACAACTCCTTGGTAAACTCCTCCTTACCCGTTGGCCCGTCTTTCTTTGGGGGGCACCCGGTATCGGTAAATCCTCGATTGTTGCAGAGACAGCACGAGACATGGGCCTTGAAATGATCGATGTGCGCGCGGCGCTCCTTGACCCTACGGACATCCGCGGCATCCCCACCGTTGAGGATGGCACCACCCGCTGGTGCCAGCCCAGCTTTCTCCCTTCCAAGCCAGACTCTAAAGGGGTTCTCTTCCTCGACGAACTAAACGCTGCTCCTCCTCTCGTACAGGCCAGCCTGTACCAACTTACGCTCGATCGGAGGATCGGCGAATACATCCTTCCCTCAGGATGGAGAATCGTAGCAGCAGGAAACCGCGCAAGGGACGGCGGCATAACCTTTCGGATGCCATCACCGCTGGCGAACCGCTTTATCCACGCTGAGGTGGAGGCTGATCTGCAGGATTGGTCCGAGTGGGCTGTGCGCAGCAGTGTTCACTATCTGGTTATTGGATTCCTGAATCTACGCCCCAACCTACTGAGTACACCACACGCCGGCCATGATGCCTTCGCCACTCCCCGTTCGTGGGAGATGCTCTCCGACCTGCTCCGTCAAGACGACGGTGATCCCGCAGCCTACAGTGATATTATCCAGGGTATCATCGGAGAGGGCCCTGCCTCCGAGTTCCTCACCTATTGCAAGGATTCTCGTCAGGACAAGGTCTTCCAAAAGATTCTTCTGGATCCAGCCAATGCACCCCTGCCAAAGAAGCTCAGTGACCAGTACGCACTGGCTGCCTGGCTCATCGCTAAACTCCATAATGCCTCCAACAGAGACGCGGTTGGCACGCTTCTGCTTCGGTTTAATCCCGAGTTCGGTGTCCTGCTTCATCGCGGTGCGGTTTCCCTGGATGCACGGATCGTAACCCATGCTTCCTTCCAAGAGTTCTCCCGCAGGTACGGCAACCTAATCCTCTGATATTCCCTTGGGATCCGACCACGAGATCTTCAAGCCGGTAGCCAAAGCCCGAATCAGGCTCCTCCTTGACGAGCCTTATCTGGCGGCCGCCGTCGCGCAGTTTCCTATCGTCGATGCAACCGATTCCCCATGGTGTGACACCATGGCAACTGACGGCTTCCGTATCTACTATGATAGGACTTTCTGTGAAACCCTTTCAGACTCAGACGTAAAATTCATTCTGGCTCACGAGGTGTTTCACTGCGTCTTTGGACATATTGAACGCAGAGGTGACCGGAACCCCTCCCTTTGGAACATCGCCATTGACCTAGCCACCAACTACATGCTCGGGGTCTTTGGGCTGAAAGTCCCAAAGAGCGCCCTCTACAACCAGCTCTACTCCAATATGACCGCTGAGGAGATCTACAAAGATATCGCCACAGATCCCGACGGGACGGTCCGCTCTCTTGGCTTGGAGCAACGTTTCCCCGACCTGCTTTCAGACAAGGGTAAAAAGGGGAAAGGTCCCTCGCCCGGTGACGGCATGGGAGAGGGATGTGGTGGAAAAACTCTCGTCGACCAGCATCTTGAGATACCCCCCGAGGGATTTGGAGAGCAGGGGCGCCCTGTTGATTCCGAACTCCGTGAGATGCGGCGTGATCTACTCAAGCCCATGACGGATCACCTCAAGTCCCGGGGGGTCACACCGGGCTGCTGGGCTGAAACCGTTAAGGCTGCCGGAGTGCCACCTTTGCCGTGGCAGGAAATACTCTCCCGTTTCATGACTGGCTTACGCCACGACAACTACCGCTGGTCACCTCCCAACAAAAAGCATATCTGGCGCGGCCTCTACCTCCCATCTATAGGAGCCCCGGCACCTAACCACATCGCAGCCGCTGTTGATACTTCGGGATCCATGGGGCGACGCGAACTGGGTTCAATACTAGGCTATCTCGACTCCCTGCGACGGGCCCATAATTCCTCACTGACACTTATCGAATGCGACAGTCACATCCAAAAGACGGAGACCTTTGAGCCCTGGGATGAGCCGGACTTCAGTACCTATAAATTCAGAGGACGGGGAGGAACAGCCTTCGAGCCAGTATTTACCTTTCTCAACGAGGGCATCATGAACGGAACCCGCTACGACTGCCTTATTTACTTCACTGACGGCTGGGCCCCCTTCCCCGATATATCCCCCGAATACCCCATCCTGTGGATTTTTTACGGGAACAAGTTCAAGCCACCCTATGGGGAAGTGCTCAAGATTATCTAGGGAATCCTGCCTTTAGCATTCTCTCTAAAACTGATGTCTAGGAAAAGATACGGAAAGCAGGCCCGCAAGGGGAACAATCTCTGCGAACACCACCGACCGATAAAATTCATCACTTTGAAAGGGAGGAAGATTCCCATGGCTTGTGACTGCGAGAAAAAGGGTCTGATTATCAAGGGGCAGTTAGAGTTGAATCTGTCTCCCTGTCCCTTCTCAATCAGCTGATATAGCCGCTCGATACATAGGGTCTTCGCAGACAAACAACTCAACTAGAATAGTTTCTTTTTCCATGATCTGCTTTTGGAGACACGTCACAGAGAGTTTTAGTCTGCACAACTTTCTAAATCCCGAGAGACAACGAATTATTGTCATCTTGATTTTTTTTCTTCCGAGTAGTCTTTATTTTTTCAGTGCTAACACTAGCTGCGTCTTTTTCGTCAGCGGCCCGGCGCTGATTCTCCTTCAAGAGGCGAGAGAGGATTTCCTTTCGTGCTGCAGGCGATATGGTAAAGCGGATGCGGTCGTTTTCAGGCAGGGTTTCAACTTCATAGAATCCGTGTTCAAGAGGCAAGTTTGACCAGCCGAACGCATCACGGACTGCATTATCCAATTCTTTATGTTGGTGGCGAAGGCTTTCGATATGAACGATCGCATCGACTAATGTGAAGGCTAGGGCCGCCTGCCGGTGCTGCTCAGGAATCTCAAGACCTTGGGGATCTTTCTTTGCACGTGATGCAAAATGCTTTCTGAGATCCGCCTCAAGATCAGGAGAGTGGAAGAGGTTGTAGATATCAGTCAGCCCAAACCAGAGGGAGAGCATTAAATGCCGGCGATGCTCGTGATACCGCTCCCCAAGATCCGAAAGGGTGTTATTGGGGATCTGCCAAAGGCCTTGAGGGAAAGGGAATGTCTCAAAACATTTAGATGGTGAATATCGTAAATCTTGTTTCAAGGCTCCACTGTATTTACGAGCCCAGACCTCGTGAACAGTCGATTGGACGATAGAAAAGTGATCCCAGCGGTCAGTGCCGAGTACATAAACTGCATCCGAAAATATGATATTTGCAGGAGATGCTGAAAATATTAGGTGTTTGGTAGTTCTTGCAGCTGAAAAGCAGTGCGAAAGAGATCTAATGGTATTATAAAGCTCAATTGTTGGTCTTTTAAATAGCCACCATTTTCTGCGAGCTAAAACATCTTTTTGGTCTCCACGCTCGCGGTATGGTTTTACCAAACTCTCTACTATAGAAAATGCCTCTTTGTATTCCTTAGCTTCATTTTCAGACCTGCAGTCTGCCATATATGGATCATAAGTTTTTACATGATTTCATACTATTTTTTAATATTGTTTAGTTCTGCCTTGATCTTTTTAAGTTCTGCACGAGTTTTGTCGAGTTTTTTTTGAATCTCGGAATAGTCTTGAAAGCTAACCCAGCCCCCATGCTCATACTCATTCATACCGCTATCCTCTACTACAGGTTCAAATCTTCTAATGGTCTTCATTCTTAAATTATAGAATTGTTTGGATAGATCGTCAAGCCTTAATAATACAATTTGTTTACAATCCTGGGTGCAAGGT
>Ga0114960_10004762_pt1 | contig 10118 bp, 10 predicted proteins | sample C_130625_MF_Meta_FD_92637 | JGI IMG/M metagenome (GOLD analysis project Ga0114960, IMG submission 92637) | Freshwater microbial communities from Lake Croche, Canada to study carbon cycling - C_130625_MF_MetaG | ecosystem: Environmental > Aquatic > Freshwater > Lake | place: Lake Croche, Canada...
ACCCTTGAGTGCTCGGCCAAGAACCTCTTCGGCCCGGGTACCGGCATAAACATCGGCGGTGTCGAACGTGGTGATGCCCGAATCGAGTGCGGCCCTCACGCAGGCATGAGCGGCATCTTCTTCGACCTGCGACCCGTGAGTAATCCAATTGCCGTAGATGATTTCGCTGACCAGCATTCCGCTGCGACCAAGGTGACGATGCTCCATGCCCGTCACACTACTGCGAATCGATACTGCTAATCGATCGAGTGATTATTTGGGTGTTACCGGCTTGCCGCCGGGGCCAACCTTGGGCTTGGGGATTCGCAGCCGCCTGATGGTGAGCCCGCGCATGATTCCGTACAGGTAGTCGCCGAACTTCACGTTTGCCTCAGGTAACTCAGCGGCAATGGTTCGCTTGATCTTCAACGAAATCCAGATGCTGTCGAGCACAGTCACGGCAAGCAACGCCAGCCAGACGTAGTAGGTGATGCTCAGAATCAGCGGGTTCTTCAAGAAGCCGGTGATGAGCACGAGAATGGCTACAGGAATGAAAATCTCGCCAATTGAGCGCCGGCTGTCGACCAGGTCGCGAATACGCGCGCGCACCGGGCCTTGATCGCGAGTCGGCAGGGCTCGCTCGTCGCCGGCCGCCAAGGCCGCGCGGTCAGCTTGGCGCGAAGCTCTTTCACGCTCGCGCATGGCCTTCTTAGCCGCTTTGGGGTCGCTTGGCACCGTGAGCGAGGCCTTGCGGGCAGCCTCGGCATCCTTGCGAGTTGGAGTGGGGCGACCCTTGCCGTCGACCTTGTCGTTGGTCTCGGGGGCAGGTGGCGCAGCTTCGCTCTTGCGTCCGAACATGCCCCTCACCCTAGTTGAATGCCAATTCGGGGCGATGGCGCACCGATCTAGCGCGTAGGCTGTGCGCTAAGGAAGGTGAACCCTTCCAATTCAATTTCACAGTTAATTCCAAATTCGCTGCCAGTGTCATCGACTGCACCGAGTGCGCAGTCGGTTTGAGAGGAGCCCTCATGGGCCTGTGGGACCGCTTCAAGACGATCTTCGGCGCCAAAACCAACGCCATGCTCGACAAGGCCGAGGATCCGCGCCAGACCCTTGACTACTCATACGAGAAGCAGGTTGAACTGCTGCAGAAGGTGCGACGTGGAGTTGCCGACGTCGCCACCTCACGCAAGCGCCTCGAACTTCAGATTCAAGGTCTTGACAGTCAGTCGACCAAGCTCGAATCCCAGGCCCGCGCCGCCCTTGCCGGCGGTCGCGAAGACCTCGCTCGTGAAGCCCTCACTCGTCGCAGCGGCATCCAAAATCAAATGAACGACCTCAACGGCCAACTTGCTGATCTGCAGGCGCAGGAAGAAAAACTCACGGCCGCAAGTTCGGCTCTGCAGCAGAAGGTCGAGGCGTTTCGCACCCAAAAGGAGACCATCAAGGCCACCTACAGTGCGGCTGAAGCGCAGACGCGCATCAACGAGGCCTTCACTGGTATCTCCAGCGAGCTGGGCAACGTGGGTGAGGCCGTTCAGCGCGCCCAAGACAAGACAGCCTCGATGCAAGCACGAGCATCTGCCCTTGACGAGTTGATGGCCTCAGGCGCCCTCGACGATGTCACCGGCACCACGAAAGACAGCATCACCCTCGAGCTTGAGCGCATGGCCAGCAACAGCGATGTTGAAGACTCGTTGGCTGCTATGCGTGCCGAACTTGGTGGCTCGGCCCCGGCCGCGGCTATCGAAACGCCCAAGCCAACCGAGTAGTAGATCGTGCGACGTTAGTCCTGTCGGGCCGTGGCGCCCGGCAGGGCTAGCATCCGATCGAGCGCAACACGCGCCAATCGCGCGGTCTCGGCATCGACCACGATCTGATTGACGACTCGATCGTCGACAAGATGCTCAAGGGCCCACACCAGATGGGGCAAGTCGATGCGATTCATCGTGCTGCAGTAGCAAACTGAGCGATCGAGAAACACCACCTGCTTGTCTGGATGTGCCAGCGCTAGACGTCGCACCAGATTCAGTTCAGTGCCCAGTGCCCACGAGGTTCCGGGCTCACTGCCTTCAACCGCGGCGATGATCTGTTCCGTTGAACCAACTTTGTCGGCCACGGTGACGACGTCGTACCTGCACTCGGGGTGCACCATCACGGTGACTCCGGCAACGCGCTCACGCACCTCGGCCACCGCGTCGGGCGTGAAGCGGCCGTGTACCGAACAGTGTCCGCGCCACAGAATGACTTTGGCGTGTTGCAGTTGCTCGTCGGTCACCCCACCACCGGGCTTATGCGGGTCGTACAGCACACAGTCGTCGAGGCTTAAACCCAGTTCGAGCACCGCGGTATTGCGGCCCAAATGCTGGTCAGGCAAGAACAGCACCTTTTGGCCCTGCTCGAAGGCCCACTCCATTGCCCGTTTGGCATTGCTCGAGGTGCACACCGTTCCGCCGTTGAGGCCGGTGAACGCCTTGATGGCGGCTGTTGAGTTCATATAGGTCATCGGAATTGTTACGTCGGCTACCCCGGCTGCCTCGAGCCGGCGCCACGCATCATCAACCTGGGCGGCCGCAGCCATATCGGCCATCGAGCAGCCCGCCGCCATATCGGGCAGCACAACTTTCTGGTGATCGCCGGTGAGGATGTCGGCACTCTCGGCCATGAAGTGCACACCGCAGAACACGATGTACTCGGCATCGGGGTGCGCCGCCGCCTGCTGAGCCAACTTGAACGAGTCGCCGGTTACATCGGCAAACTCAATTACTTCATCGCGCTGGTAGTGATGGCCGAGGATGAAAACTCGGTCACCAAGTTTGGCCTTGGCCGCGCGGGCTCGGGCGACAAGATCAGGGTCACTCGGCTCAGGCAGATCGCCCGGACATGACACGCCACGCTCGGAAAGAGCATCTGAATCGCGCCCCAGCAGAAGTAATGCCAGCGGAGTTTTCTCTGGTTCAACGAACGCCTCAGTCATGTCGCTGATTCTGTCACGCTACGGTCGGCCCATGCGTGTGGTGATCGCTCCTGACAAATTCGCCGGAACTCTGTCGGCGCTACAAGCTGCCGAGGCCATTGCGCAGGGCTGGCGCTCAACCTGCGCAAACGACTCACTTGACCTTGTTCCCCTTTCAGATGGCGGCCCCGGCTTTGTCTCGGTGCTCGCCACAGCGCATCCTTCGGCTCGGCTGGTGGAGTGCGAGGTCACGGGACCTTTGGGCGCGCCAGTCGCAGCCCAGGTGTTGATCGTCGACGGCACCATTGCCTACATCGAATCGGCGATGGCCAATGGGCTGCATCTTGTTGATCGGCCCTCACGCGACCCCAGGGTGACGACAACCGCGGGTGTTGGTGAGTTGATTCGTGCGGCCGTGAATGAAGGTGCGACCAAGCTGGTGATTGGGTTAGGCGGCTCGGCGACGAACGACGGGGGCGCCGGCATGTTGCAGAGCATGGGCGTTGACACCAGCGCCGAAACGATCGATCTTGAGCCGGCCCGAAACTTTCTGGGCGCGGTCGAACTTTGCGTGGCAACAGATGTCGACAATCCGCTGCTTGGTTCTCGCGGTGCAACGCGCGGCTTCGCGCCACAAAAATTCACCGACCCCGATCGAGTGCTCGACGTTGAACTTGTCGAGATGGAAGAGGTCTTGGCTGGCCTAGCCCAAAGAGTCGGTCGCCGACCCGACGGTAAAGACGCTGCCGTTGCGCTGGGGTCAGGGGCTGCGGGAGGTCTGGGATTTGGGCTTATTGCGCTCGGGGCTACTCGTGTTCCCGGAATTTCAACGGTGCTCGATGCCGTGCGATTGGCGGATCGAATCGGCGAATGTGACCTCGTGGTCACCGGTGAAGGCTGCTTTGACTGGCAGTCGCTTCGCGGCAAAACCGTGTCGGGCGTTGCTGAACTGGCCCTGGCTAATGCCCGCCCAGCTGTGGTGCTGGCGGGGCGGGTTGAAGTTGGTCGACGTGAATACGGCGCCATCGGAATCGCCGCTGCCTTTTCGACAGTCGAAAATTGCGGCTCAGTCGAGCTGGCGATGAATGAACCGGCCCAAACCCTGCGCAATCTCGCCGCGCGGGTGGCCGGCACGTGGGGCGGTTCGTGATGGCAGTGCGCTTGCCTAAGCGCTGTGGTGTGCGAGACTGGAATAGTTTGGTGGCAGTACAGCGTTAACGCCACGCAGTTCAAGGTAAAGACAGATTCACCCAAACACTTCGTCAGGAGAACATCCAATGACCGCAGACACCACCGAAACCGACGTGACCTCGGCCGAGGTTGCAGACGGAATCCTGCTAACGGATGAGGCAGCATCAAAGGTGCGCACTCTTCTTGATCAGGAGGGTCGCGATGATTTGACCCTGCGCGTAGCGGTTCAGCCCGGCGGATGCTCGGGCCTGCGCTACCAGTTGTTCTTCGATGACCGCTCGCTCGATGGCGATGTCATCAAGACGTTTGGCGATGTGAATGTGGTAACCGACCGCATGAGCACGCCCTACCTCGGCGGCGCGATCATCGATTTCGTCGACACAATCGAAAAGCAGGGGTTCACAATCGACAACCCCAATGCCGGTGGTTCGTGCGCCTGCGGCGATTCGTTCAGCTAAAACCCAAACCGCTCGTACGCGGCGAGGCCCTCGACCCCACAAGGTCGTAGGTCGCGCCGCGTTCGTGTTTGCAGCGGTAGCCTTCAGTGATTCTGTTAGAGCCGCAACTAGGGAGTTTTCGTGCAGATCGCCGTAACTGGTTCGATAGCCACCGACCACCTGATGAGATTTCCGGGCAAGTTCGTCGACTCGATGGTGGCCGACAAGCTCGACAAGTTGTCGCTGTCGTTTCTTGTCGACGATCTAGAAATTCGCCGCGGGGGAGTGGCGGCCAACATTTCTTTCGGTATGGGGTGTCTAGGTCTGCGACCGCTATTGATTGGCGCTGTTGGGCCCGATTTCACCGACTACCGGTCGTGGCTTGAGCGCCACGGGGTCGATACCGATTCAGTGCATGTCAGCGATGTGCGACACACGGCCCGATTCATCTGCACAACGGACGCTGAGCAGAACCAAATCGCGTCGTTCTATCCCGGAGCCATGAGCGAAGCCCGCGACATCGAATTGGCACCAATCTCAGATCGCGTGGGCCGACTTGATCTGGTCTTGGTCGGACCTAATGATCCTGAGGCCATGGCTCGCCATACCGACGAATGCAGGTTTCGAAACATCGCCTTTGCCGCCGACCCGTCGCAGCAATTGGCTCGCATGGAAGGGCCCGAGATCAAGCACTTGATCGAAGGCGCCGCCTACCTATTCACGAACGAGTACGAGTCGGCACTGATCGAGCAAAAGACTGGTTGGACCCACGACGACGTTCTAGATCAGGTGGGCGTGCGTGTGACCACCTTGGGTGCCGAAGGCGCTCGCATTGATGTCAAGGGCGCCGACACCGTGTTCGTTTCATGTCCGGAAGAAGAACGGCGCGCTGATCCCACCGGTGTTGGCGATGCGTTTCGGGCGGGATTCCTATCAGGTATTTCCTGGGGACTCAGTCACGAGCGTTCGGCCCAGATTGGCTCACTGCTAGCCACGTACGTGATCGAGACGATCGGAACCCAGGAGTACCAGTTGGCCCAGCGGCACTTCCTTGAGCGGCTCACTGCAACGTACGGCGCCGACGCCGCCACCGACGTGGCCCCGCACCTTTCGCTACCGCGAGCCTGAGCGGCCGTGTCACCCCAGCCGGTCGGTAGGTCGCGGTGGCAATTGCCCGACGTACGAGAAGTGCCGGCGGGTGAGGATTTTGTCGGAATTGGTGGCGACCTCGAGCCGGCCACCTTGGTCGACGCGTATACGCGCGGCATGTTTCCAATGCCCATGGAACCGGGCGGGCCGATCGGCTGGTGGTCGCCTGACCCTCGATGCATTTTTCCACTCGATGCGGTTCGGGTGACTCGTTCGCTAGCCAAGTCAGCTCGGCGGTTTACCACCACGATGGATCAGGACTTTCACGGAGTGATTACTCGGTGCGGTGACCCTCGGCGTCCGCAGGGGTGGATCGACCCCCAAATCGTCGAGGCCTATACGCGGATGCATCAGATGGGTTGGGTGCATTCGATTGAGGTGTGGAATGGCGATGGTGACCTAGTGGGGGGCCTCTACGGAATCGAGGTGGGCGGGCTCTTTGCCGGAGAATCGATGTTTCACCTGGTTGCCGACGCGTCGAAGGTGGCTCTGCTTGGCTTAGTTGAGCGGCTGTCGGCCGATTCACTGACCGACCAGCGCCTGCTCGATAGCCAGTGGAACAGCAATCACCTCACCAGCCTCGGAGCTATCGACATCGATCGACTCGACTACCTTCAGCGCGTAGCCGCCGCGGTTGAAGTGCCGCCGATCTTGTCGACCTAGTCTGGAATGCGCACCAGATAGGCGGTGCCCTCAGCGCCGTCGCGGGGCGCCATGGTGCCGAGAAATTCTGCGCCTTTGAGCCGACACCACGCAGGTATGTCTGAAGCAGCTGCCGGGTCGGCCGCCATGAGCGCTACGACTGTGCCGGGTGGCTTCACGAACGCGGCGCGGGCCAAGGCGATTACCGGGGCTGGACACGTGGAGTGTCGTTCATCTAGCCACACATCTGGAACCGGAAGTTCGCTCACAGTGGGGCCCTCAATTCTTCAATAATGCCCGGAAGTATCTCGATCAGCCGATCAATTGGTTCGTCGGGCAATGCCGGCGGAAGGCTCAACCGCAGGTTACCCCCGGTGAGGGCGCCCATGGCAGCAAGCACATGGCTCGGTTCACCCGAATCGTTAGTGCACGCCGACCCGCTGCCCAGTGCCAGGCCGTGTGCGTCAAGGCGCTGCACAAGAGATTCGCCGTCGAGATACAGCGCCGACAGCGTGAGCACGTGCGGGAGCCGATGGTGGGGATCGCCGGGAATATCAAGATCAGAAATGTTCCGAGAGCATTCGGAGCGAACCCGTGCTGTTTGAGTTCTAGCGCTCTGGTCGTACTGCGCCATCGAGGCCAGTGCCATTTCCAAGCTCGAGGCTGCAGCCACCGTGAGTGCGACTGGACTCTCGTCAGCGACCTGCGGATCCGGCGCCTGCCAGGCATCGGCATCGCGAATTCCAAAAGCCGCAACGCCTCGTGGTCCACCCCAACTCAGGGCGTCGGCTGCCACAACGGCAAAGCCGTCAGTTTCAGGTAGCACGATGCGCCCAAGTGCAGCGGTGGCGTCGAGTAACACCCGCGCACCAGTCTCGGCGAGGGCTGTACCGAGGGTCTCGATCGGTTGCACCGTTCCTACCTCAGGATTGGCCCATTGCACGGCCACGACGGCGCGCGGATGTGCCGTGGCTGCGGCGATGAGGGCCTCGGTGTTGATGTGCCCCTGAAAGTCAGCCCCAATCGTCTCGACCGCTCCTCCTTGGCGGGTCCACCATCGGGCCACGCGCAACACCGCCGAATGGTCGATGGCAGAAACGATCAGAACGGGTGAGTTGCCCAGCCGTATTTGTTGGCGCACTAGCCCAATCAGTGCGTCAGTTAGGGCCGCAGCGGCCCCGGTTGTCACCACCAAAGATTGCGCCGGTGCCGATAGAGCAGCTGCGATTGATGCTCGCGCGGCCGCGAGCAATTGGCCCGCCCGCCGGCCCTCGGCGGTTATTGATCGTGGGTCGCTCCAACCGGCCGCACCAACGGCCTCAAGAGCACCCCAAACCAACGGCGACATAGGCCCACCCTGAGAGGTATCGAGCACCCAGCGACCCTCGTTTTGACCCACGCCGAAACCCTCCGCCATGCCCACGACGCTACCCCCACCCGAGAGCGCCAAACAGGGCTACCTGCGCTAGTCTCAAAGCTACGTCGGACCGCAACCGCGGACCACCGGAGACGCCTTTGGGATCACCTGTGACTGCCTCAACGATTGATCGTCGGAGCACCCGGCCAACTATCTCGCGGCTGCGCCGCGGCGCAATGGTTGCTGCCGGGCTGGGGCTCGTCGCACTCGCGGCAAGCGGCTGTTCTCAGCAAGAAACCGAGGCTTGGCAGCGCGGCGGATTCCCAGAGCCGGCTACCGAGCAGGCGCCGATTATCTTGCAGCAGTGGCAGTTGTCGTGGGTGGCGGCTCTGATTGTTGGTGTTTTGGTTTGGGGCTTGATCATCTTCGCGATCGTTGCTTACCGACGCCGAGGTAACGAGGCACCCGCTCAGACTCGTTACAACATCCCAATCGAGATGCTGTATACGATCGCCCCGCTGATCATGATCATGACGATGTTCTATTTCACCGCCCGCGATCAGGCGGAGATTCAGAAGGTCTCAAATGACGAGGCTGTAACGGTCAATGTCGTTGGCTTCAAATGGAACTGGGGCTTCAACTACCTCAAGGAAGATGCCTACTCCGTCGGCACGCCTGAACAGCGCGCTGAACTGGTACTCCCGGTGAATCAGAAGGTCAAGTTCGAATTGACCTCGGCTGATGTCATCCACTCGTTTTGGATTCCGGCATTCTTGTACAAGATGGATGTCATCCCAGGGCGTAAGAACGTCTTTGAGGTAACTCCAAACAAGCTCGGCGTTTTCGCTGGGCGGTGCGCCGAGTTGTGCGGTGTTGACCACTCGCAGATGCTCTTTACGGTTCGAGTGGTTTCAGAGGCCGAATACAAAGTGTGGATTGAGTCTTTGAAGGCGCGGGGTCAAAACGGTTTACTAGAAACTGGTCGAGTTAACGATGCGGGAGCAACAGAATGACAACTCTTAACGAGCGTCCCACCATCACGCCGGTCACTGCGCCGGCTCCGCGGCCTCCTCGTCAGGCTCGTCTGGGCCGCACCTTCGTCAAGTGGGTTACGAGCACCGACCACAAGACCATCGCCTACATGTACATGATCACCTCGTTCATCTTCTTCATGCTCGGCGGCGTAATGGCCATGATCATCCGCGCTGAGCTTGCTGAACCTAGCCAGCAATTCGTCACCAACGAGCAATACAACCAGTTGTTCACCATGCACGGCTCGGTGATGTTGCTGCTGTTCGCGACACCGCTGTTCGTCGGTTTTGCTAACGCGATCATGCCGTTGCAAATCGGCGCCCCTGACGTGGCGTTCCCCCGCTTGAACATGCTCGGATACTGGCTTTACGTGCTCGGCGGTATCACTGTGATGCTCGGCTTCATCACCCCAGGCGGAGCCGCATCGTTCGGCTGGTTCCTTTACGCCCCGCTCTCGAGTGCTGTGAATACGCCTCAGGTCGGCGCCGACCTATGGATCATGGGTTTTGCCATGGGTGGCGTCGGAACCATCCTCGGTGGCGTCAACTTCATCACCACTATCTACACGATGCGTGCGCCCGGCATGACGATGTTCCGCATGCCGATCTTCACCTGGACAGTGCTGCTGACCAGCGTTCTGGTTCTGATGGCTTTCCCGGTGCTAGCCGCATCGCTCGTGGTTCTCGAGGTCGATCGCAAGTTCGGCTCAGTGGTATTTGAGGCGTCTAACGGCGGTGCAATCTTGTGGCAGCACCTGTTCTGGTTCTTCGGACATCCAGAGGTTTATATTCTCGCCCTGCCGTTCTTCGGTGTGGCCAGTGAGATTCTGCCCGTGTTCAGCCGTAAGCCCATCTTTGGCTACAAGGGTCTGGTGTTTGCCACCATCGCGATCGCCGGGCTCTCAGTGGCTGTGTGGGCCCACCACATGTACGTCACCGGCGCGGTCAACCTACCCTTCTTCGCCTTCATGACCATGTTGATCGCAGTGCCGACCGGCGTGAAATTCTTCAACTGGATCGGCACCATGTGGCGCGGCAGCCTCACTTTCGAAACGCCCATGCTCTGGACTATCGGGTTTATGGTCACCTTCTTGTTCGGTGGACTCACCGGCATCCTGCTAGCTAACCCGCCGATTGACTTCCAGGTTTCTGACTCGTATTTCGTGGTGGCGCACTTCCACTACGTGGTGTTCGGCACCGTGGTGTTCATGATGTTCGCTGGGTTCTACTTCTGGTGGCCCAAGTGGACCGGCCGCATGCTCGATGAGCGTCTGGGCAAATTGCACTTCTGGTTGCTCTTCATTTCGTTCCAAGGCACGTTCTTGGTGCAGCATTGGCTCGGAGCCGAGGGAATGCCCCGCCGCTATGCCGACTAC
>Ga0114960_10004763_pt1 | contig 10117 bp, 7 predicted proteins | sample C_130625_MF_Meta_FD_92637 | JGI IMG/M metagenome (GOLD analysis project Ga0114960, IMG submission 92637) | Freshwater microbial communities from Lake Croche, Canada to study carbon cycling - C_130625_MF_MetaG | ecosystem: Environmental > Aquatic > Freshwater > Lake | place: Lake Croche, Canada...
CCCTTGACCCCTAACTATGCCCCCTTGACCCCTAACTATGCACCTCAAAGCCCAGGTGCCCCCTTCACCCCTACCTATGCACCTCAAAGCCCAGGTGCCCCCTTGACCCCTAACTATGCACCTCAAAGCCCAGGTGCACCTCAACCTGCAGGCGCACCTAGCGTAGGAGGAGTTCCCCAGCTTATCCAGCAGGGAGGATTTCAAGCAAGAGCTATACAAGAACCTTTTTCTAACCATACAACCTTCGTCATTCCAACGGAAGCACTGCCGCAACGAGGAGGTAGACAACAACGATTAACCCGACGAGCGGAACCACAACAAGGACAACAAGGACAGTCGCAAGCAAGAATTACCATTCGAAAAATTGGATAATCTTCTAGACTCCTTGTAGATGTGGTATATTTATATACTAGGTTTATGTATTATACTTATATATTATACATATACTTATACGGAAGGATTCTTCGATTCTGTATCCGATTTAGTTTCCCCAGACTCAGACTACTTACCCAGAGATGCAAGAGATTCAAATGCAACTAGCTATATAAATGCTTTTAACAGCTATATGAAATATGTTCCTCTTCGATCGACGGTAACTTCATTAATGTCTGATATTCAATTCTGTAAACAAACTGCACAAACCTCTAACCCTTTTTCCGATGCAAAGTTCGCAGAAAGATGTGGAATCTGTATGACCAGAGGTACAGTCTTATCTGACCCTAACCCTTTTTCTCATATATCAAATACCTTAGGAACAGGAATCGTTGTTTATCCCGAAGATAAGGCCTTTTCTCTCCAACAAAAAATACCTGCAAATCCTTCCGCACACTCTGCCTACTGTGAACCATTAGTTATTCATACTATTCCGTCAAATGTATCACCTGAAAATATAACTTCGGTTGCAATTAATCAACAACAATATGACGATACAACCGCATACTTGAAATCACTAAATACAATCAGTCTGTCTGACTTGTCAAACTGTAACTCTATTCGCCAAACCCTTACTTGTTCAAATTCAAGCACCCTTTCAGGAATTAATCTTACTTACGGCCATTTTATCGATACATGTGAGCCTGGGTCAAATGTAGCCGTAAATACCTATATAACAGACTCAGTGGGTAAACAATCCTATACACTGTCTAAGGATCTTCCTCCTGGACAACGTCAATGGATGGCGTCTGCTGAATGTACTGTAAATGAAGAACAGATACCTCCTAAATTACCAAGACTCACATCAAGATGGGTGGGAAGTAACCAAAATGCATTGAGTAACTATTTTTGGGCAGATCCTTTTACAAGTCCCCAAGATATTCGCAATATAAGTATTTATGGATCAGTAACTTTAGCGAAAGATACGGTTGTGACAATTCAATATTCAACAACTGCAGCCTTTACTATGCGGTTACATGGACTGAACCAGTATACAAATACTACGAGTACATCGATACGTTCATTGAAAACAAATCCTAAACAATATTTGATAACCCCATCTACAACGTTTACATTATACAAGGGACAAAATACTATTGTATTGGTTATGAAAGGAACTGCGGACGGTAATGCCCTTGCTTTCTCCATGAACGATCTATCTGGAATTTCAGTTGCAACCCTTGATTCTACTTGGGTATATAGTATTTCAGAAGGCTTCAGCACAAACGAAGTAGGCTTCAGCACAAACGAAGAAGGCTTCAGCACAAACGAAGAAGGCTTTAGTAATCAAACTCAGACAAAAAGGGTTGTTGCAAACGGCTATAGTATTTCTTCTACTCCCAATAATATTTCTGCATTATATGTTAATCCAAGAGTACCTGTAAATTTTTTTAATTCCTTTACATTCACTTCTCACCAACTATGTACGCTAACTGTAACAGCCACCGCACCAACACCAGCTCCTTGTCAATTTACAATATACACAATATATAATAACATTGAAAAAACAATTGGTTCTTATTCTGGTTCAGATGGGGTTGCTCATGTGTCATATAAAGAATATTTCCCTATTGGAACTACAGCCATTCGTATAAGTATATCTGGGAAAGGAGATAGGGTACTTATACCAATAGTATATAAAATGGTATATCCACAGCCTGAAACCTTTGATGTAACAGGTCCCGCGTATAATTATTTTGCGCGAAGCAACGATGCTCCAGCTGTATGTGCAATATATAATGCCAGACAAGCAACGTCAAACGATGTATATAATTCATCACAAAATGGAGCAAATTGGTGTTCTACTGGATGGGTTTCCGATTTACCTCATGCGATTTATCCTATTACCTATGACACAATGGGTGGATGTGGAAATGGAAGAACAGGAGTTATGATGTGGGATAATGGAACAGCTGGCGTAACCTGTTTCGGGCAAAAACCATCCATTGAACAAGGCTTATCTAACAATCATAAGATTCTTTCGTTTAATGCAAGTCTATATAATCAACAACCAGTTGTCACACCAGATTCACAATGGATGACTGATCAACTAGAAACGTTTGCTGTTGGGGCACCAGGGTATTTTGCACAAGTATCCCAGGCAGCTGCTGTATGTTCTAAGCTAGGTGCAGTTCAGGCCACATCTAATGATGTATTTACTGCAAACGGACAAGGCGCAAATTGGTGTTTTACCGGCTGGGTTTCCGATTTACCTCACGCAATTTATCCTATTACCTATGACACAATGGGTGGGTGTGGAAATGGAAGATCAGGAGTTATGATGTGGGATAATGGAACAGCTGGGGTAACCTGTTTCGGGAAAAAACCAACTCCTGACCAAGCATCGTCAAATGGCTATTCCATTCTCCCCTTTAACAAAGACACTTATTTCCAATCCTAAGACAAGCCTAAACAGTGGGTTGATTTTACCCTCTGGGCTCATGTTTACCCTCGCACCGAGTGCAAGGCTAAAAATTGACAAACATATCTACGAGAATAGTAGTCCACATCATGAATTACGAAGACATTGATATATTATTTCGTAGTCGTAATACTCTTCTCGATCATCTGGAAACCCAGGGATATGTAACAGAACCCTATCGCAAGATTGCCCATACAGAATTGGATCAGATGGCAAGAGCAGGTCCCATTGCAGGGGCTCCTCCGGCTCTCCAGATGGATCTTAAGAATCAAGATGGAAGCCAAACATGTCGAGTCATTACTACCCTTGGGAAAATCAAACAGAAGCTCAAGGCATTTACAGAGAAGCTCATTGACCCAGAGGAGGGGTTCGATGCTGCCACCACCGAGCTCATCATCTTGACCTTCGAGCCCATTGCCGCAAATTTCCATAGCATGGCGTTCGAGTGTTACGTCAAGCACAATGTTCGTATTCGCTACTTCCACTGCGAGGCAATTATCAATAACCCCCTGAAGCATGTGCTTGTTCCCTTGCATGAGAAGGTGCCAAAGGAAGAAGAGGCTGCACTCATGCAATCCCTCTACGCAAAGAAGAGCCAGTTTCCTCTCATCCGCTTTCACGAGGATCCTATTGCACGTATGCTAGGGATTCTCCCAGGAGATATTGTAAAAATCACACGATCCAGCCCTACGGCAGGAAAGTATATAACTTACAGGGTATGTGTCCCATAACACTATGTGTCCTGTAAAAAGATAGGAATGCCTGGTGTTAATATTGTAAGAACGGGCGCGGCAGAAACAAAAACTATTTTTCCAACAACAGAGTTATTTAGAAATCTTTACACGACATGCGCCCCCTATATAACTGCTGCGAGTGCAACAGATGCCACCGCACAATCTTTTTTATCAAATATCAATTTCAACACCGTACGTTCAAACTTACTTGCAGCGCAAGTCAACGTCGCTGTCCTTCTTGCCGATAGTAACGTTACGTCTATTGCCTATACTGATTCGTTAACTACTTACACGTCGAACTTACAACCACAACTCTTACAGCTAGGATTTCTATCCAAATGTCTGTCTGAACAGACTGATTCAACTGATGCCCTTTTTACTGCAAAGCAGGAACTATCTGTATCAAAGGATCGATATGATTTGATCCATTCTCCTGAAACACATGTGTCATATTATGAAGGGGTGTTTCCTATTTATAGACCTATCAAACAGTCTACCATGTTTGCTCTCTTTGGCATAGGACTCTTTCTTATGTTACTCTCTTTACTTCTTTTTTTACGCACGCAGGGTATTGAACTTCATGTTATTATGCCACAACTACCCGGTTTATCTTCTATTTCCATCGACTGGAAGTATATTGGTATAGGCTGTGGTATTGGAGTACTCCTTGGATATTTTTTTCATGTGTATTATACGTAATATATATAGATGGATGCAACGACCACCTGTGGCCTGGTTACACCGCCAACCTTTCTAAATTATAACAAAATTGTAACTTCTACGAATTCTCTTGTCGAGTTTAACATGTCATCCAACTATACTTCCTTCAAGGCAAAGTCTGATATGAATGCCTTTACTACGTATTTGACATCGTTTGAAACAAGTTCACCTAGCCTACCAAGTGACAAAAAATCGATTGTAACTGGATATTTAGGCTATCCAGTTGACTCAACATATTCAAAAGATTATTATGTCAGTACTGCAACAACAGGATATACTCAATTTCGCGATCTTTCTGGTGTCGTATCAGCTATTGTTACCGCAGGAGATTTGTGCAGTTCGAATGATATATACAATTCCAATGTGTTCAATGGAAGTAATAGTGGATCGATCTCTCTCGCCACCTTGTACCAGACCCTCGGAACAGCTATAACCACTACCCAACAAACACAAGTACAGTCTAATATCGACAAGCTCCAGAATAAGAATAAGACGTTCTATTCCTTTTTCGTCTACGAGTACTGCTATTATAATACAATGTACACAGCCTTACTTACTGAATATTTCAAAGAATATTCTAGTGTCAGTAATATAAGTTTATCTAATATTGCCTATTTGAAAGATTCTTCTGGAACTGCATGTGTGAGTGGAGACACAGGAAAAACAACGGCAAATCAAACAACTCGCCTTGATGCTATTACTATCACTCTGGCACGTGTGAATTCACGCCTCATCGATATGAGATCCCTTTTAACCGCCATTAATTCTTATTATTTGACCTCTGTACAAACCATGCAAACCATCTTAAATTCCAATATTGGTGCTGGAAGCGATGCTGATGTTGAGGCAAAGATTATGGCATTGAATAGTCAGGCAAAGGTGGTACAGACTTCCCAAGATCAATCTACCTTTCGCCAAGGAATTGTCGAATATACCAGTGAAAAGAATCGGTATTCCAACGTACTTTTGGGAATATATGCATTTCTGAATATCGCTATCATCGCTGTTATTTTTAATATAAAAGAGTAGATGCCAGTAAACTATCAATCAGCAGGATATGATTTTGCATTGTTAAGTGCGCCAACAACACAAGCTCAGGCAGATCAGATCAAAACTGATGCGGCTAACTATCAGAACAATGAGTTTAAGAACGTGTTCAGTCCCTCTCTTACTGCATCAGATTCTGCCATTAATACTGGCCGGCTAGTTGGACGAAATGCAAGTCTATCCGATTTATCTACGCAACTGGTCACAGCAAATACTCAGACACAGCAAATCTACGATAGGTCAACTGATACTTATACCCGGCAAGGAGAAATTAATGAATGGCAGGCACAGAATAAGCTAGACACGCTTTTCTTTTTACAAATTCTCTTTTTATTCTTCTCTGTTGTCGTCGTGCTCTTGTATCTCCGACAAGGAAAAGTCTTAGGAAATACATCAGTGTATGGAGGGATTGGTTTCCTCCTGATCATTGTTCTTGGTATTCTGTGGAATCGTGTATCGTATACCAATTTGAGCCGCGACTCACGTTACTGGAATCGTAGATATATTGTAGCCAATCCTAACGGATTAGTGGGAAATCAGTGTTCATAATAGTATGCCTCTTGACCCTGGATTTGCTCTGCAAACAAGCATTAATACATTTCTGGCAACACTCGATTCAGTGCAAGCAAGTATTGCCGAATCAATGGATGTAAAACGGTCACTAGCACAAACACAACAAGACGTTGAATTATCAACGACGCTGAGTCAAAAGGGGGTATATGATTCCAAATTTCTAGAAGAAAAGTTCCCCAACCAGGCTCCGAAACGCAGGAGACAAACTCTGCAAGAATTTGTCTTACTCTTTTTCTATATTTCCTTCGCTATATTTTCTGTCGCGTTGATGATATACGCTTTCCTGGAAAATGGGCAGAGTTACTCAGCAGCAGGAAAAACAATGGGACTTTGCTGTATCATTGCTCTTGCTATTTCAGGTATTTTGATCAAGGTAGGGTAGCCTCTCCTTGAGATCTCTCCTGAATAAACTCCTCTCTTGCTTCATCGTCGTCAAATACCTTGACTCTCTTGTACACTCCAATCTCCAAGGTTCCAAAGTCCTCATCTAACCGATTCTGCAGCTCCTGTTTGGTAAGACTCTTGCCGCTCAAGATCCCCTCGTTCGACTTTGTCCACTTTGTATACGCTCTGGTCATCTCCTTAATCGTCGACTGTTCGTCGCCATACTCGGCAATCTTCACCCTAGGATCACGGAAATCAAACATCCTCTCCGCCTTGAACTTTCCGTACATGTCAAAGGATTCCTTGTACTTGTTGCTGTGCTCCAGAACGGATTCAGGGATAGGCTCAAGTCCGCTGACCATATACTGAGTCTCGTAGACGTGGACAAGAAGGGAGAGCCACGCCTCCCTCCAGCGCATGATTTTCCTATCGAGATCCTTATCACGAGGAAAGATGTTCTTTGCCCCCTGCTTCAACCTTGGGTCGCTATTCTCCACAAACTCACTGCCAAAGGTAATCACGCGAATACGACGCCAAGTACCCCTGTCCATCGCATGAATAGGAGGAAACCTGTTACACATCATACACAGCTTCCCCGTGATACGGAATCTCTGCTGATCCTCAAAGAGGCCGCGGGCTTCCACCACATCCTCACCGCTGAACTGCTTCATGCGAGAGGTGTTCAGTGGCTCCTTGTCATCAGGCTCCTGGAGATAGATGAACCGCTTATTCTTGATGGCAATAATATCTGGATTTGCCGCCCCGCTGTCTGGACGCTTCCTCGTGAGTGCCGTCGCCTGTAGCGAGGAACTGAAATCACCAAAGGTAAAGCGCATCAGATCCACTAACTTCGACTTTCCGTTACCTCCCACTCCAATAAAGGTATAGTAGCATTGCTCACGATTAGCTCCCTCCAGACAACTTGCCATCAGACGAATAACATACCAGAGTAGATCCTCCTTGGTAAAGATCTTCTTCAGAAAATCCATCAGCTCGATCTGGATCGGATCATCCGCGTCGTAGGGAATGTAGTGAATCGACTGGGTATTTCCAGTGTCGCCCTGATTCCTCCCAACCATGAAACTCATATAATCATCCGGTTTTCCAGGCCGAAAGACAATCTGCTGCTTCATGACACCATCAATCTCCACCTCGTTGCGGAGATCAATCACTCCATTTTGACAGGGAAGTAGAAACTGATTCAGATTCAGACGCTGAGTAAAGTCCTCCTCGCTGAAGAGCTCCGCCGCCTCCTTCATCACGCAATTCTTGAAATCAGAGGAATACAAATGGAGCTCCAGCTTGGAAAGCATCTTGAACCTTTCACCGTCCATGCTGTGCACCCACTTGTCAAACCACTGGGGATCGTCCGCAGACAAATCCTCCTGACCCTTCTTCTTCAGACGCTCCCTCGCAGCAATAACCACCTGTGCTACCTCACAACTCAGCTTCTCCCTCAGCTCCATTCCCTGATTAATGTGACGCCATGTATGCATTCTCTCATCAAAGATGTACCAGGCAACCTTGCGAGGCTCAATCGACGCGCAGAAATTCTGCTTGTACAGGCGCTGGAGAATCCTCGCACAATGGTGATGGGTATCATTCACTCTAAACTGCACATATCTGATCGTATCATCCTCAACAATCTCCTTATACTTTGATGGGTTGTCATCTCTTGCCCAATAATGAAGAGACTTCATTGTCAACTTGGATCCCGTGGTGTTACGACTAAATCCCGATGTCCACATGCGCCTATAGCGAGCCCAATCCGTGTCTACAGACTTGGACGATGTCTTGGAAAACTCCACCCAGATGTCGAACATTTCCTGACTGCTGTCGATATTAGACAGACACCACCCTGTTTCAATCCAAGTCTTGTAGTCAGTTGCCCTCTTTACATTCAGACATTCGAGTACCAGCCTCTTGCAGATATCAATCTCCTCCTCGTCGTGCTTATCGGGAATATAGGTATTCAGAGTATCAGGCTCCTTCTGCGCTGGGGCAGCCGCTTGCGGCTTCGCAGGTACTAGCGTAGCATACTCTGCCTCCCTTCCCTGTAACACCCCATGGGTATCAGGCTTGAGCTTGTAGCGAATACTTAGGAGGGTCATCAACTCTCGTGTTCCGTAGGCTGTCGTGTCTTTTGTTAATTCTTTCGTAGTTGTATCAAATACAAATACGGAATCAATCTTGTACGCAGGCTGGGTCATCTTGGACTCACCGTAGAAGAACCACGCCTGCTTTCGTGTCATAGATTCGTCGTAAATATCCTTTGCATCATTTACATAGTCGACGCCGGCGAAGGATGTCTCTATTGCCTTTTTTTCCAGTAACCAGTTCCTGATTACGCTCTGCTTCTCATCGGGAATACACATATCAGGGCACTGAATGTGAATACCGTCCTTGACCTTTCCCTTGTCCTTGTAGGCCTGGGGTCTGGAGGAGATGAAGAAGCGAAGAGGCCTGGAGGGAAGCTCGTAGAAGTAACTGATCGCTTGGGTGAGAAACTCAATGAAGCTACGAATATGAGACTCTTGAAATTGATGCGACAAGTTCGAATCAACATTAAACTTAAAGTCCATGTCAATGAGAATTGGCTTTGGAGCATTCAAGACAGGCTGCTCCACGAAATTCATACAACACCCCTTTTTCACAAACAGGTAGTCGTGGAAGAGATCGAGAAATTCGTCATACCTTTCGTCAGGGATAAAGAAACTCCCCTTAACTTGTTCGGTTCCGCACATGGATGCCTGCGATCCTCCTCCGCCTCTTGGGCACCGATGCTCGTCGATGAATGCCCTGAGATTATGCTTATCATACTTATCCCGTGCGCTCATAGTGGACATTCTATAGGGAGGGGAGAACGTTTCAACTTTTGCTCACACATGTACGGGTAAAAGTTGAATTGTTCTCCTACTCATGACTCGAGTCCCTCATATCATGGCAGATGTATTTCAATTCTATTCGAACTCTGCTTCAGCCCCAGCTCCGGGGAAGGGAACTGGTGAATCTGGTGACCCGTCCAAGTATAAGGAGTTACGTAAACATGAGGGTTGGCGACGTATTCTGTCGACGTTTGCAGAAACTGCCTTTGTCTGGAAGGGTCTTCACTGGAAGTCTGCGGAGCATGCCTATCGTGCCTGGCATTTGGAAACAAAGAATCCTTCTCTCTTTAAAACCTATAGCGAAGAGCTTGCAAAGCCGAGTCCTATTCCTAACGAGGAGGTGTTGAAGAATATATTGCACGAGAAATTTACACAGAATCAAGAGGCAAAGGAAGTCCTTCAGTTAACAGGTAAGGCGGAACTGTGGTATGCCCCCCTAAAAGCTCCGAAAGTACACTGGACAGTGTTAGAGGAGATCCGCGACCATATAAACAATCTCCCTAATACAACAGAGATGTCCAAGGTCAAGTCTAAAAAGATAAAGCTAGTTCCTCAGGGAGGCGCAACGATGCCTCATTTTGCCGAGGTTCCCTACGAATCTGCCAACGAGGATGGAGATACTCTCACTATGGTTCCTGAGACTGTGGTTAGTACAGGTGTCGAGGAATCCGAGGCAAGGGAGTCCAGTAAAAAGTCAGCCATTCGCTTTTGCAGCGTGTGTGACAATTACTTATATCTGCAGGTGGAGGGAGAGACCCAGACTTTGCAGCGGATCTGTAGGAATTGTGGATTCAAGGATACGGAAGACCAAGGAGGTCTCGTTAGTGAGATGCACATTGAGCAGCGCGCAGCAGAAGGATACACCCTCATTAATGAATTCACGCTCAAGGATAAGCGTCTTCCCCATTTGCATAACACCA
>Ga0114960_10004769_pt1 | contig 10108 bp, 5 predicted proteins | sample C_130625_MF_Meta_FD_92637 | JGI IMG/M metagenome (GOLD analysis project Ga0114960, IMG submission 92637) | Freshwater microbial communities from Lake Croche, Canada to study carbon cycling - C_130625_MF_MetaG | ecosystem: Environmental > Aquatic > Freshwater > Lake | place: Lake Croche, Canada...
ACATCGCTCAGTGCGACGACCGTCCCGTCCAGTGGAGACTGGATATCGGTGGCAAAGCCCGCCTCCCCGGCGGCTTCGGTTGCAGACGCGGCGATCAGCGTCGCGGCACTGGCACCGGCCAGACGGCCTTCAAGGTCGGCGACCGGAACCTCGGCGGCCTCCAGTTCGGCAGCGTCCTCCGGGGACCGGTAGCCGGAGAAGATCACCAGGATCATCGAGGTGAAGAACGCCGCGAGCACCGCGGCCGCATACAGGCCCATGTTGCTGAACGCGGGGATCGTCAGTAGCGAGGTGAAGACGAAGGCACTCGTCTTGACACCGCCGCCGAGGCCGATGATGACGCCGCCGACAAGGCAGCCGACCAGCATCCGCGGATAGATTCGCTTGAACCGCAAATGGATTCCGTACAGCGACGGCTCTGAGATACCTCCGAGTAGACCGGCGGCCAAGCCGCCGATCGCGGTCTGGCGCATCTGCTTATCGCGCTCCCGCCAGGCCAGGTAGAGCACGCCGGCGGTGGCACCGAAGCAGGAAAAGTTCCATGCGCCCATCGGGCCCTGGATGTAGTCATAGCCCAGGGTCTGAATATTGAGCAGCATGATGGCGTTGATCGGCCAGTGCAGACCCAACGGCACCATGAACGGGTACGCCAGTGGGATGAGAATGGCGAAAATCAGCGGCGAGAAGTCGTTGATGGACTTCAGCAGATTGGCCAGACCGGCGCCGGTGTAGACACCGATCGGGCCGATCAGGAACGCCGTCAGCGGGATCATGATCAGCATCGATAGGAACGGCACGAAGATCAACTGGACGTTCTCGGGGATGATCCGCTTCAAGAACTTGTACAACGGTCCGAGTACGGCAGCCATCAGCAACGGCGGGAAGACCTGCGAACTGTAGTTGAAGATCGTCAGGGGCAGCCCGAAGATCTGCACCACATCCACCGTTGAGCCGAAGACGTTCTGGGGTTGGGCGACGTCCTTGAGCGCGGCGAAGCCCGGCAGCATGACCACCGCCATAATGGCGAACCCGACCCACGGGTCGGCGCCCAATTTCTTCGCCGCGTTGTACGCGACCATCAGGGGCAGGAAGACGAACACGCTCTGCCAGCACAGGTTGACGAACTGCCAGGACGGGGACAACTCGGTACGCGGGTCGGCCCAGTTCGGGATCACCTTCAGCGTGCTCATCAGCGCCATGAAGGTGATGAACAGCGAGGCGCCGAGCAGTGCGCCGAGGATCGGCCGGAACGAGTCGGACAGGAACTCGAAGAACGAGTCCATCCAGGCGAACCTGCCCCGCGGACCCTTGGCGCGGGCCGCGGCCTTGATCGCGGCGGCATCGTCGCCACCGGCGCCACCGGCGAGTCCGGGCAGTGCCTTGATCTCGTTGTAGACCGTCTGCACACCGCCGCCGATCACGACCTGATAGCGGTTGCCCGCCTGGGGCACGGCGCCCATCACGCCGGATACCGATTCCAGATCGGACTGCTGGACACCAGAGGCGTCGTGCAGGGTGAACCGCAACCGGGTGGCGCAATGCGAGAGACTCTCGATATTGGCAGCACCCCCGAGTTTTGCGACGATCTCGGCAGCCGTGTTCGAAGACATCCAGGTCCCAACCCTTCGAGGAACGCCTCGGCCGCGACCCGGCCCAGGTGAGCAGATGGTATCGACGTTGGGGCACTCACCGGATCGGAATCGTGCGGCAAGACCAGGATTCAGTGTCGATCGTCCGGTGTCACATCGCGCACTCTGAGCTCAGGTCACCATCCGCCGATAGAGGTAGACGGCGAGTGGCAGCAGGGCGACGATGCCGCCTACCACCCAGACCAGGGCGGGGCCGGTGACCGACCAGGTCGGCGCATTCGGGATGGGAATCTTGTCACCGGCCAGTGCCTGCAGCGCATAGATGAGTTGCGAGACGGGCTGGTCGCGAACAATCGGTCGGATCCACTCCGGGAACCGTTGAACCGGTTGCAATCCCACCGACGCCAGCCCAAAAATCAACTGCGGCAGCAGCAGCCACTGCGCAGCGGCAGCCGGATTGAGCGACGAGGTACCGACGGCATCAGCCAGAAACGCCAGAGCCGCCCCGGCCGACAGCGCCAGCAGGCAGAAGCCGACGGTCTCCAGCGGACCGCGGTAGAACCGGAAGCCGATGACGTACCCGCACGCCAGCGCCACCACCAGGCCGGCGGCGTTGCGGCACAGCCCGGCTGACAGCCGCGCCGCGAGCGGGCTGAGCAACGCGATCGGCATCGCGCGGAACCTCCGGTTGAGCCCCTGCACGGAGTCGGTCGATGCCCGGAATGCGGTGGAGACCGACGCAAAAGACATGGCCTGCAACGCGATGAGTGGCATCAGGTATTGCCCATAGCTACTCTGCTGCAGGTCAGGACCGGCCAATAACTGGTGCAGCGTGGCGTAGAAGCTCGCGGTCACCGCGGCCGAGGCCGCTAATGCGACAACGATCTCTCCGTTGCGGAGCATCGGAACGATCAGCCGGCCGGTCAGGAGCCACCACTGCGACACAGCGGATGAGGCAGGCCGGATTCCAGCCACAGCAGTCACGACATCACGCCCCCTAAATCTGACCCTACGCGCGTTCTACGGCGTGGGCGGCGCCTGGGACGCGGGTGGGGATCCGGCTGTGCGGAGGCGCTCCGGCTGCACCGACCACACGGTCTCCTGGCTTTGGGAGTCCACGCGTGCGCAGTAGGCAGCGGAGCCCACCTCGTCGACCGCCGCCGCGCCGAGCACCGCACAGTCGGCACCGATGACAACCACTGGCAGATCCATCCGCGCCGATACCGCCGGCGGCGGCGGTGCGGTGGGAACCGATTCACGGCCGGCGTCGGAGTTCCCGAGCAGTAGCGCTCCGGCGCCGGCGGCGAGAAGTACCGCGCCCCCCGCGGCTGCGATCAAGCGTTTGCGGCCCGGTGGGCTCTCGGGTTTGCGATGCCGGGCCGCCGCGCCGGCCACCGGAGACAGCGCGTCGCGCATCGCCTCCGCGAAGTCGCCGCACCGACCGAAGCGGTCGGCCGGGTCCTTAGCCAGCGCCGTGGCGAAGACAGGGCCCAGCCGGTCGAGGTCCGGGTGCCCGGCACCGATCGGCGGCGGCTTCGCACTGAGGTGACTGCTGATGACGACGGACGGATTGCTGTTTGCGAAGGGTGCTGTGCCGGTGAGCATATGGTAGGCGGTTGCGGCCAGTGAGTACTGGTCGGCGTGGCCGTCGATCTGTTCGCCTCTGAGTTGCTCGGGCGCGGCATAGTTCACTGTTCCGACCGTCATGTCGGTGCCCGTCAAATCACTGGACTGGCCGATCCAGCGGGCAACCCCGAAGTCCACCAACATGATTCGGTCGTCGGCAGACTCCGGGACGCCCAACAGAATGTTGGCCGGCTTGATATCGCGGTGCAGCAGCCCGCGGCCGTGCGCATAGTCCAGAGCGTCGGCGATCGGGGTGATGATCCGCACCACTTCGGCCGCTGGAATGCCTGAGGGGTACGTGTCGGTGAGCAGCCGGGAGGCGTCAATGCCGTCGACGAACTCCATCCCGATCCACAACTGGCCGTCGAAGTCGCCACGGTCATAGATGGTGACGATGTTCGGATGGCGCAGCGTCGCCACCATCTCGGCTTCCTGGTTGAACCGCTGCCGGTACTCCTCGTCATGACTGACCTCGACGCCGAGCACCTTGAGGGCGTCCTGCCGCGGCAGCCGGGGGTGCGTGGCCAGGTAGACCTCGCCCATCCCACCGGCGCCGAGAATTCGTCCGATGGTGTATCCGGCGAAGATCTGGCCGTCAGCTAACGGCATGGGCAGAGCTTAAATGTCCGAGGGCTCACCCTGGGACGTTGGCCTTCAGGGTCTGCAGAGCACCGGCGCTGAGCCGCGCGAGTTCGGCGGCCTCGTCGCCATCTAGGGCGGCACCGAAGATGCCCGCCATGCGGCGATTGGTCGCCTCCTCCACCTCGGCATATCGGTCCACCTTGTCCGCGCCGTCAGCGAACGGCTCGGGCCAGCCGAACATCATCGTGTAGTCGTGCCCGCCGTGCAGCATGTGCGCTTCGACGGGTGTGATGTCCGACAGCGCCAGCGCGTGGAAATGCACGTCACCCCGCAATTCACGGAGCACGAACATCACCTGCAATGCTCGCGCCGCATCGCTGTCGGCCAATGGCATGCGGCGCCATCCGGCGAACATGGGCAGGCCAAGTCCGGATGTTGCAGCGATGATTTTCTCGCCCAACTCGGCAATTCGGGCCGGACCCTCGGCCCCGGCAAGGTACTTGCGGCCGAAGTCCGCCAACTGGTCCCAGTACACCGTCGCCGCACCGGCAGCTCCGCGCACCGCGATACCTTCGTCCCAGCAGGCGTTGATGAAGTTCGGCTCGAAGATGGCGAACACTGCGCTCACCGTCGTCCCTGTCGCCTCCCCCAATACTCCGCCGCGCCCGGCGACGTAACCCGCGAACGGGTTCTCGTAACCGGCGGCAATGCTTCCGCCGAACGTCTCAGGGTGGAGCATGAAGATCCCAATGGCCTCGCCCATGGCCGCACCGGCATCACGGACGGACTGGTCGAACTTGGCATGGTTCATCTAGCCGCTCCTCGGGATTGTTTGGGAACCAGGATTCTGACGCTACTCACTGGCGAGAGCGACGGTGACCGGGATGCCATTGAGCGCCCCGTTGCCCGAGGGCTCGTCGAGAAAGGTCGGCGGTGACAGGATGTTGGTGTTCACGCCGGGAGAGGCATTGGCCACCGAGAGTCGGGTGCCGGGCGCTCCGTGTCCCCAGCCGTGTGGCATCGACACCACACCCGGTTTGATCGCATCGGTGATCTCCACCGGCACCTCTATCTCGCCGGCCGACGACACGACGGTGACGATGTCTCCGGAGACCACTCCGCGCTTGGCCGCATCCTCGGGATGCATCAGTAGCGTGCAACGGTCGCGGCCCTTCATCAGCGCCGAAACATTGTGGAACCACGAATTGTTTGACCGCAGATGCCTGCGGCTCACCAGCACCAGATCGTCGGGTTCGCGGTGCAGCCGATCTGCCAGCCGCGGCAGATCATCGAGCAGATACTGCGGTGCCAGCCTGATCTTCTTGTCAGCGGTGTTGAGGATCTCGGGCACCTGCGGGATCATCGGGCCGAAGTTGATGCCATTGGGTTGTTCCTTGAGTTTGGCCAGGGTCAGGCCATCGGGAACCTGACCGTAGAAGTCCCCGAACGGGCCGGTGCGCAGCGTCAGGTCCAGGATGCGTTCCGGACCCCCATGTGTGTAGTGGCTGCGGATCTGTGCCCCATCGAGGCCCTGGGTGAAACACAGGTAGTCGAAGAACCCGTCGTCGATCGCCGCCACGTCGACCTCCTCGGCAGGCGTGCCCGCACACAATCCGGTCAGCCGGATCAGGACCTCCCACTCCTCGGGGCGGCCCGGATCCTCGGGCGAAAACACCGGAGCGGAGTAGTTGGCGATGGAGTTGATCGCGAATGCCAGGATCAGGTCGTCATGGTGTGGCGTCTCCAGTGGCGAGGGCCCCGGCAGGATGACGTCAGCGTGCCGGGTTGTCTCGTTGAGCCACAGGTCGACGGCGATCATTGCGTCGAGTTGCGGCAGGACCTCGTCGAGTCGGTGCCCGCCCGGTGTGGACAGCACCGGATTACCCGCCACGGTGATCAAGGCCTTGATCTGACCCTCGCCCGGGGTGGCGATCTCCTCGACCAGACATGACACCGGAACCTGCCCCAGGACCTCCTTGGCGCCGCGCACCCGGGTCGACCACCGGCCGAACTCCGCCAGGCCACCCTCCAGTCCGGGCTGCGGTTGCGCGGTGACGGTCCAGACCACCGGCCGCGGGAACATCGCCCCGCCGGGTTTGTCGAAGTGACCGGTGAGGATATTGACCACGTCGACGAGCCAACTGGCCAGGCTGCCGAACTCCTGATTACACAACCCAATTCGGCCGTAAACGACGGCCTTCTCGGTGCCCGCGAGTTGGCGGGCCAGGCCCCGGATGCGCTCGGCGCTGATCCCGGTGACGGGTTCGACCCGTTCGGGCGACCAGTCCCGGGCGACCTCCCGTAGCGCCTCGACGCCGTCGATGTGTCCGGCTAGACCACCCACGGTTGCCAGGTCTTCCTCGAACAGGGTGTGCACCACCGCCAGTAAAAGCGCGGCATCGGTGCCCGGGGTGATCGGCAGCCATTCGTCGGCCTTGTCGGCGGTGGCGGTACGCACGGGGTCGATGACGATCACGGTGTCGATGCTCTTGAGGATGCCCATCACATCGGGGGCGGCGAGCAGCGAACCTTGCGATGCCGCCGGGTTGGCGCCCATCACCACCAGAAGGTCGGTGCGCTCGATATCGGGTACCGGAAAGCCCCACCAGTTGCCGAACATCAGGTGCGACGAGAGGTTTTTCGGCCACTGGTCGACGGTTCCGGGTGAGTAGCTGACTGGGATACCCGACATTCCGAGCAGGACACCGGTGTAGCGGCCCAGTGAAAACGAATGCGCCAACGGGTTTCCGGTGTATGCGGTGACCGCGCCGATCCCGTGTTCGGCGATCACCGGGGCCAGCAGTTCGGTGCAGCGTCGGAACGCCGCGTCCCAGCTGACCTCCTGCCACTGCCCGTCCACCTTGATCATGGGTGTGCGGATACGGTCCGGGTCTTCGTGGATGGCTCCCAGGGAGACACCCTTCGGGCACAGGTGCCCGCGACTCCAGACGTCATCAGCGTTACCCCGTATCGCGGCGATGCGACCGTCAGCGACCTCAATCTCCAAGCCGCACATGGCTTCACAGAGCGGACAGGTGTAGAGGTGGCGGCCGTCCTGACCAGTGGCGGCAAGTTGGGTAGGTTCAGTGGTCACCGGCTCACGGTAGATCGCTGCGACATCATCCGCCGCGGATCGCGAAAACCTTCGGTCACAATCCGAGACCGGTCAGTCCAGCGGGACACCCAAGGTGTTGAGCGTCATCGCCAACGCGTCGTATTGACCCACCAGCGTGACGAATTCGATCAGCTGGCGACGGTCGAGGTAGCGGCTGAGCAGCTCCCAAGTCTGCGCCGACATCATCCTGGTGCCGAGGAGTTCGTCGACGGCGGTGAGCAACGTCCGGTCGCGATCGGTGAGGCCATCGGAGCCGGGCCAGGCGAAGATCTGAGCCTGAGTTGTTTCGTCGATCCCGCGCCGCAATGCCAACCGCTGGTGCTGCTGCAGTTCGTACTGGCAGCCACGCTGGTGACCGATCCGCAAGATGACAACCTCGGCGTCTTTCTTGGGCAGCCTCCCGATATAGAGGAGGACACCACTGAACGGCACCCATGACCAGAACAGCCGCCTGTGCTGGGCCAGCGTGGTGAACAGGTGGAATTCGGGTACTCCCCAGGTCCGGGCGGTCAGCTTGCAGAACAGCCAGCCGATGAGGCCGAGTTCCCGCCTGCTGCCTGACGGGACGCGAGGCGACGCAATCGCGGGCAGGGAGGCCGACCGGTCCGGGTCAGGGTCAGTGGACACCTCGACATCATCCCGCGAACCCCTCTCGCACCGGCAGGTATTCGCCAACGGCGGAAGTTGGGCCGGCCCACAGCGGGCTCAGGCCGGATGGGACGCTCACCGGTAGCCGCCCGATGGACTTCGTTATCCTCAATCCACGTGTGAATCAGGGGTTCGCAGTTCCCGGATCGGCGAAGAGCCGCCCGGTCTGTCCAGACATGCCGAGCGCTGGCGCCGGGCCCGCCGAGCTGACGCGTTCGAAAGGTAGTGCTGCTGTGGTTGAAGCTCGCGTCACACCGGTTGCCGTGATCGGTATGGCCTGCCGCCTGCCCGGCGGTATCGACTCACCGGAACTGTTGTGGGAGGCACTGCTTCGCGGCGATGACCCGATCACCGAGATCCCGGCGGACCGGTGGGACGTCGACGAACATTACGACCCCGAGCCCGGCGTTCCGGGACGGTCGGTGTCACGGTGGGGCGGATTCCTCGACGACGTCGGCGGGTTCGATGCTGATTTCTTCGGAATCGGCGAGCGTGAGGCGGCTGCAATCGACCCGCAGCACCGCCTCATGTTGGAAACGGCGTGGGAAGCGGTCGAACACGCGGGCCTGGTTCCGTCATCGCTGTCAGGTTCGCGCACCGGTGTGTTCGCCGGTCTGTGCCACGACGACTACACGCTGGTGACCAATGACGCAGGCGCCATGGAAGGCCCGTACGGCTACACCTGCACGCCATTCAGCATGGCCTCGGGCCGGATTTCGTACGCCCTGGGCCTCGAGGGTCCAGCGGTCACAGTCGACACCTCATGCTCCTCGGGACTACTGGCAATCCATCTGGCCTGCCGAAGCCTGCACGAGGGCGAGAGCGATCTGGCATTGGCCGGTGGATGTCAGGTGCTGTTGGAACCGTCGGTGAGTGCGTCGGCGTCGGCGCAGGGCATGCTCTCGCCTACCGGCCGCTGCCATGCGTTCGACGCGGCCGCAGATGGTTTTGTCCGTTCCGACGGCGTCGCAGTGGTGTTACTCAAGCGACTGCCGGACGCATTGCGCGACGGCGACCGGATCTGGGCGGTGATCAACGGAAGCGCCGCCAATCAGGATGGACGATCGGCGACTCTCACCACCCCGTCATTGGAGGCCCAGGCCGACGTCTACCGGGCGGCGCTGGCGGTCGCAGGCGTGGATGCGGCCACCGTGGGCATGGTCGAGGCTCACGGCACCGGCACCCCGGTGGGTGACCCACTCGAATTCGGCAGTCTGGCAAAGGTTTACGGAACCGACGGTAATCGATGCCTGATCGGATCGGCGAAGAGCAATTTCGGGCATACCGAATCCGCGGCCGGTGCTGTCGGGCTTGTGAAGGCCGTCCTCGGGGTGCATCACGGGGTGGTGCCCGCGATGGTGCATTTCCGTCGGTTGCCCGATGAACTCAGCGACATCGAGACCGGTTTGGTGGTACCGATGGAGAACACCCCCTGGCCGACCGGCGACTCCCAGCCGCGCCGCGCGGCGGTGTCGTCATTCGGAATGTCCGGGACGAATGTGCACGCAGTGCTTGAGCAGGCTCCGGAAACCTCGCAATCCGGTGGTGACACGAGCGACGCACCCGGACCGTTGCTCTACCCGGTGTCGGCAACTTCCGCGGGGGAATTACGCCGTACCGCACTGCGTCTGGCCAACTGGGTACAGCAACGCGGCGACGGCGTGGCGGCATCCGATCTCGCCTACACATTGGCACGTCGGCGGGGGCACCGTCCGGTGCGCACCGCAGTGCTCGCGGATAACCTCGCGGAACTGACCGGCGGTCTGCTCGAGATCGCGTCGGGTGAGGTCACGCCTTCCGAAGCGGTGGGCCAGGACGACCGCGGACCGGTGTGGGTGTTCTCCGGTCAGGGTTCACAGTGGGCCGCGATGGGCGCTGAACTATTGAACCGCGAACCGGTGTTCGCCGCGCGTATCGCGCAACTCGAGCCGTTGATCGCCGAGGAGGCCGGATTCTCAGTGACCGAGGCGATGTCGGCGCCCGAGACGGTGACCGGCATCGATCGGGTGCAACCCACCCTGTTCGCCATGCAGGTGGCGATCGCTGAGGCGATGCGGTCCTATGGCGTGCACCCCGGCGCGGTCATCGGACATTCGATGGGCGAGATTGCGGCAGCCGTCGTCGCGGGTGCGCTGTCCATCGAGGACGGCGTGCGCGTCATCAGCCGTCGGTCCCGGCTCATGTGCCGGTTGGCCGGCGGCGGAGCAATGGCCTCGGTGGAGCTGACCGCCCAGCAGGTTCGAGACGAACTGGACGCCGGGTCCGTCCACGACGTAGTGGTGTCGGTATTCGCCTCCCCGGAGTCGACGGTCGTCGGCGGCGCGCCCGAGACGGTTCGTCGGCTGGTCACCGAGTGGGAGAACCGAGATGTGATGGCCCGCGAAGTGGCCGTGGACGTCGCCTCGCACTCCCCGCACGTCGATCCGATCCTCGCTGAACTTGCGACCCAACTCGCAGATCTGACCCCGGCGAAGCCAAGCGTGCCGTACTACTCGGCCACCCTCGCCGACCCGCGCGCTCAACCATCCTTCGATGCCGGCTACTGGGT
>Ga0114960_10004770_pt1 | contig 10106 bp, 8 predicted proteins | sample C_130625_MF_Meta_FD_92637 | JGI IMG/M metagenome (GOLD analysis project Ga0114960, IMG submission 92637) | Freshwater microbial communities from Lake Croche, Canada to study carbon cycling - C_130625_MF_MetaG | ecosystem: Environmental > Aquatic > Freshwater > Lake | place: Lake Croche, Canada...
AGAAACAAACAAATTTTTTATAAATATTTTTTATTTTTATCTACAACATTTCAACCAAGTATACCTGCTCAGTTATATGTAATTGAAGATTCTATAGAAACCTTTTTAGAAAGAGTAAATAGTATTGAAATAACATTACAAGAAAATCAAGAATATGAAAAAATTTTAGCTTATAAAAAAATAGAAGAAAATAAAGATGAGCTTTTTATAGAAGAATCTAATTTTTTGTTTAAAATAAATAATTTATCTCATAGTTTTGGTGAAACTAAAATATTTGAAAATGTAAGTATTAATATACAAAAAAATAAATGGTTATGTTTTTATGGAAATTCTGGTTGTGGTAAGTCAACATTATGTAATATTTTATTAAGAAAATTAAACGCAGATAGCGGAACAATAAGTTATATGGGAAAATATAAAGACTATACTTATAGCAATATACGTAAATTTGTTTCATCTGTAAATACAGATCAAGATTTATTTAATGAAAGTGTTTTATACAATATTACTTATGGTGTAAAAAATCACGAGGATGAAAAAGTATTAAAAAAAATACAATATTATTTAAAAATGTTTAAATTAGAAAAATATAAAGATAAACTAGATACTAATGTATATGCTTTAAGTACCGGAGAAAAGCAACGTATGAAAATAATACGATTAATATTACATGATACAAAAATATGGATATTAGATGAAATTACATCTAATGTAGATAATGATTTAGAAAAGGTTATATTAGCTGAATTAAGAAGAATTCAAATTAAAAAAAATAAATCAGTCATACATATAACTCATAATCTGGAAAATTTATCTTTTTCTGATTCAAAAATGTATATAAAAGATTATAATATATTCAGTGTATAAATAATTCAATGTATAAATAATTTTGAAAAATAGTTATAAGAAAATATATAAAGACATTTGATTTATATATTTTATAATGATCTCTCTTACATTGAAGAATACACTTTTGAATAATTATGGTAGATTTATGCATGTGAAACTTTTTGTTGACTCAGATGATAATCAATTACATGAAGCTTATTTAAATGCAGTTACTTCTCATAATAATAGGCTTGAAAATAACCCACAAATGATGGATGCAGGTTTTGATATTTTAGTTCCTGATTCAGATATTTTGTCAAAGTCTCTTGCGAATAAAGTAGATTTTAAGATTGTATGTGCATGTAAGATGGTAACATTAAATAGTTCATATAATACTGGTTTTTATATGTATCCAAGATCTAGTATTTCAAAGACTCCGCTAAGACTTGCAAATAATGTTGGTATAATTGATGCAGGTTATCGTGGTCATTTGATTGGTATGTTTGATTTACCTGCTGGTAATACAGAACATATTGCGAAATTTGATAAATATTTGCAAATATGCGCGCCTGGTTTGGTTCCTGTGTTTATTGAATTGGTAGGTTGTAAAGAAGATTTAGGAGAACAAACTGAGAGAGGGGAAGGTGGGTTTGGATCTACATCCACTTCCAATTTTTAAAAGTGGTGTAAAAATATAGTTTTTCTTTGGCTCTACCTTTTTAAAAGGTGGATTTTTTAAAGGTGGATAATATATATGACAAATAAAAATAAATTTTCAATGAAACAATTTAAATTTAAAAACTTATTTTCAGAAAATACTAAAACAGAAATTATAGGATTATTAGCAATATTAATATGTTTATGGTTAGTATTTTATTTTATTCCTGAAATATTTGTGAATTTATTTCATACTATTTTAGGTAAATGTATTCTCTTTTTAATGGTGATTGTTGTAAGTTTTTATAATGTAAAATATGGTATCTTTTTATTAGTATTAAGTATTATTTTATATAGATTCTCTCTATTATCTTCAACGAAAGAAGGTTTTGAATGGAATGAACAATCTACAAAAGATTTTATTCTTATTCAAAGTACAACGAATCCAAACCTCGTATTTGATACAAATATGATTCAAAAAAATCAAGCTAGTCAAGAAGAGGTAGATTATTTTAATAAAAATGGAATGTGGCCATGGTCCGATTCTACAAAAGATTTATATATAAAAGCAATTAATTCAAATCCTTATGTAAAAATATTACCAGAAGCAGCATTATTACAGGCTCAAAAGACATATAATGAAACCTCAATTTTGATGGTTCTCTCTTATCAAACAAAAGAAGGACAATTTTTATTAAATGGAGTTGAAGTTCCTAACTATGATGGAGGCAATTTAGAAGAAGAACTTCCTAATGGATTTGGCGATTTTCCATATAATTCTGGTTTAAAAATAGATTTAAGAGATGATGTAATTAAATGTAATATGGAAACTGGTAACTTAGAGAGAATACGATATTCAGGTAAAGATGGCATTTATGGTATTCAAAATTATAGTGTAGAGCCAGTGGATTATAAGAATTTAGAAAATATTATCCCAGGGTTTTTATTTACAAAATGTCCTTGTAATCCATGTATTGCAATGAAAATGAAACCTGAATATACATGTCCTTTTAAATTGAAGGTCAAGGATAGGCCATCACTTATTAGTAGTGTTTGGCAAAAGCTTTGGAACATTAAAAATGATTGTACAAATAATAATATATAGTTATGTTTGTATGGTTTAAATAATAAAAAAAAATTTTTTATTATTTTTATAATATTATTTAATTAATTTTTTAATAATTTTTAAAGAATTTAATTTTTTAATATTCAGCTTGAGTTTCTTCTTCATCTTCTTGACCTCCAGTAGTAGCACTAACTGAACGCATTACTTGTGTCAATGTCTGTGTACGATAAGGTGTATCCGTTGCGTCTGATACATCATGCTGCAGTTCATTAAATTCAATATCTTCTTCATCAGCTTCATCTTCATCTGCGCCTTGATAAATTCTATTACTGCTTCTATAAATGGCATTTTGTCTTTGTATGCATCTTTCAGGTAAATGCGTTGCAGTATACGCTCTTTGCTGTCCTTGAGAGTTACCTCTAGCTGTACAATACATGTCCCCATGTGTTGTTCCAAATGTTCTATGACAAATGTAAATATCATCACACAAATTTTTCAAAAGAACATCATCTGTTAAATTATTCTCTGCCATATATTTTTTCAATTCATCAAATAATTGTTGCATTATAGTCTTCAACTTTTTTCTTTCTTCTATAACTAAATGATAATTTATAGATTCATGTTTCTCTTTATTATGCTTATTAATCATGAATAAAATTTGCTGGATACGTTGTCTATAGATATATTTTGTAAGATCTGTTGCTTCTTCTTGTATAGGAACAAATGAAACAATATCAATACCAGTGTCAGAACGTTTTCCAGTTACTTGGACTACTGAACTATTATTACCAGTAATATGATAAAACTTGCTACTTTCACTAGAAAGATCACCTACTTTAAGAGTAGGATTCCATGTATTCGTATTGTAGTCATAAATAAGACCATCGGTAATAGAAATTTCTATATTTTCTAAGAACTTGTATACAATTCCGTGTAAAATCTCTCCATAAACAAGTCCTGCATTTTCTAACTTGTCAATGAAATAATAACTGCTCTTTTCGCCTTCACTAACCACATTTAATAGTGCTGCATCATGGTCTAGACCAAAACCGATAAATACATTAGTGTTTGAATTATCTACCAATTCACGAAGATAAGTATGCTTAGAATTTCCAGCAGTTGCTTGCCCATCTGTCATGAAGATATGTGTTTTTATTGTGGTCGGATATTGTTCCAATAATTGCGACATATATTCCTTTGTATCTTGTAGCGCTTTTTCTATATTTGTACAATTGCGTGGCTTTATAGTATCAACTTTTGCAATAATGGAATCATATGTAGTTTCATCTATTAGTATTCGGTCAACAATTTTGAATATACTATCATCAAATGCATGAATAGTGACATTTGCCTTCAAACTTGGATTTTCCTTGAAATAAAGAATCATGTTTTTTAATGTATGAAGAATATGCTGCATCTTGGAGCGGCCATCTGAGCATATGTCAGACATAGAGCCCGAACAATCAACTTGAAACATAAAGTCTTGCTCCAACTGTGTAAGAGGGCACGAAATTGCCTTTAAAGAAAGGAGACCAAATCCACCTTTTCCACCTTTAGGAAAGGTGGAGCCAAATTCATCAACCTTTAATGCAGAGGTAAGGACCAAAGTGTCTGATGACACATCCACATCTTGCTCCACTTTTTCTGAAAGTTGATGAAAGACAACTGATTGATTAATAAATAGTTCTGAAACGATTGCGGACATAATTAGCTATAGTGTACATTTCTTTTTAAGCTATTTTTTAAATCAATTTTTTTCCACTCAACTTTTAAAAAAGTTGATCAAAATTTGGCTCCACCTTTCTCAAATGTGGATTTATAAAGGTGGATAAAAACAATATAAAAAGTATTTGAATAATAATATATAAAATGGATTTGCAACCGAATAAAGAAACCGATGCTAAGGAAGTAAAACTAGTAGATATACCTGTTGCTGATGAAAACACGTCATTAAATGTGATGGTTGCTTTTTTAAATTTGGCTCAAAAGAGAGGTGCGTTTACAATTGATGAGTCGGCAAAGATTTGGGAATGTATTAAGATTTTTCAGAAGACAAGTGCTTAAGAGTAGTTAATAATCTCTCTTTATCAATATTTTCATAGTTAAACATATAAGGTTGTAGCCATCCATTTGTTGGATGCAGAGTATCTTTAATTGTTACTTTTAAACATAATGATTTTTTAATATTTCATCATATTCATCTTTTGTATTTAATAATAGACACCCTCTTTTATTAAATTATTCAACAACATTTTCATATTTATTAGTCATTATAATATAATGGCTGTTATCTTTTCTAAAAAGATGAATTAAGTTTTTTAATTTTATACTATTATAAAATTAAATATCGCTCTAGACAGGACTCGAACCTGCGACCTCAAAGTAAATGCAATTATTACTAATTCTAACAGCTTCGCGCTCTAACCAACTGAGCTACCAGAGCACTTGTCTTTGCAACTTCCCTTTTTTAAAATTTGGTTTTTAATAGGAAAACGGTTTTTTGAAAATTGCTGTAGGGAAGTTAAATTATTATCGGATGGTTGTTTCGATCAACCGACCTCATGGTTATGAGCCATGCGCGCTGCCTCTGCGCCAATCCGATACTGGTTTGCTGGCTCCATTTTGGTTTTTTAATAGAAAAACTTTTGGGGATTACTGTATGGAGCCATTCACATACTATATCATAAATATGTCTTTAAGTTGTTTTATATAATATATTACATTGAATAATAATTAGCTGGTGCTGCATTATATGAAAGCGCATTCGTTTGTAACAAACTTATTACTGGTACATATGAATAGACTTTATTAGTATTCTGTTGTTTACAAAAAGGCGAATATCCTTTTTCTAATTTAGAACTGCATTTATTTATAGAACTATTCCAAAAACAACGTCCGCCTAAAGGTTTTGCATTTTTGTCAGTACATTCAGCACAGCTAGTAAACTCATTACAAACATTTTTTCCTTGAGTGCATTTTGATGAACCATCTGAAAAATATATACAAGATGTATCTCCTTTCGTACATATTTTGGCACCATCAGATTCTCTCGTATAACATAAACGTTCTAAAGACATTCCTTCATTATTATTGAAAGCAAAGTATCCTCCGCCTAATAGAATGACTAATATAAATATACAAATCCAATTTTTATTCAAAATATTTTTCATAATATATATATTTTATACATATTATAATTACAAAATAAGATTTAAAAATAATGTTTATTTATTATTTAAATGCAATTACTATTATATAGTTTTATTTGTATTGCGTCATATGGAACATCATTTGTTCAAAGTTTTTTTCCAACACATAAATATTACATGAGTAATATTTATAACGTTCAGAAATATCCTCTCTCTAGACCTCATTATGAAAAGTATTTAAAAATGAAAAATCAGACAGATAATGATGAAAATACAGAAGAACTTATAGATTTTTTTTCAAGCCGAAAAAAATATCCTTTTTCAAAAAATTATTATGAAAAATCTATTAAACGATTAAATTCTAGAAATATCACAGAACAAAATAATGAAATATTAGGAAATGATTATTTTAATAGAGGGAATGGTACTATTCGTATAATTATTGGCAGACAAATCGTAAATCCATTATTTAATTTTGAAGAAAATGGTAATAACGAAATGGATGACTTTTTTGAAAAAAAACAAAGAGGTAATGGAAATAAAAAGTCTGATAATTTTGAAGTAATCGTAGATAATGAAACAAATTTTACTGATGTCGGAGGTTATAATTTAGTTAAAGAGGAGCTTTCACAGTGTATTGATCTTTTGAAAAATTATACAAAGTATTCTAAATTTAATGTACGTGTTCCAAAGGGTCTTATTTTTGAAGGTCCTCCTGGAAATGGTAAAACCCTTTTGGCAAAAGCGCTTGCAGGCGAGGCAAAAACAGGATTTATTGCCGTGTCTGGTTCGCAATTTCAAGAAATGTATGTAGGTGTTGGTTCCGCAAGAATTCGCGAGCTTTTTCAATTAGCAGAGAAAAATATTCCATGTATTATTTTTATTGATGAAATAGATGCTCTAGGAAGAAGTAGAGGTTCAGATAAAGAAATGTCTTCTGCAGAGAGAGATAGCACATTGAATGAATTATTAGTTGCTTTAGATGGATTTAAAACAAAAGCTGGTGTTTTTATTATTGGTGCCACAAATCGTGCGGATTTATTAGATGTTGCTTTATTACGACCTGGACGTATTGATAAGCGTATTTTTATAGGTAATCCTGACGAAATAGCTAGGAGAGCTATTATAAAAATACATTTAAAAGGGAAACCTTATGATAATAGTGTTATAGATGAAGATTTGATAGAAATAACAAATGGTTTTTCTGCGGCGCAAATTGAAAATTTATTGAATGAAGCGATGTTATATGCTTTGAGATATAATCGTGAAAAGTTTACACAAGAAGATATAGATGTTGTTTACAATAAAGTGTTGGTTGGTTGGCAGCCATCTGAGCATACTTTTACTGACGAAATGTTAGATAAAATTTGTGTACATGAAATGGGACATGCTATTGTTGGATTGATGTCTAAGAATCATTCAAAAGTAAAGAAAATTATTATTAATCTATCATCTCCAAAGTCACCTGGATATACATTATTTGAAAAAGCTAATTCTAATTTTTATAGTCGTGATACTTTATTTGAACATCTAATGATTTTACTTGGTGGACGCATTGCTGAGGAATTATTTTATGGACATTTGGGCGTTAGTACTGGTGCTATTTCTGATTTTGAAGAGGCACATGGTTTAGCAAATAAAATGATTACCTATTATGGTATGGGAGATAAGGTTATTTACCCAAGTAATAGCGAAAAATATAAGGAAATAATTGACAATGAGATTACTAAATTGTTGCAAGAAGCGTATACTTATGCATCTATTATTATAGATAATTCAAAAGATTTTATATATGAATCTGCTTTGTTATTGAAGGAAAAAAGAATGTTGACTGCTGACCAATTAATCAAGATGATTGAAAATAATTATCCTGAGATATTAGACATTAGAAATATGTAAAATCCGCCTTTAGACCAAAGGTGGATTTAATTATTATATTTTTATAAAAAAATATAATAAAAAGGTCTTACCGGGATTTGAACCCAGGTTGCCAGATAGCTTATAATAAAAATTAATCAAAGTCTGGAGTGCTAACCACTACACTATAAGACCAGTTGCAGTTTCCTTTTTAAAAGTCAGCGTTATAACACCAAATTATTGCTGTAAAGGAAAAATCACCATCAATCATTTAATTTTTGGAATGCTGTATGGTTTACTAATTTTAATATCATTCTTCTCAAGAGTTAGACAAAATATTTGAGAAAAAACGTAGGCCGGCTTCTACTTGATATTATTTACTAAAACCCCTTTGTCTAATTATATATTTTAAAATGCTGGAAGGATACGATCAATTAGTTATTATTTATAATACTGCATCCACTACGATTTATATAAGCAAATTGTCTTTAAATTATTTTATACTTTTTATTATTATAAAATAAATTTGTACTTAAAAGGTATAAAATTTACATTTGTATTTTTTTCTGCATTATTCTTTTCATTAAATAAAATATTGTTAAAATATCTTTATCATTCCTTGTTTTATTTTTATTTTCCTCATTTATTTGATTCACTTTTAAAATATCAATTAATGAGTTACTAACCTCATTATTTATAATTGGGGTTTTAACTTTTCTTTTTTTATGTTTCTTTTTTATTATATCATTTTCCCTACAAAAATTTACTAATTCATGTTTTATATTTTTTATAAATGCGCTTGTATGCTCATTCGTATTTAAATTATTATAAACATTTTGTAATACTCCATCCATTTTACAAATTAAATCACTCATCTAAAGTATACAAATAAAAAATTAATTACAAACATATAAATTTAAGTTACTTACAACTTTTGTTAAAAAATTTGAAACAAGTACTATTTCTCTATAGTTAAAATTATTGTTATCTATATTATATAAAATAATTACATTAAATGCATTATTACTAATATTAAATATTATTTGTAAAGAATTTAAATGAAATATATTTGAATACTCACCATTAGAATAATGAACTGATGATCCACTTACTACACAATCATTGTCGGAAGTTACATTTATATTATTTGTAAATTTTAATGCAAATTTATCGCCAAATTCTCTCATCATATCTGATGAAAATACATATTTAATGACACCATTTTCATTATTATGCTCTAAAATAAAATCAGAATTTAATCTAGCTATTAATTCAAATAACTGATTATTTCTTACGATGTCAATTATATTTGTACTTTTTGATAATGGATGAGATGAAATAATTCTATATTCATTATTTGCATTTTTATTTTTTTGAAAAAAAATGTTGTTGTTGTCTACTAATGTTTCGTAATCTCCGTCGCTCATTATAATATTTCTAAATATTTAAAATTATTATAAAATTTTTATTTGAATATGTTACATTTTAAATAATCATTTTTTTCATCATTATTTTCAAATACAGAGACAAATTTATTTATAGTTCCCATAATTGAAACAAAACTTAATAACATACAATATACCCTTTGTGGAATTATTAAATTATACTTTTTTGATATTTTTACAAACGTATATACATCATAATGCGTAATAACAAGTTTATCTTCTAATGTGTTACTATCAATATATATCTTAATTTCTTCTAATATAATTTCATTATTTTCAGTAATATTATATTTATCTTTTAGATGATTCATAACTTCTGTAATAACTTTATATAAATCAAAATTAATCATAAATTCAGTGAATGCTTTATCTAAAAAATTTTGTTCTTTAATATCTAGTTTTAAACATATTCCGTAATCTATTATACCTATTTTATATTCTTCTTTATTAGTTTCATTATTTAGATCTCTAATAAATAATATATTTCCTAAATGCATATCACAATGAACCAATTTTTTTAAAATAATACTATTATAATAAAACTTTAAAACTAATGTTAAATAAATTTTATTTTCTTCTATTGTTAAATTATCAATATTTTCATTTATATTATCTATATAGTCCATGATAATTAGTTTTTCATTTGAATAATTATGATATACATTTGGTACAATTATACTTGTAGCATTTTGATATTTTTCTTTAAAAAATTTTGTATTTTCTAATTCTAAATTAAAATCTGATTGATTTATTATGATTTCTTTATTAAAAATAAAAAAATTTATTACTTCTTTAATACTTTGAAAATATGGAAATTTATTTAAAATAGAACCAATTAATTCAATATTATCCATATCTTTAGTAATTCTATTAAAAATGTTTCTTCTAATTAATTTAATAATTACATTTTTATCTTCTATTTTTCCTTTGAATGCTAAACCAATTGTTCCTGAATTAGAAGGAGAGTCTTCTATTACTAAAGTTTTATTATCTTGTTTTAATTTTTGAATTAAGTCATTCAATGCTTCTCTATCAATTTCTTCTTCATTAAAATTTACTTTATTTAAAAAATTTTTTATAAAGTTATCCATTCCCGATTTATCA
>Ga0114960_10004777_pt1 | contig 10096 bp, 5 predicted proteins | sample C_130625_MF_Meta_FD_92637 | JGI IMG/M metagenome (GOLD analysis project Ga0114960, IMG submission 92637) | Freshwater microbial communities from Lake Croche, Canada to study carbon cycling - C_130625_MF_MetaG | ecosystem: Environmental > Aquatic > Freshwater > Lake | place: Lake Croche, Canada...
AGTGTGCGCACCCGCAGACTCTCGGCGACTTTATCCACCGTGCTTGCGGCCCTTTCTAGCCTGCTGGCATTCATTGCGCTCTGGGCGTTAGCCTTTTATCAAGTTTGGGGTGTGCCAGGTTCTTTCGTGGGCAGAGACGACGCCGACTGGACGCAGCACTTCTATGTTGCTGCGATACCCGCGATTGTGGGAGCTCTGACTCTTGCCGCAGGCTTGCGATTTAAAATCAACGGATGGCTTGCGCCGACTTCAATTATGTTTGCAGCCGCCGGCGTGATTTTTGACTTCAGCTATCAGCGTTCTGTTTTAGAAGCCAACTCGACAAACATTAACCTCGGATGGCAGCTGTTGACTCTGACTATCACTGCCGTCGCGATTGTGCTCGCGGGTCGCCCTCTCAAAGAAAACGATCGGGTTCGACGAGTCAACCGCTTTAGCCTGTTAGGCATCTTGGTTGTAATGGCTTGGCACGCAATCGTCGCGCTGGCTTCGATTGCAACCGGTGCAGTTCTAGACGGAGCTGCTCTCGTGGTTTTGGGTTTGGCTTGGTTTACATTGAGCGCAGCAATCGACAGAGTCGGATCGGGCTTTACTAAGTCAGGACTCGTCGCCCCTTCGATTCGAAAGGGCGGTTGGATTATTGCCCTCGGCGCAACCGGGCTAGGTTTATCGCTGATTGCCGTCGGCAAACCATTTGACCCGGCTAACCTGTTGGCCACTGTGTTGGTCTGGCTCATCGGAGCTGTGCTGTTGTTCTCTTCTGACGCCCTCGAGCGTTTTGGGGCAGGCGCGAGCAGCAATCTAAAAGCCGATTTCAGATTTGCATCACTAATTGCGGCGATCATTTCTTGGGGCTACTGGCTTGCTAATGACTTCTTGGGCAACGACCTACTCGACCAAACCGGGGTCACCCTGGCCGCCACGGTTTATGCCGCGCTTGTGGGGGCTACCCTCGTGGTCAAAGATCGTCTCGATAAAACTTCGAGATTCCGCATCACCACAGCTATCGTTTTTGCGTTCGCAGCGAACTTGGTTCTGCAGGGCCGCTTCGATTGGAACCTCGAACCGAACCAAGGAGCTTGGGCTCATTTTTTGGCCGGCATCATCGTCGTGGCCAGCATCTTTGCCTACCGTTGGCTGAGGGGTAAAACTGCGGGGGCGCTAACTACACTAATCAGCGCGGCAATCTTGTGGCTGGGAGCTGTTTCTAACTCATTGATTTCAGCGCCAGACGGAGAAGCAAGGACTATTTTCATCGCGCTCGCTCTCACCGTGGCCGGCGGCCTATTAATCGCCGACTCGATTATCAAGAAGCAAAACTGGTCTTCGTTTACCGGTTTTGTCGCGGCTTCGGTTGGTTCATATGTTTGGGCAGCGCAAACCATTATGAACTGGAATCAGCAGGTTTTCAGCCTGTATATCTTGTTCCCCGCGCTTGTTCTCGCGGTTACTGTTCTTTCACTCAAACGCTGGAGAAACACCGTAAACGTGCGTTTGTGGTCGGTCGTTCTTCTTACCCAAACCGCATTTTCGGGTTTGATCATCACCACTCAAAGTTTCAGATCTTTTACCATCAGCAACGTTTCGTCGATACCATCCAACCAAGAACTTCGCTTGTGGGTAATGCTTGACGTGTTCATTCCACTGGCGTTTTCTATCGGCTACCTCTTGGCAAGCCGACTTAGCATTCTAAAGGAATCAAAAACCGCAAGAGTCTTGACTCTCATCAGTTCATTGGTCGTGTGGGTAATCGGGCTTGCCTCAACGCCTTGGCTAACCACCGTCTTTCAGCAAAATCAAAATGAACCATCGGCTGGGCCGGCTGCTACGCTAGCCGTTTTCTATGGGCTCAGCGTTATCGTCACGCTATGGCACAGCTTCAGATTCGCGAGTGTCGTTTCGCTGTCGGCCGGCTATTCAACGAGCATCTTTTTGACGCTTTCAATAAATGACCTAATGCACGTGCTCGCACCAAATGTAAAAGGTCCCGAAATTTCGGCGATTGTGCTTGCCGCCACTCTGACCATCGGTTCGATGATTGTCTTGAAAAACTACCCTCGCTCAGGGGGCACCCTCATAACTTGGGGCTTCCCCAGCATCGGACTTCTGCTGCCGTCCATTGTGTACACCATCGATAGTGGCGACGTTGCTAAACCATGGTCCACGCTCGAAATCGAGAGCATTGTGCGCTTGCTGGCGCTGGTCGTTGTAGCGGCCTCGATGCTTCTCCTAGGTCTGCGGCGAGGTAACCGAGGCCTAGTTTATGCGGGCGTTGCGGGACTATTGGCCGAGTTCGTCCCGGCACTCTGGTATGGCATAGAAGAGCTGTTCGCTGGCGACACCACGGGCGTGGTGGTCGAGCTGCGCGGCCTTTTGGTTGCTCTAACGATTTTCTTGGTGCTCTCTCTATTCAGGTCTTTCGACAAGATAGAGGTGCCGTCATTCTGGGCTTGGGGTGTGCCGGCCTTGGTAACCTTGGCCCCGACGGTGGTGCAGACGCTGGCAGCTCTCGGGCGTGAGGTAAAAGACACCGACTGGGTGCGCTTCGCGGTTTTGGTTGCAGTTTCAACACTGTTCTTGCTTATTGGCGCGATTCGCCGAAACTCTGGGCTTTTCTACCCCGGACTCGTCGGCGTGCTCATCTCGGTTATTCCGTATGCCTTTGCGAGCAACGGTGGCGTGGGAATCCCAGTCATCCTCGTGATTTTGGCGGGTTTGATCATTTGGGCGGCACTGCGTATCGACCGCTTTGGTGGTTGGCTCAAAGATTTAAAGTAAGAGCTGAATTGCAACAAAAAACCGCACCCCACCGAAATGGCAGGGTGCGGTTTTTTTTGAAATGCGTCTATTGCTCGTTGGCGCGCTTGCGCTGTGAGGTGAGGCGGGCGCGAATGGTTGGGTCGAGCTCAACCTTGCGAATGCGGGTGGCCTCTGGCGTTACCTCAACACACTCGTCTTCACGAGCAAACTCAAGGCACTCTTCAAGTGAAAGCGTGCGAGGTGGGGTGAGCGACTGGAATTCGTCAGAGCTTGAAGCGCGCATGTTGGTGAGCTTCTTCTCTTTGGTGATGTTGACTTCCATGTCGTCAGCGCGTGAGTTTTCGCCAACAACCATGCCGGCATAAACCTCTGAGGTTGGCTGAACAAAGAACGAACCGCGCTCTTGCAAAGCGACCATTGCAAACGGAGTTGCAACGCCGGCACGGTCAGCGACCATTGATCCGTTGTTGCGAGTGACAATCTCGCCAAACCAAGGCTCATAGCCAGCCGAGATGGCGTTCGCGATGCCGGTGCCCTTGGTGGTGGTCAAGAACTCGGTGCGGAATCCGATGAGGCCACGTGAAGGCACTCGGAACTCCATACGAACCCATCCGGTGCCATTGTTTACCATGTTGCTCATAAGGCCCTTGCGAGCAGCGAGCAACTGGGTGATTGGGCCGAGGAACTCTTCTGGAACGTCAACTGTCAAGTCTTCAACTGGCTCGCAAAGCTTGCCGTCGATGCGCTTGGTAACCACCTGAGGCTTGCCGACGGTTAGCTCATAGCCTTCGCGACGCATCTGCTCAACCAAGATGGCTAGGGCAAGCTCGCCACGACCCTGAACTTCCCAGGCGTCAGGACGCTCGGTAGGTAAGACACGAATCGAAACGTTACCGATGAGTTCACGGTCTAGGCGGTCTTTCACCAAACGAGCGGTAACTTTGGCTCCCTTGACGCGACCGGCCATTGGCGAAGTGTTAATACCGATGGTCATCGAGATCGCAGGGTCATCAACCGTGATGAGTGGCAACGGGCGAATGTCGTTCGGGTCTGCAAGGGTCTCACCAATGGTGATGTCTTCGATTCCTGCAACCGCCACGATGTCGCCAGGGTTAGCTTCCTCGGTCGGGTAACGCTCAAGTGCGCGGGTTGCCAGAAGCTCGCTGATGCGAACGTTCTGAGTTGTGCCGTCTTGGCGAACCCAGGCAACGGTCTGGCCCTTGCGAAGGGTGCCGTTGAAAATACGGAGCAAAGCCAAGCGCCCCAAGAACGGTGAAGAGTCGAGGTTTGTAACGTGAGCCTGAAGCGGTGCTTCGTCGTCGTAGCTTGGAGCAGGGATGTGCTTCAAGATTGCGCCGAAAAGGGGCTCTAGGTCTTCGCTGTCAGGCAAAGTGCCGTCGGCAGGCTTGTTTAGCGAGGCGCGACCGGCACGGCCTGAGGCATAGATAACCGGAAGGTCAAGCAAAGCGTCAACATCCAGGTCAGGAACCACATCGTGTAGGTCGCTCGCGATGCCTAGAAGCAAGTCGTGAGTTTCTTCAACGACCTCATCGATGCGAGCGTCTGGGCGGTCGGTCTTGTTAACCAACAAAATAACCGGAAGCTTCGCTTCAAGAGCCTTGCGCAAAACGAAGCGGGTCTGAGGCAATGGGCCTTCAGAAGCGTCAACCAAAAGCACAACACCGTCAACCATCGAAAGTCCACGCTCGACTTCGCCGCCAAAGTCGGCGTGGCCTGGGGTGTCAATCACGTTGATGGTGATGTTTCGCCCTTCAGCTGAAGCGCCTGAGTAGGCCACCGCAGTGTTCTTGGCCAAAATGGTGATGCCCTTTTCTTTTTCGAGCTCACCAGAGTCCATCGCACGTTCAGCAACAGCCGCGTGCGAGTCAAAAGAGTTAGTTTGTTTCAACATGGCGTCAACAAGTGTTGTTTTGCCGTGGTCAACGTGCGCGACAATAGCGACGTTACGAAGTTCCTCACGCTTAGCGAGAGCCATAGTTCATCCTCAAGTTTTTTGATTCGGGCGCGCAAAAAGCAATCACACCGAATATCTAGATTGCGCAGGGCATCAAATAAGCCACACTGCTCTTCAAGTGTAGCTCCAAGGCATCAAAAAGCTGCTATTTGGTGGCGAGATTCCAGCTGGCGTAACCCGAAGTTAAGCTCAAACCATCTGCGCTAACTGGCTTTTTAGAGAACTTTTTTGAACTCGTAAAGATGGTTGGTAACTGATAAAGCGGCAAGCCGTAAGCCTGCGAGATAAGTTCCGCATCTAACTTCTTTAGCACAGCAGCCTCGCCTACGGCGGTCGTCGCTTGGCCGTATTCCTGCATCAGGCTAAGCAGGTTGGAATTGCTGGGGAACCCTTTGGCGAAATAGAAACCCTGTTGCAGGCTCAAGCTAGGGTCGCTCAACACCCGCTGGGGTGCCAGATAGACGTCGTATTCGCCATTTTGAAGAGCGGCTGAGACATTGTCTGAAGACACATTTGAGAGTGAAAAACCTGCTGGGCCGGCAAGATCTGCGATTACCGAATACTCAGTCTGGGCCCGTGGATTCGAAGAATCAAACAGCACGCGAACGTGCATTCTGACATCGAGTTTCTTGATGGTGTTGTAGGCCTTTTCGGCGTCGGCGAACTGGTAACTTAAGATGCCGCTGTCTTGCGTGCTCGCCTGATAATAAGCAGACTGCGGCGCGAACACGAGTGAATCTGCATTTTGAATGGTTTGGTTTGCTCCAATTAGTGTGCGAATTTTTGAGACCGAAATGACGTTTAGAAACGCCTGCCTGGCTTCGAGCGCAGCCTGATTTGCGGTGGTGCTTCCGGCCTGGCCAAAGGCTGCCGAATAAAAAACGCTTCCCTCAGCTTGGTTGAAGGTAACCGCTTCGACTTCATTCGACGCAATAACTTGATTTTCGACGCTTCTGGCCGCTTGTAGAGAAGCGACGATTGAAGAGTATGAGCTCGTTGCGCTCGGAATCAAGCCTGCCAAGTCGATTTCGCCGGCTTTTAGAGCCTCCACGGCAGCGAGTGCGTCGTCATAAGAAGTTAGTTTGATGGTTTCGGCACGGCCAACCGGCATCCAGGTATTTTTAGGGTTGATTTTTAGGGTTAGCCCCGTTGAGTCTGCTTTGGTAACAACGTATGCACCCGACGAAACAATCGCGGATGATTTCGAGCTGGCAGCAGATCCGAGTTTGAATCCATTTCGGTAGGACTTGGCCAGAGCCTGCAAATCGCCCGGATTCGGCGCGGTTATGGCTTCTAGAACTCTCGCTGCCGCTTGTTTGGAGTTGAGATTTGATGATCCAAACGCGTGTTTTGCCAAATCGCTTGCCGAAACCGAAAGCGTCAAAGCAGTTTTGTAGTCGGGTACTGGCTGGTTGAACTTTATTGTGAGGCTCAGATCTTTGTCGCCGATGGTCGGTTGCTCGGTGGTGTATCTAAAACCGTTTTCCATTCGAATGGACTTGAAGTCGTTGCCGCCGAAACCCGTCGCTGCCGCCCAAGAAAGCAGAAGGTCGGTGGCTGAAACTTTGCTGCCATCGCTCCAAGTGGCTTTTCCGCTGAGCGAATATTTGACGGTGAATGGCTTCTGCGAAACCACTTCGACGGTTCCGAAATCGGGGTTTGCGACCAAGTTGCCGTCGGCGGCTACCGAATAAAAACTGGCGTTGATCAGGTTTGCTAGGTCGGAGCTGACAAGTTGTGACGTGCCTTGGATGTCGGTGTTGAGCGAGTTGATTGGCTGCTCAAAACCGATCGTGATTTCTGACCCTGAGACCGGCCCCGATTGGCTTGAACAAGCGCTCAAACTCGCCAAAAGAATACCTACTGCGATGACGCCAAAAAACCGTTTCAAAAGTGACTCCTAAACCAACTCCTATTAGGTTACCTTCGTTATATGACTGAGCATGACTTGCCGAACGCCAGGGCTCGACATGGCGTTGAAGTTTTGATTGTTTTGGGTTTGAGCCTTGGTGCCTCTGCTTTGTATTCCGTTCTTTCTCTCGTCTCGAGCTTGACTGCGCCAAAAGGGTTATCTGGAGCGGTGCAACGCCTCAACCCGAGCGTTTCGCCGCGTGAGTGGCTCGATTTTTGCTATCAGTTTGTTGGCATTGGCCTAGCTATGGCTCCCGTCGCCCTAGTGGTTTTTTTGGTTTGGCGCGATGGTCAGGGTTCGCCGTTTTCAAAACTTGGATGGCGTCGCCCGCTGCGCCCCCGAGATTTCGTAGCCGGGTTTGGTCTAGCTGCCGCTATTGGTTTGCCGGGGCTTGGTTTGTATTTTGGCGCTCGAGCTTTGGGCTTGGCGGCTCAGGTTGTTCCGAGTGATTTGCCGAGCTACTGGTGGGCTGTGCCGATGCTTTTGCTGTCTGCGCTTCGCGCGGCTTTAGTTGAAGAGTTCATCGTGGTTGGTTTTCTCTTCAATCGTTTTGAGTTGATGGGCTGGTCTGGCGCACGTCAGATTTGGGTTAGTGCGATTCTTCGCGGTAGCTACCACCTTTATCAAGGATTCGGTGGTTTCATCGGCAACCTGGTGATGGGACTGGTTTTTGGCTGGTTGTACAAAAAATATGGCCGATTGCAGGTTCTGGTTTTTGCCCATTTTTTGCTCGACACAGTCAGCTTTGTGGGTTTTGCACTGCTACATTGGTTAGGCATTCAACTAAGAATGTAGCTTTTGCTTTTTTGTTGGGAAAGCCAGTGAAATTCTGGCACTGACCCGCAACCGTGAATCAACTAGAAGTGAACTCCAGCCAGGCTGAAATCACCAAAGTTGAAAGTCGGATTGCCAATTAAAAAGCGATTGACTCCAATAAATACCGTCGAGGTCTACGGGTGGAGTCGAATGAAACTATTCGACGAACCCTTGCAAAACAGCAAGGGTTTTCGCTTATCAACATTCGCCTTCGCACTCAGATCGAATTAGCGAAAGGTTTCGAATGTTCGAAACAAAATCTGGGTTGCGCAAAAATAAATCAGCATTTTTGCGAGCTCTAAAACTAACAAGTGCATTTGCAATAAGTTTTGCCGTGTTCGGTTCAACTTTGCCAGCTCAGGGCGCACCTTCATCGTCAACGCCAAATTTGCCCTCCACAGTGAGCTTCTTGACCGACGCTTACGGCGCTAGAGAGATACAGGATTCTATGACGAGTGGCTTCGCAATCGAAGCTTTTTCCCAGCTTGCAGGCGCCGGTCTAACCGCTCAAGACCTCAGCTTTCAGGTGCGCAATCGACTAAGCCGCGCGAATCGCGTCTTGGGGGCGAGGACCACCCCGGGATACCTGGTCGACTCTAAAACCCACAAAATCAAACCGGGGCTAGCCGGCAAATATCTTTTTGCGGCATCAGTTCTAAAGCTAGGCGCAACAGCTCTTGAGGCAAACGTTACTAAGTTGCTGAAGAGCCAAGTTGCCAAAGACGGTGCCATTGCAGCCTCGGCCGGTAACGCGCAAGATGTAGCCTGGGCAATCTTGGGTCTGCAGGCGGCTAACGAGCCGGCAGTAGCCAGCAGGGCGGCTCGAGCCCTAGTGAGACTGCAACACACAGATGGCGGTTTCAACTATGACCCGACGTTGACCGTTGGCGGAACCGATGTAACTTCGATTGTGATTCAGGCGCTCGAGGCGGTCACCATGCCTAATCAGGCAACTCTCAAAACTCGCAACAAAGTTGTTTCAAAAGCCGTTGCGTTTTTAAAATCCACAACGGTTGGCGGTGACCACTTCGAGGCATACGGAGACGAAGACCCGAATGGCACGGCATACGCGATTATGGCGCTAACCTCGGCTGGCGTCAGCGCATCCCCTTATGTTGCCTGGCTGAAAACGAAACTAAACAGCGATGGCGGCCTTCAAGCCCCTTGGACTGCAGGTGGTAGTGATCGGTATGTGACAGCACAAGCATATTTGCCGCTCATTGGCAAAAACTACGTGTCACTGCTTTCGGCCAAGTAGACCCCGATGAAAATCTCGTTGCGGCCGGTGCTCATCGGTTTGATTCTGCTAGTCGGCGTTTTCGGACTAGTGCGCATCGTGCCGTCAACGAACGTAGCTGATAGGTCGACTTCTGGCGCTTGCAGCATCGAAAAGCCGGGGGTCACGCTCGTTGTTGATTTTGGTGCAGACTCCAAGCGCGCAGCCATCATCAAGTGCGCTGAGGGTTTCAACCAGAGTTCAAACCCGATCAGCAACGAGTTGAATGCCTGGCAACTGTTTGAAGCCGCGGGTTTGACGGTTGAGGGAACCACAGATATTCCCGTTGGTTTTGCCTGCAGAATCGAGGGGTTTCCATCCGTTGAAAATCAAGCCTGTGACAAAACCCCGAGCTATGCCGAAGGCCACTGGGCATATTTCTATGTGCCGGCTCCGGCCAAAACTGGTTGGCAGTTCAGTGGCACCGGTGCTTTGAATCGCAAACCGGTCTGCGGCAGCGTGGAGGGCTGGCTGTTTGTGAAAGGCAATGACTCGACAGGCAACAGCTCAAAAGTTTTGCCATCGGTAACTCCCAAGGCATTTGAATGTCGACCTTAGGCTCGCCTGGTTTGCCACAGACTCGGCTAAACCCGAAAACCTGGTGGTTGGTTTCAATCGCCATGGTTGCTACCAGCACTGCGTCGCGTGAGTTTTGGCTGCTAACGGCTGTTGCAGCAATCAGCGCGGGCATTGTGTTAAGGGGCGCCTTTCGCGAAAACGTTGAAATCCGCTCTCAAAAGCTAAGGTCATTGACTTTTTACCTACAACTGGCGGTTGCGGTTTTTGCCATTCGAGTTTTGTTTCGAGTTGTTTTTAACCTCGGGGTCGGTGGCGGCGAAACCGTGATGTTTGAACTGCCCAGATTTGCCATAAATCTCGGAATCGGCGAAGTGCAACTGCTGGGGCCGGTTTCATTTCAAAGTCTGAGGGCGGGCGCACTAGACGGTCTGCGATTGGCCGCCATTATTTTGAGCGTCGGCATGGCAAACATCCAAGCAAATCCGCGGCAACTGCTAAAGACCATGCCGGGAGCGCTGTTTGAGATATCCAGCACAATATCGGTCGCGCTGAACCTCGCACCTCAGCTAATCGAGAGTCTTCAGCGGGTTCGTCGGGCGCGTCGCTTAAGAGGAAGATCCGCAGGTGTTTCGGCCCTACCAAGCCTCGTGATTCCGGTTCTCGAAGACACTTTAGAAAGATCACTCTCGTTGGCTGCCAGTCTTGACTCAAGAGGTTTTGGTCGCCAAACCGCAACCGACCACCCAAAACTGGCTAGGGTCAGCAGCCTGACGGCAGTTTGTCTAATGGCGATCGGCTCATACGCGCTTTTGACCGACAGCCAACACAACTGGCTGGC
>Ga0114960_10004790_pt1 | contig 10076 bp, 9 predicted proteins | sample C_130625_MF_Meta_FD_92637 | JGI IMG/M metagenome (GOLD analysis project Ga0114960, IMG submission 92637) | Freshwater microbial communities from Lake Croche, Canada to study carbon cycling - C_130625_MF_MetaG | ecosystem: Environmental > Aquatic > Freshwater > Lake | place: Lake Croche, Canada...
AGAAAATATCGGACGCTTTTCATTGACCGAAAACTATATCAGTATCATTTAGCAATTTCTAAAAATTGGCTGGTTCATTATTTTTCCGCCGACATGCTTGCCGAACCGTTTAAAAGAATTGAAGAACAACGATTTCTCGAATCTCCCGGGGATGCTATCGGCATTAAAGCGCAACATGCTCTAGCAAAAATCGCCGAATGTCTTGATTTAGATTATGCCGGCATTGATTACACAATTCTAAAAGATGGAAACCTATTGGTCTTTGAAACAAATCCGTTGATATCGGTCTATCCGGTAGACCCAATAGAATTTGGCTATAAAGTGCCGTATGTTAATGCGATATTTGATGCTGTAGATCAGATGTTAGAAAAGTATCGCATCAACTAAAGCTGATTAGCCTGACTGGTTATCGGTTCACATCCCAGAAGATCAATTAAGGGAATGGTTAGATGTAAAAATCGAAACCACTCCGATAGCCATTGAGCTTAAAGAATTTATAGAAACTCCATAAGTTGGCATATCTTTTGCTAATAAGGCTTCGTTAGGCCTTTATTAAGCTCAAACCGTTACGCAATTAAAAATTTCATATGAAAGGAAAATTTATGAAAATTCTGATTACTGGAGGTGCAGGATTTATTGGTAGTTATGTAACGGAAGAACTGCTTAAAAGTGGCTATGAAGTTGTATGTTTGGACAATTTCTCCAAATATGGTCGTATCGACCGAGATTATTATTCCAATCCGAAATTTACACTTATTGAAGGCGACGCAACGGTCCCGAGCACACTAATCGATGCTTCGGCTGGCTGTGATTACATCATTGCTGGTGCTGCAATGATCGGTGGCATTTCATATTTTCATAAGTATGCCTACGACCTGATGGCGACAAATGAAAGAATTATGGCTGCCACTTTCGATGCGGCTATTAAAAGATACAATGACGGAATATTGAAAAAAATTATTGTGATCAGCTCCAGTATGGTTTTTGAGAGAACTGATACCTATCCGTCAAAAGAATCCGATCTGTTGCGAATTCCATTTCCCGCAAGCACGTATGGCTTCCAAAAACTGGCAACGGAATTCTTTGCGAAAGGTGCTTATGAACAATATGGGCTTCCCTACACGATTGTTAGGCCCTTTAATTGCGTCGGTATCGGCGAGCAAAAAGCATTATCGGAAGATATAATTCCGAGCGGCAATATTTCACTCGCACTATCCCACGTACTTCCAGATTTGATCCAGAAAATGATACGTGGTCAGAGGCCTTTAAGGATACTGGGCGATGGTTCACAGATCCGTTGCTATACCCACGGTACTGATATTGCCCGTGCAATCAGGATCTGTCTTGATAATCCAAACGCCCTGAACGAGGATTTCAATATATCAACGGAACGCGCCACTTCTGTGTTGGAACTCGCAACGTTAGTTTGGCGGCATTTTGAAAAAGGTGAACCGCAACTAGCCTATGATGAGCCTTACCTCTATGACGTACAAAAAAGAATTCCAGATGTTTCAAAGGCAAAACAGTTATTGGGTTTTGAAGCACAGGTTTCACTTGAAGATTCAGTGACTGAAGTTTGTAACTGGGTGGGTCGCGCGATCGAGGAGGGCCTGTTTTGAAACGGGTCATTATAGTTGGAGCGGGATATGTAGGCCTCACTTTAGGTGTCGCATCAGCTAAAGTTGGATACGAAGTTCTATTCGTTGACATTAATTCGGATATCGTTTCCGCACTAAACAATCGGAAGGCGACATTTTATGAAAAGGGTCTTCAAGAAGGATTAGATAGCTACTTCTCCACGAAAAAAGACATAGCCTTTTCATCTCTACATGACCTCTACGAAAATTATGAACCGAAGCAGAGTATCTTTATTGTAAGCTTGGGAACACCACTAGGTCCCGATTCAAAAGCTCTCCTTCTGCCCATCGAGAAGGTAACTGAAGAGGTTGTCAAATGGATGGGTGCAGCTGATCTACTAGTTCTCAGGTCAACCGTAGCTGTCGGTACATCAAGGCATCTTCTTAATAAAATTAACGGCCTAAAAAATATAAGCTTTTGTCCAGAAAGGACAATCGAGGGTAAAGCTCTTGAGGAATTACATCTGTTACCACAAGTCGTATCCGGAAGTACGATCGAAGCAAGAGATTTAGCCGCGGAATATTTTGAAAGAATAACACCTACTGTTTTGCATGCCGAAACCTTAGAGACGGCTGAACTAATTAAATTAGCCTCCAATACATTTAGAGATCTAAATTTCGCATATTCAAATCTACTCGCCTTGATTGCCAATGAGCATAAGGTAAACGTCAACGAATTAATTAAGCTTTCAAATTTTCGCTATGAGAGAAATACGATAGCATTTCCCGGTTTGGTTGGCGGCCCCTGCCTCGAAAAAGATGCCTATATTCTTGCCCAAAGCTATCCAAGAATCGAATCAAATTTTATTCTTGAAGCTAGAAAGCTTAACGAAGATATGGTGATGCAGGCCATAAAATTCATTGCCGTCGAGTGCAGAGATGCAAATTCAACCGTTTTAATTTGTGGCGCTGCATTTAAAGGTCGTCCAGTTACAAGCGATACTCGTGGATCATTCGTATTCGCCATTATTGATGGATTAAAAGCAGCAAATATCAAGAAAAATAATATCCATGTTTTAGATCCTGTAGTGCAAAACGTAGATTCTGATGTCAAAGTCATTAATCACATTGATGAACTTAATGAGAAATATGATTTTATGATACAATTGACAAATCATGAGCTTTTCGAGGATCCAAAATTTGATACTTTTATAGATAACGCTGTTTCTCACGTTATATCATTTTGGCCGAGAAAAAAGCCAACTAAAAGGCAGCAAAAATCGCTATATTTGGGCGGTACCAACTAGGTTCGAAAATCTAAGAATTTGAATATAACAGGCTACGGAACAATGACGAGAAAATCTCGCTTAATAGTTGTGCCTCCGCAACATCTTGGGCACGAACTACATGTAGGAAGAAGTATCGTCTGTGATATGTTTAAGGGTGGCTTTATATCATCTGAACTAGGTGATGTAATTATTACAGGATTGAGCGACCGGAAGTTTTTTTACGAAGGATTTTTTGACCCAACTCGAGTGATGGATTTTTCGCAACTTCCTGGATTACAGAATCCAATTCGTCCACCTAAGACGCTCGATGAATACCTGAATATTGCGTCAGATTTCTTCTTAAAATTCCCCATTTTTGAAAATTTTCAAATTATAAATTTGAAAGATTACGCTGCTCCACAAACATATTGCACGCTTACCACGAGTGATGAAATGAGGGAGATCGGCTATAATATTCCGCCGCGCTACTACGATGAGGAATTCAAAAAAATCTCTAAAAACTTCAACTTTATTTCAAAAAATGAAGTAGAGACTATTGTTTCTAATTCCTGCCAACTATTTATTGTTATCCACCATCGGTATGGATCCTCAATCGATGCATTATTAAAAATTTGTGCGAAATTTCCAATCGAAGTGCTAAAAATAGTTTTCACGTCCAATGCGCCGGAACTAAGCTTACAGCTCAATGGAACGCAAAACATATCTGTCATCGATAACCTAAGAACTTACGCGACACTTTTGCAGGATGAGCGGTGTAAGCTTCTGATATCTGAATGGTCGGGCGGAGGTCAAATATCTCAATATACGTTGGGACCGCATGGTGTTGTTTGGTATTATTACGATCACTATCCAGATGTCTTCAACTTTACAATGACCCATAAAATATGGGAATTAAATGCTACTCTGGGTAATTATTTTAATTGTTGGGATTTTAAATGTCCAAGTGGTTGTAGAATTCAACATTTCAGTAATTTAGACAGTTTAATTCGTTGGCCTGGGTAGCGTAATAATGAAAATTATCAAATAAAAATCGACCATATGGGCCTCTTAGCCTAATTTAGATTGAGCAGACCGTTTGATTTAAAAGGAATGGAAATTATTCTTATAAAATTGTAATTTTATCCAACAAAGCAGCTGATGGTAGGCAGGAATTAGTATGAACCGAGATCAATTTGAAACTCTAATGTTGGCGGAATTGGAAAAGATGTGGGCACCGTTTACGGCGAACTTGCCCATAAAATATGATGTCGCTGCCGCATTGAACGGTCTTAAGCATTATAAAGAACTCCATGTGCAAGATTTTATTCGATATGCAATATTGATTAACTCAAAGATTCAATTTGCTATTACCTCAGAAAAAGAGGACGGAATGAATTCGCCGGGCATTTTGTGGGACCGCCTCACAATCTTGAATTGTAAACTCTTTTTTGCCTCCACTGAAAGTCCACACTTTGATGTCAAATTGCATAACAAAAACGCTGACGTTCGTTCTGAATTGACGTCTGTTCTTAATGCGTTGCATAAAGCAAAGCTACCGAGACATATTCTGCTTGCAAAAGAGGCGACCGAAAGGCAGACAACTGCACCCGACATCGGAATTGCATTGTGGCAACTTCAAAGTTCCAATCTCGCGATGTGGATTAATCAGGATCTCTTATATACGGTTAGCGTAGACGACGTAGATTCGACACGTCTCAGGGATTATATCAGGTTCTTTTCTGAGGCAAATAAGATTAGGAATACAGCAATTGAGCATATTGACCTGTATTATGCCCAAAAGACAGCTAACGTATAAGGATTATTCATTTTGGCGATCGGATCTGAACAACTTTAATGGCCAAGTCTGAAGGAATTATGCAAATAATTACAGATTTCTAGCATACTAGATTACGCCGATTTATCGATTAGAGTGTTCCTTGTTAAAAACCCAGAACCTCTGTACAAAGAGACGGTATACTTATGTGCGTTCTAACGGCCAAATCCAGCACGGCCTGTCGTTAAATTTAAGAAAGTCCGTGCCGGAATATCACCTCTCAAAGAATGTGCAAGACCAGTTTTTTGCAACATTAGGATAATTAAACTTTAGAAATTTTGATTAAGTGAATTTGATAAGAGTCATATTTAAGATTTTTTTTATTCCAAATTGTTCATCAAAACTATACTTAGCCCTAATCTTTCATACGCGGATCTAATTGCGTTAGTAACTGCTGGATTTTCATGCGCCTTAAACAGAGCTTTTAGATTTTCAGGAATATTCGCCCCTGTACTTAATACGCCTAGTCCGCAGTGATGATGAAATTCAAACGAAGGTCTCACTTCTGCCAATTGTTCCCAAAATTGATATACGCCGAAATTTCGTTCCCTAATCTGGGTATCATGAAATAAGACAATTCCATTATCAGATAATTTTGGTAACCAATCTAAAAAATCCTGCCTAACATCCTCATAGAAATGGCGCCCATCTATATGCAGTAGGTCTATTGACTTGTCTTCAAAGTGGGGAAGCGCCTCCGCGAACGTCATTCTTTTGAGATGGGCGAACGAACCGTAGTTTTCAGCTCTATGCCGCTCAACTTCCTCAAAGATCTGATCAGGATAAAATCCCGCGTGATCGTCTCCCTGCCACGTATCTATTGCATAGCATTGAGTGTCTAATTTGTATGCGGCAACTGCCTGGCAAAAAGCAAAAAATGAATAGCCATGATGAGTGCCTAGCTCTGCAATTACTTTAGGCCTCATGGCCTCTGTCAAAAAAAATGCAAACGGAGCATGTTGATGCCATGCGCTAGGTTGCAACCAACGCGGCATCATGAATGAAGCCTCAGATATCGTTGACTGAAACATTTGCTTACTGTCTTGGAAATTTGATGAACCAGATTGTTCCATATTTCACCTGCCGTTTACTGTTTCTTCTCTTAAATCATTTACTAATGCAGTTATAAATATTTTCCAAATATTAAAATTGATTAAATATTTGCCATAATTACGGTAATAAATTAAGTTAAGAGCGAATAATAATTCTGTTTTTGTTTGTTTTAAAAGGTTTAACTGTGAACCAGTTTGGAATTCATCTTTACCATATCGCGTATTCTCAGGAGACCCTACAATCGGCTCCCGCTGAATTTCTCATACTGGATAATCTCAAAAATGAGCGGCCGGACTGGTTCGAGTATTGGCCGATTAGGAATTTTCTGAATTCTTCGGTTCTAAACGAAAACGATTTTTATGGCTTCTTTAGCCCTAAATTCAGTCTTAAGACCGGGCTTAATGCGGCTTCAGTTAGGCAGTTTGTTGCTAGCGATGGCGGAATATCGGATTGCTACATCATTTCACCCCAGCCTGATATGGGGGCTTTCTACCTGAACGTATTTGAGCAAGGTGAGGCCTTCGATAACGGAACAATGGCTACTATTCAGGCGGCAGCCAACGAGGCCGGACTAAATTTGTTGATCGAAGGTCTCGTTATGGATTCGCGGCGTGTCGTATTTTCAAATTATTTTTTGGCTCGCCCTACCTTTTGGAGAGCTTGGCTCAATTTCAATGAAATTATTTTTAGCCACGCGGAAAATGAGAATACAGAGTTAGGAAATTTATTGCGAGAACCTACATCGTATAACGATGTACAGCGCAAGGTTTTTATACAGGAACGAACAGCTTCGTTGCTCTTAGCGACCAACCCTCATTGGAAGTGCGTACGATATAATCCCTTCAAATTGGCTTGGTCGGGAACACCCCTTAATCAATTTCCATTCGAGGCCGTGATTAGTGATGCGTTGAAAATCGCGTACACGGAAACCCGAGACCAAGAATATTTGTCTGCGTATGCTTCCGTTCGAGCTAATCTTCAAAAAAGATAATAATAAATTTAAAATACCTTGCGTGTCGCTTCCTTCAATTTGATTGAAAGGAAATATCAGTTGTTACCTATAAATTAACGTTGTTAATTAGAGAACTATCAATGATAAGTAGTCTCAATTTACGTCGGATTTGTTTCAATTAATGAATGTATTGCTGTTTCAAACTCAGATACAATTCGTTTAGTATTAAATAAATTGGCATGATTTTCCCTGACGCGGCGCCTTAGCTGAGCTAATTTTTCCGGCTTCTTGACAAATTCAATAGCCTTATTGCGGTACTCATCCAAGGTCGAACAAATTTGCTCGTCAAGCTCCATGCAACGTGACAAGCTTCCTGCCATCCGAGAGACATAAGTTGATCCGCTTAACGTCAATAGAGGTAATCCGGCCCACAGCAGGTCATTTGCTGTCGTTCCCGCATTATAGGGATAGGTGTCTAGAAAAATATCGGCAACTTGGAAGCGTGCAAGATAGTCACGAGGATCGATACGTCCAGCGAAAACAAGCCGATCGTTACTAACGCCGTGCTGGTTAGCGAAATTTATCAGGTTCTTCTTTGACCAGTCATTATCTTCTAAAATCCATAGAATTGTATTGTCGGTATTTTTAATGATATCGAGCCAAATGCTGAACAACTCTTCATTGAATTTGAAGTTGTTATTGAAGCAACAAAATATAAATTTCTCATTATCGATGCCGAAATCGGATTTCGATTTCTTTTCACCTATTAGACGTTTTGAATCGGAAACCTGGAATACCCTCGGCAAATACAGGGGCTTTTCACTGAAATTATTTGCCAATTCCCGAGGAAAAATAAAATCATCAGCGACTACATAATCAACATAGGGTATTGCCGTCGTACCAGGATATCCAAGGTATGCAATTTGAACTGGCGCCGCTCCCTGTGCAATAATATTTGGCCTCGCTCTTCCGCTCAATCCTTGAAGATCAACCAATACGTCAATTTCATTTTTTTGAATTAAATCTGCCGCCTGAATGTCAGTCAAATTTCCGATAGGATGGAAATGATCAAATGAGTTCCTAACGCGCTGGCGGAAAGCTGTACCATCCTCTGGGCTCCAGCAAAAGGCATGTATTTCAAATTTATTACGGTCATGAAGCTCATACATTTCAACTGTTAGCAATGAAACGGCATGCATTGATAGATCGGAAGACGCGTAACCAATACGAATTTTATCGTGGCCATATCTCTTAGTAGTCGCGACGCGGCGATTAAATTTTTCTATCCGAGTAGCTCCAAACCGCTTCGAACATGAAAACTGTGCCTCCGGGCTGTCTGTCAAAGATAAGATGCTTAGTGGGGATGCCATATCCTCGATTGGTTTTCTGCAAAATTCATCGTCTGTAAGAATGGGCCATTTACATTGCTTTTGACGTAGGTGTATCCAGTGCTGAAGTACGCCATCTTGATTGCCGTCAAGCAATAAGCTTTCATATAAATAATTCTCAGCCGTATCATAGATACGCATTATTTCATTTAGGCGGCCTAAATTATTGAGAAGCTTAATTTGATGATCGAGATCTAACTTCTCCAAAGATTGGTTAATATTTTTTCCGGTTTCCCAAATTTTAAGCGCTTCGGATTGACGCGTTAACTTTTCTAAGATCGTGCCAAGATTTAGATAGGCTTGTATAAAAAGTGGTCTTATTTTGATCACATTTTCATAGCAGTCCCGCGCTGCATTATCACTGCCCAATTGGGAATAAAGGGAGCCCAAATTACAAAGCGCAGCGAATTGCTCGGGTGTATTTAGGTTAATATAGCGTCGATAGACATAGATTGCTTCTTCGTATCGTTCATCTGCGATTAGTCGTTCGCATGTCTCGATAACACTCTGTATTGAATTAAATGAATCTGGATGGATAAAAATTGCAACGTTATTTTCGGTCACCGACGAAATCATGCGATCCGATAAGTCTTTTGTAATAATACTATTCGATAATTTCATTGATACTAATTCGTCGATAATGCCATCCTCAATCCTATTCAATTTTTGATAAATTTTGGCTCTGGTCTCATAAAATAAATGATAAGTGCTATTAACTTTAATGGCGCGGTCTAGGTGACTAAGAGCTTGTTTAAATTTTTCATTATTAAAAAATATGACTGCTAACGAATAGTTGGCTACTACATTATCCGAATCAAGCGCTAGTGCCGCAGTGAATTGGTTAACGGCGGCGTCCATTTTCCCAAGTTTTTGATACTCAAGGCCCAACTGAACAATTTTCTCAACTTCAACTGACATGAAATTAAAGTTCCTCTTGAGTGTCGATTACTCTGTTAAGGTATTTTCCGTAATTTGTTTTTTCAAATTTTGTGGCTAGTGCTCTAGCCTTAGAGACCGTAATAAAGTTATTTTTTAACGCAATTTCTTCCAAGCAAGCGATCTGAATACCTTGCCGCTTCTGAACGGTTCTAACAAATTCTCCAGCCTCAATAAGTGAATCATGTGTGCCCGTATCAAGCCACGCATAACCACGGCCAAGACGCTCGACGTAGAGTGTACCCTTTTCAAGATAAGCTCTATTAACGTCTGTAATTTCATATTCACCTCTAGCCGAGGGTTTAATATTTGCAGCAATATCTAAAACTTTATTGTCGTAAAAATAGAGACCCGTAACAGCCCAGTTCGACCGGGGTTGTACTGGCTTTTCTTCGATGGTTTGTGCGCGCTCGGCTTCGTCGAAACTGACGACGCCATATCGTTCAGGGTCTTCAACGTGGTATGCAAAAACAGTTGCTCCGCTCTTCCGTTTGGACGCCGAAATCAATTTTTCGGTTAAGTTTGCGCCGTAGAAAATATTATCACCCAATACGAGTGCGACACTGTCAGTTCCAACGAAATTCCGTCCAATCGTAAAGGCCTGCGCAAGGCCATCAGGCTTCTGCTGAACGGCATATGAAATATTGATGCCCCAATCCGATCCGTCACCCAATAAATGGCCGTAATTGCTCATATATTCCGGGCTGGATATCAACAGGATATCTTTAATGCCGGCCAGCATCAAAACCGACAAGGGATAATAGATCATCGGTTTGTCATAGACCGGAAGGAGCTGCTTATTAACGGCCATCGTCGCGGGATAAAGTCTTGTGCCTGACCCGCCGGCTAAGATAATGCCCTTCATTGGAATTCCCCTTGGATGATTTCTGAAACGATTAATCGCACCGCGTCGCGTCCATCTTTTGGATTAATGTGGAACGCGTCGCTAATAGCCTGCGTATTAAGACAAGAATTTTTTGGTCTGCGTGCTGGCGTTGGGTATTCGCTTGTAGATATTCGCTCAATGCGGGACGCGGGTCGGCCATATTCAGTTAAAATTTCCATAAT
>Ga0114960_10004803_pt1 | contig 10042 bp, 10 predicted proteins | sample C_130625_MF_Meta_FD_92637 | JGI IMG/M metagenome (GOLD analysis project Ga0114960, IMG submission 92637) | Freshwater microbial communities from Lake Croche, Canada to study carbon cycling - C_130625_MF_MetaG | ecosystem: Environmental > Aquatic > Freshwater > Lake | place: Lake Croche, Canada...
CAAACACAAAAACAGTCGCACACTACGTATCAACAGAAGATAAAGATATAGCGAATAAAAGTTATAACATATTTTTATACATATAATATACACTATCCAATGAAGAATTCGAATCTTTTATATTTTTACATAAATATAATAATTCTTGTAAATTATCATTGCCGCCAACTTTAATATAATTATCCTTATTTACTTGTAAAAATATTTGAGGGAAAGTACTCATTTTATTTTGTTTTTTATAGTAACTTTTTGCTTCTTCGTTATTTTCAACAACTATAGATTTATGTTTAATATTATTTTCCTTTAATGTACTTAAAGCTCTATTACAATATGGACATTCATTTAAAACATATAGTACTAACATTTATATTATAATACTATTTTTTTTTACACTTCTTAACATTTTAAATATTGATTTTTATAATTAAAAAAATTTTGAAAAATTAGAAAAAGCTCACTAAAAGCAACTGATTAACTTTATTTTACCAACTAATTTTAATTAAAGTCTCAATTTTTTATATTCTGTTAAATAATAAATTCCTTGATTTTGTATTTATCCATTCATGTGTTAATTTTAGAATATTTAGACATGCATTTACATCTCTGTTCGAAAATGTTATTATTTTGTTTTCTAAACTACAACATCCTGTAAAGAATAATAAAAAATATTTATTTTTCATACCTACCTAAAACTAGTTCAAAAAACTATTTAATTTTTTTATACTGGATGCGTTTTTATAAAAAAATATAAAATTTTTATAAAATTAATAATAAAAAAATTATAAAATTAATAATATTATAAATTTTATAAAACCCTAAGTTTCCAGCCTTGTGTGCAAAGGTGTAAAACAGTGATTAAATTAATTTCGTATGTATCCATTTATATATAATAATATTAATAAAATTACTAAAATATTATATTATTTTATAGTCACAAAATTCTTTATTTAATACATCACATAGTTCTATTCTATATTGTTTATCAAATAATAATCTAGAAGTTTCATTTATTTCTTTTATAATAGAATTATAATAAATAGAATTATAATATAAATTTGAATTATTTTTTTGTGTAATGTTTATAATTTCATTTTTAATAATTTCAGTTTTTAATATTTCATTTGATATATTTTGTAAAAAATTTTTTTTTATGTAATGCCTTTTATAAAAAAGACATTTTTTAAAGTATAAACTTGGATTTTCATTATCTATATTAATAAATTTATCTTCCTTTTCTATCCCTAAAAATAATATTAAATTATTATCACAATTACTATAAAGTTTCGATAAATATGGTATCTTAAATAGATTATCTTGATAAATATAGTTTTTATATGTAATTTTTTTAAAATTTAAAATATCGATATCTTGTGAAATAGATAAAGCTAACGCATCTAATAATTTTAAATCTGGTTCAATAATATGTGAAAAATAACAGTCTTCTGATATATTTGTTTCAATATTTTTTCTAAAAGAAATAATTTTCAATTCTATATTTGTCATTTTATAAAAATCTATTAATGATATATTTAACGATATATTTTTTGACTTAAAAAATGGTTCAAGTATGTCATTTATTACAACATTAATTGAATTTTTTTTTAATACTATAGATAATAAATATTCAACATTAACAAATTCAAGATTTTTAAGTATTATACAGAAATTATTTTCGTCAATATTTAAACAATATAATATTCCAGTTATTGCTCCAGCACTATAACCGCTTATTGTTTTTAAATTATCCAATATTTTATTTTTTTTTAAATTATTTAGTATAATAATTTGTTTAATAAAAACACTATAACCTCCTTCACAAATTATATGTTCTATCATTTATATATTATAATAATATAAAAAAAATAATTTAATTATAAGTTAAAATAATTCCGAGTGGAGAATTTAAATATTTAATTTATATATAAAATAAATTTTTAATTGATAAGATATTCTATTTAAAAAATATATTTATAAGTATATTCTCCACTCACTAAAGTTCTTTCTCATAGTATTATAATTTTATAAATCTAATAATCTATTATTAAACATTGTTTAACAGTAAAAAAATTTTCTTCTATATAAATATATATTTTATCATTTAAGTTACAGAAAAATTAAAATATAATTTTATAAAAAGTCGATGTTTGAAATGTAAAAAGGTATAAAATATTTTATTTATAAATTATTTCTTATTTAATATATTTTAATATATTAAATGGATAATATAACTATAATACCTGGTTCATACAAACCACCTCATAAAGGGCATTTAAGTTTAGTTGAAAAATTAATTAAAAAACAAAAAAATAAAAAAATAATTATTATTATTACAAATAAATCACGTGCATTAGATGAACGATTTTTATATATGGAAGGTAAACCTAAAACTGAATTACAGACTGCATTAATAGAATATTTTCCAAATGAAAAAGATGAAATATTATTATTAAGTAAAGAAAAATTAATAAAAAAAATAAAAGATTTAATTGATAATAAAATATTACAATCAATTAATTCCTTCCAATCATACTCCGTATGGAATATTTATAAAAAATATTTAATTAATAAATATAAAAATACTTTAATAGAATTACCAGAATTAGTTTTTAGAATAGCAGAAAGTAATAGTATGATTAAAGAAACATTTAAAGTTGTTTCAGAAGCATTTAAAGAAAAACCTAAAAAAATTATATTAATGAAAAGTGCTAAAAATGCTACTAATAAAAGGTTTGCTATTTTTGAAAAAAGTTTTAAAAAATATGTTAAAACATTATTATTTCCAAATGTTAAAGATATTGATGCTACTGGAATGAGAATGTCTATATTAAACCACGATAAAACTAAATTTTTTAAATATTTACCTAAAGATTTATTAGAAAAAGATAAAAATAAAATATGGAAAATATGTAATTATTAGATAATTTAAAAACTTAAACTAATTATTATAATTATTTAGAAAATATTTAAAATAAAAAATTGACGGATAAATTTTACTAATTTTATTTTAATTATATTTCAAATACAAATTTAGTAAAACTAGACATTTTACCGAAACGCTCAAAATGGACGAACAATTTATGAGAATGTTAAAAGACATGCGCAATTGCACAACTGCAATGGCGACTCTTCATTCCTCTTTGATTGAAAACCCAGAAGTATCTGCGGTTATTTCAATCGCTCCCGAAACACCTACCCACTACTGTATTAGAGGAAAAATTATCTCTAATCCCCGTTTTGGTCTTTCTTTATCCATCCCTCCAGATGCATGTGGAAATCGTGGAGAACGACATCCCTCAACCTTAGAGACGGCACTTCTCAGAATATCCGAAAATGGAGACATTGACACTGCCAAATTGGCTTATATCGATTCTCTTGGATATTCCGATATTTGCCGATTCGCAAATATTGAGGAATTAGTGGAAGAGATGAAACGCCTTTCGAGTCTTCTTTCTGAATTCAGAGAGGATTAATTAGAGGTATTTCCTTCAATTAATCTTCAATGATTATTTAGAATCATTAAGAATTGATAATTTAGTTTCAAATCTAAACACTTCTTTAATGTTTTATAAAAACCTAAATAATATTTATTAATTAAATCTAATGAAACTTCATTTTTTAAAGCATCATATAATTTTCGTTAGTGTTTATTATGTTAATTAATAATAATTTATAATCTTCATATCAACAATGAAAGTTATTTAAAAAATTATTTGTCTTAATATTTTCTTTTTGTCACCATAATTTAACCAATTTGCATACACGAAAATCTATTAGATGTTTAATTTACACTTCTTAGATTTTTATAAAAAATATTAAAAACTTTAATAATAAAAATATTTTATTATATTAGATAATGAATAATAATTTAAATGTTTTTTCATTAAATAAATTTAGGAAACCAAGTGCTAATTATTATAATTCAAAAGATGAATGTATAAAACATAAAACAAAATATGGTGTATTAAGTAATCCTCGTTTTCCATTATTTGATCAAAATTATTTTCACGCGGGTGATACTAAAGATATTCTAAAGTACGGATTATTACCACTAAGATATGTATATTCTGATGAGAAATTTGATAAAAGTATAAAGAAAACTAAAACTAATATATTTAAATTATATAAAAATATAGATTATAACTCAGTATTAAATTCTTTTGAATATATGTTTAAAAAATTTAAAAAGGGAATATTTGTTATTATTAAAGATAATAAACTAATTGTTTATTTGCCTTTTAGTAATGCAAATTATAAAAATACTTGGTATAAACAAACCTATTTTTCTGAAGAAGAAAAAAGATTACTTCAAACACATGATTTAAAAACTATAAAAAGACAATTAGATCAAAATATTATAAATTTTCAAAAAAAATATCATGAACAATTTAGAAAACACAAAATTGATTTTAATCGTGAAAAATGGTATGCAAATAATTGTAATTTAAGAAATCAATACCCGCATTATGAAGGTGAATTAAATACAAGTGTTTTTAAAAACATGATTGAAGAATTATTAAAAGAACGTAGTGTACCAGATATTGAATTTTTTATTAATGATCGTGATTTTCCCATTCTTAAAAATGATTATACAGAACCATTTAATCATTTATATGATGGAGAAGATGTTAAAATTGAATCTGAATATCAGTATAAAAAAATGGCACCCATTTTCTCCAAATCAATTACTGATAAATTTGCCGATATGTTAATACCCACAAATGATGATTGGTTAATGGCATCAAATAATTTTTTTGTAGATGGATGTACTGACTCATATCATAGTTCGGTATGGAAAAATATAAATCAAGATTGGTCGAAGAAAAAGCCGATTTGTATATTTAGGGGAAGTGCCACTGGTTGTGGTATTACTATAGAAAATAATAATAGATTAAAAGCCGCAAATATTAGTATTGATTATCCTAAAATATTAGATGCTGGAATAACAGATTGGAACGCACGACCTAAAAAATACATGAATGATCATATAAAAATAATAGATAGTAAAGGATTTCGATTTAAAATAGCTAATAAAATAAGTAATATACAAAAATCGAATTATAAATATATTCTTAATATTGATGGACATGTATCTGCGTTTAGATTATCATCTGAATTAAGTATGAAAAGTGTAATTTTATTAGTAAAAAGTCCATACAAAATGTGGTTTTCACATTTATTAGAAGAATATGTTCATTATATTCCTATTAAAGAGGATTTAGAAGATTTAATTTCACAAATAAAATGGTGTATTAATAATGATAAAAAATGTAAAATAATTGCGGAAAATGCAAAGAAATTTTTTGATAAATATTTAACTAAAGACGGAATTTTTAACTATTTAGAAACACAATTTATAACAATTTATAATAATAAAAATTTTAAAAATTTATTAGATTTACCAAAATTGAAAGAGTCTAAAAAAAATATTGCTATTATATCATGTTTTCGTGATAAAGGAGATGGTGTTCGTGAAAAAGAAAATAAATTATTTGTACAATTAATGAACAAATTACTTAAACCATATTGTAATTTTCATATATATATTATAGAACAAAGTAATGATGGAGAAAAATTTAATATTGGTAAATTAAAAAATATTGGTTTTGAAATTGCTAATTTAAAAGATAAATATGATAATTTTATTTTTTCAGATATTGATACTATTCCCGATTATGATTTAATGCAATATTTTATAAAATCTTATAAATATCCAGTTTCATTAGCAAGTTGTGGGACTAGATATCAAAATAAAAATAAAGTAATAAATAAACCATTTATTGGATCATTAGTAAGTTTTAGCAAAGAATTATTTAAAAAAATAAATGGATATCCAAATAATTTATGGGGATGGGGTGGAGAAGATGATTCATTATTAAATAGATTAATTATAAATAAAGATAAATATTTATATTATCCAAAAAAAGGATGTATTATTGATACAGAAGAAGTTAATATGACATTAATAAGTATTAAAGATAAAATTAATAGTGTAATAATGGATGAAATTAAATATGAAAAATTATACGAGGATTTAAAATCATGGAATAAAAATGGAATTAATAAACTTAATTATAAAATACTATCTACGCATAAAATAAATGAAAATACTACGCAAATAAAAGTAGATTTATTAAAAAAAGTAGATGAAAAAATGTTTCCTTTTCTATTTCCTGAACCGAATGAAAATTGGGAAATAATATCTAAACCAGTTCGAAATATGTGGAAAAGTATTATTATAAAATATGTTTAATGATACAAATAAAACATCCATGATAATGCTAAACTAGTAATTCTAGGAAAATTAACAAAACCTTTATATCCAGAAATATGAGAATTGTATGATGTTTTGAATTCACTATGATTATCACATAGTTTTTGAATAAGAGGACGATATGTTTTATCAAATATTATACTTTCTAATAATTGAGATAATTTAGCATAACCTTCCGTTGTTAGATCTCTACAATAATTCGATTCAACATGAATAATTATTTCATTATATCTTATATATAACATATCTGGATATACATAAGTATAAAAAATATATTGTTTTACTTCCTTGGGAAGTTTATTTAAAAATACAGATAATTTATCATCTCCATCATAATCAGTATTTCTTTCTAAGAATTTTATAGAAGTCAAATTTAAAAAATTCATTATTTATTTGTAATCACTTTAATAAATATTAATTAATTAAGTAATTCAGCATCAATTTTTAATTTCAAAGTTATTTTAATATATAAAATATATTATATATTAACATATGAATCCTATAATAGCAGTTTCTTACATAAATGATAAAAAAATAAAAGGAACAATCTATTTCTATGAAAATATTTATAATAATACTGTTATAATTGACATTGATTTAATAGGATTAAAGAAAAATGGAGTTCACGGATTTCATATTCATGAAGCTGGAGATTTAACTGATAGTTGTACAAGTGCATGCGCTCATTTTAATCCATATAATAAAAATCATGGTGGAATTAATTCTAAAGAAAGACATGTTGGAGATTTAGGAAATATAATTGCAGATGAAAATGGAATAGTTAAAATGAAAATTACTGATAATTTAATAAAATTAAAAAATTCTAAATGTAATATTATAGGACGTGCTGTTGTTATTCACGAAGACCCTGATGATAATGGACTCGGAGGACACGATGATTCATTAACAACTGGACACGCAGGTAAAAGAATAGCATGTGCAGTAATTGGATATTCTAAAAAGATGTTTCAAAAATAATTAATAACCAATTTTATGATTATTTAATAAAGTATCTTTATCACTAATATCATTAACAATATTCTCTGTTTTACTGCTATTACAAATATTTATTATATCATTAACAATATTCTCTGTTTTACTACTATTACAAATATTTATTATATCATTAACAATACTATCCGTTTCACTACTATTATAAATATTTATTATAATATTTTGTTGATTAATAATATTGGTACTATTATTTCGGATATAATTCTTAGAATCATTAATTTTTGTAGAATTAATATTAAAAATTTTACAATTTTTTGTAATATGTCTTTTTAGATCATAATATCTTGAAAATTCTAAATTACAATAGAAACATTTTTTACATTTATTATCTTTAATGTATTTTAATATATCATCAAAATTATTTATATTCTTAACATCATCTTCCAACTTTATATTTTCTTTAATATTCTCCAATATTTTATTATTGGATAATTCAGTTTTTATGTCTTCTTTATTTTTATTAGGAGTTAAAGATAATTCTTCTAAATCTTTATCATTATATTTATAAGATTCTAATATTCTTGGACATTTTATTTTTCTATTAAGGTGTCTTTTCATATCACTCTTTAATTGAGTATTATAGAAACATCTTTTACATTCATATTTCATTTTATATAGTTATAGTATATTTAATCTTAAGTATATATTTTTTAATAATTTGCACAATTCCATAAATTTTTTTATATAATGAATCTATGTTGTTTATATTTTTTAATATTTATTAAATAATAAATCACAGTAAATAATAATGATGGAATTGTGCAAAAATAATAGAATTAGACATGATTCTATTATTTTAACCTTTTCCAGAACAAGTTTAAAAAGTACTTAAAGAATCAGACTAATTTAGTCTGATTTTATATATATATTTTTTAAGAAAGAGTTAAGTAAAATATTTATAAATATACAGTAATTAATAACATGTGAAATCTAATAAATAATCTTTATGAAATTATAAATTAAAATAGGGCGAATCTTATATCTATTAAGAGTAAATTATATAATTTTGAGAAAAAGTTAATAACCATTTTTATTATTTTTAAGAAGATTAATATTATTAAATAAATTATGAGCATCATCTTTTTTAGTATCAAAAATATCACTAATACACTCTTCTACTTTTCTTTGAGTAGTCTTATTATTTATATAATCATTATATTTTGTATCTATTTTATTCACTTCTTCATCATTATATTTTATAATTATTTTTGATTCACTTGTTTCAATTTCATCTTTCATTTTATTTAACTCATTATGTAATTTTTCCATAGACATATTTATAATATCACTTTTTTCCATATTTTGATATTCATTATTAGAATTATATACATATCCAATATTTGTTTTTTTGTCTAATATAACATTCAAATTATTTTTATTTTCTAATATTTTTTTTAGTAAATCTGTATATTTATTATCAGCTAATAATAATAATTGTTTCAAATATAAATCTATATGTTCAGTATTCCAATCTTTATCAAATGGTACTGGAATATTTGAACAATTTAATATATATATATTATTATTAGTAATATTATATGTATTATTTGTATTGTTTGTATTATTTTGCTGTTTATCTATATTTATTGTATTACCTTCATTTATAATATCACCATTTAATTCATTATTAGCAACTTTACAATATTCTTTTATATGTTTATTTAGAACAAAATTATTACAATAAATTTTATTACATTTATTACATCTAAATTCATCTATTTCTCTATCTTTTTTTCTAATAAGTGATAATTTATCAATTTCTTCATCACAATATTTAAAGGACTCGATACATTTTTCACATCTATTTTTTCTATTTAGATGAGATATCATAACGCTTTTTCTGTTTGTTTTATAATTACATCTTATACATTCATAATAGTTATCGTTCATAATATATTAGTTATATAAAAAGTCTTTATATAATTAATAATTTGCATAATTTATTATAATAATTTGCATAATTAATTATGCAAATTATTGATGTACATAATACAATAATATATATTTATATAAAAATATATTGTATTAAAAATATATAAATTATTATAAAATGCACTATAAAATGCACTATAAAATGCATAATTTTAAAAACTAAAAAAACTTGATTTCAAAAACTTTTTTTGAAAATTAAAATTTAAAAAAAAATTTTTAGAAATTCCAAAAAAAGTTTTTGAAATCAAGTTTTTTTGGTTTTCAGAAATTATGCATTTTATAGTGCATTTTATAGTGCATTTTATAGTGCAAAATATCACTGTATGTATTTTTATAATATATATGAATATTACTGTTATTTTATTCAATAAAAAATAAATATATAATAAAAATATAAATCTTATAAAAAAAATTTATAAAAATTATGCAAAATATAGTTGCAAAAATTATGCAAAATATAGTAGTACAAAATCCTAAAAGGGTCTAAATAATGCATTTTTTTCATTTATTTACTGTTAAAAAATGTTTGTTAGTATTTTTTAAAAATATAAAAAGAATAATAAATTCACTGACAGAAAAAAGTGTTGTTATGATGCGGATTTTTAACAAAAAATTCTTCTAAAAAAGTAGTGACCCGTTCAGGAAAAGTCTGCTAGGGTTCGCTTCTTAAATTTTTACACATTTTATTTACTGTTAAAATTTAACTGTTTTAAATTTAAAAAATATAAAAAGAATAATAAATTCACTGACAGAAAAAAGTGTTGTTATGATGCGGATTTTTAACAAAAAATTCTTCTAAAAAAGTAGTGACCCGTTCAGGAAAAG
>Ga0114960_10004807_pt1 | contig 10037 bp, 11 predicted proteins | sample C_130625_MF_Meta_FD_92637 | JGI IMG/M metagenome (GOLD analysis project Ga0114960, IMG submission 92637) | Freshwater microbial communities from Lake Croche, Canada to study carbon cycling - C_130625_MF_MetaG | ecosystem: Environmental > Aquatic > Freshwater > Lake | place: Lake Croche, Canada...
AAGCAATAAACAAATGGTCTAATTGCCAGGAAATAGAAGTTATGCCGGAAGGAGAGGCGTTAGAAGGGGTTGAAGTAATGGACACCAAGGCTTGGTTGCTGGTAGCAGCTAAAGACATTCCGACAGTTGCGGTAGCGGCGTTTATGGAAGTAATTGTTGCTCCGGTAGCGATACCCGTACCGGAAAGATTGTTACCAATTTGAAGATTGGTTAGGTTGGTAACGTTTGTTAGGCTTGCGTTGTTGATGTCAACATGTGCGCTAAAAGTTGTAAAAGTATTAAGGGTGACGGTGGTTGCCGAACTTGTAGCAACAGTGGTTTGGTAAAGCTGGGAAACGGTAGCGAAATACACCGTACGTCCGTTGGAGGTAATGTCCAAAATATTTGTTACGGTGGAAATTCTTGTCCACGAAGAAAAATCGGAAGTGTAATACACGCCGGCAGAGGTGGCAACATACACGTACTGGTTAACGGAAATTGCTTTAATAATGGTTCCGCCAAAACCTGTTTTCTGAATTGTGTCTTGAAGAAGAGTTAGCTGCCACTGTTTCCAGGGGTTAACTCCCTTGGAACGGTAAAAACGATTTTCTTTAGATTCTTTTCGGTCTAAGAATAATTGCCCAGAACCAGAAGACCAATCATTTTGTTCACGTCGCCATAGACCGTCGGTGTTAACCGTACCTTCGCCGGAAATGTTGGTCAGGTTGATTGATTCTCGCTGGGCCGGAATAGAAGTGTGTTTAAAGGCGTCACGACGGAAAGCTTCGTAAGAGGTGTCAATTCCATACCAACGTCCCGCAATAGACACGGTGAACTGTCCTTGCGGAGACACAACGGCAGAATTGGTGTAAGAGTTGAATATACCGTCGCCAATAAAAGCACTGGTAATTTGTTGGAACGCTACCACCCGCGCAACCTGACGTTGTACTGGCGTGAAAGTCGGTCTGCTTCGGCGGACAAACGAGATTCGCGCAAAGCTATAAGGGCCTTGACGGAAGACGTTATAGCCCCAACCGGAACGTCGGCAGACTTGCGTGGGTCGGGCTGTCCTTCAATAAAGTTTCGCTTGATTTCGCGAGGAGCCATAAGAGCAATCTGCGCTCCCAGGATAGGAAGGTCAATGGCGGTAGACGGTAAATTGGAAACCAGTAAAGGCTTACCGTCGGTTCCCAGTGGGACTACGTTACCCAAATTGTTAGGAGCGTCGTCTTTATCAAGGTTGTTGTATGGGGTTTGGGTAACGTCGTCCGTCAGATTAACAAGAGGAAGGAAAGGGGCAGACGCCATGACGTACATGGGAAGCCCAGGAAATCCTGGTTCATAGATTTGAATTCCCTGACCCGAAGGAAAGATTGAGTCTGCAACGTTAAAAGAATTAAACATGGCACGTTGAACACGCCACCTGCGAATAGCAGGGAAATTATGTGACGGCGGAGCAATCCGGTAATTAATTGAAAGAACGTCAATAAAGTTCTTGGGCAGGTCGCCCAAGTCGTAACCCTGGAAGACGGGGTTGTAGGTAATGGCGGTTGATTCAATCCGGTACAGACCCTTTTCAGGGGAGGACAGGTCGCGTAAGTCGTCGTTGATAGCTACACCAATATCAAATTTAGTGAACTTGGGGTTGCAATAAACAACAGTAGCGGCTGCGTGAGTGGCAGCAGTAGAACCGGCGTATCCACGAACAACAGTAACGTTGATTCCGTCCCACGACTGAATGTACATAACTTCCATGTCAATAGAAAGGATTCCTCCAGGAGTAACCATGTTGGTCTGAACTCCACTAAGGGGAAATGAGGTAGAGGTGGTGTCGGTAAGGGCATTGGTAAGAATACAGGTAACGTCGCGTTGTCCGGAAAGCAAACGACGGTAAGTAGTTTCAATTAGCGAACCAAAGGTAACACCGGCTGTATCCTGGAAGGAGTAGGTCATACTAGGTTGGCTTCTTTCATCTGTGCTTGAACTTGGTCAATCTTGGAAACAATCTTGTCGTCGGAGATAAGACGCCCCGATTCAATTTCAAAACGCGAACGTGCGCCAGATTCAATGTCACCAGCTCCAATGGTAGATTTGGGCTGGAATCCTTCTTTGCGAAGACGTGCGTAAGCTGGCAAATCGCGCTCTAAACGCTTTTCGTGAGCAACTTGGTCCCTAGTGCTTCCCTTGCGTGTTGGCATGGCGGAAGCGGAAATACTAATAGAAGCTACCTTGCAACCGAAGCAAGTGTCTGGACACCAATCTCCGTGACCTATGTTTTTCATTGTGAGACTCCTATGTAGTTTGCATACAGGGGTACTGCGTTGCGTAACTTATTAGCAGTTGCCTGTGTAATAAGACTTGTCTCCCCACCCCAAAAAACACGGACAATGTGGGGGTCCAAATGTGTCTCTGTAATTGTACCGTCCCAGTTGTGTGTGTATGCGATAAGTGCCGTTGGGTCGTTGGGGTTCCAAGGGTAAGGAACATTGGCATTGGCGTTTTCTGGGGTTGGGTAATCTTGTACAAAAGTTCCGTCAGATAGTGAAAATACGTTGACATTACGGTATCTGATTTCATAATGGCGGAACAAACGATATGCCAGACCAGTAGTTTCCGGTAGATACGGGGGGACAACCTTTACCTGGGGAGTAACAAAAGTCATCATGGGAACTACGGGAACGTCGTTGAACGAAATGGAATCGTAAGCAAAACTAGTTACGATTCTGTTACCGCTTGCACCTTGACCAATGGTAAAACTATCTGATGTTGAAACGTTAAGTTTTAAAGTTTTGCTAGTGGAATCGGAAAAAGAAAAAGAATCTGTGGGGTTAACATTGAGGGTAAGTTTTGCGGTAACGGTTTGACCAAGGGCAAAAGAATCCGAAGGGGTACGGGTTTTGATTCTGTATTGACCTGGTACGTCGGCAAAAGCAATCGCGTCTGCTGCAGCGCGAGTAAGCAGTGGGTTCGGCGGGGACAAAGAATACATAACACCGTTGGCGGTGGTTGTAGCTGCGGTGTAGTTAACGTTAACTGGAATATACGTTGTGACGTTGCCGTTGCCAGTGTTGGAATAACCGGCTTGAAGAATAATTTGAATTGGAAAATATGCGCCGGCGGCCGTAGCCGTAGCCGTAGCTTGGGGAACAACACTTGTAGAACTTGGAGAAGAATCACCAGTAACCAAACCACCAAGGGCGCTGGAGGTCATGCTTGACCCTATGAGGGGTGCAGATAGGGATTGACTTCCTGCGGCTCCTGTTGGGTATTGAAGATAAGTATAGCCAGCTACCGTTGTCGCGGTTGAAGGATAGGTAGCAACCGTACAGCCTGTAAAACTTGTTGATGTTGTTCCCGAATAAGAAACGACAATGTTTCCGTTTTGAGTGTAAAGAATAAGCTTTCCAGAAGTAGGAGCGCCAGTGGTTGAAGATACGTTAATTGTAAATGTACCGCTAGTAGGAATATTAAAACTGGCAGAACTGGTCCGAACGTGCGTTCCAACAGATAGCTGGGTTTGCGCCCACGCTGCAACCCAAGGCGCACCGGATTGATAACTAAATGGAAGGGCTGAACTGCCGCCCCAAGCAACAGCTCCATAAGAGGTTCCAACGTCAGGACCGCTAAAAGCAACTACAGAAGAGTTACCACCGACGTAGCTTTCATAAATATTGACACCGTTGTTAGCTTCGGTGGCCGTTCCGTTGTACGAGCTAACGCAAGTTATAGTTCCGTTTGAAGTATAACCGGAAGAAGATATGACGTACATTGGTACGTTATTAAGTGCAGTAACGGAAGAACCAACAATAGTAATGTAACTTCCCACTTGTGCAGCATTTACTTTTGCACCCGTGTAAGTACTAAGAGAAATGGTAAGTAATGAACCATTACCGCTATAGGTGTTTGTATAAGGAGGGCTAGGTTGGGCTACTACGGCGGGGGTGGAAGAGTCAATTAAACCCCCAGGGTTATACGAATGATTAAAAGTAGCATTGGCAGAAGTCGCGCTTGTACCAACACCAGTTAATTCCATAGCGGTTGTGGCTAATCCAAGTTTAAGCCCACTGTTATTTGTCCAGTCAATGTTAAGGTACAAACCTGCTGGAGTGGAAGAAACATAACCACCGTACAATATAACGGAAGGGTTTGATTGATTGTCCATTAAATACAAGGGAACGCCGCTAGTTGTTCCGGTAGTTCCAAGGGTAATGGAATTAATTGTAGCCGCGCCAGTAGTACCACTAGCAGTACCCATAGCAACTACTACAAAATTTCCCAAAACTGGGGTTGAATCAAGCGCGACGGAATAAATTACGTTGCCATTAGCCGAAGCACCAGTTTGATAAGCGCCCGACGCTTGCACAGTAAAGTTGGCGGAAATCGTCATAGCTCCAGTGGTGGAGTTATAAGCAGTTACCGTTGCGCCGGTAGGAACACCAGTTCCGCTAGGTCCGTTGGTAATGGAGTCACCGACACTAATGGCAAGACCGGAAGTAACTACTAAAATTTTTGTTCCAGCAGCACCACCCGATACATAATTGGGGAGATTTACGGGTGAAGTAGCTGTGCCGTTAGCACCTTTTTGCTGTTTAACAGAGAAGGCCATTAGGCCTCCTTACGATTGGGTGATTGTTTCCGTAACAACCAACTGGTCGCCATTGTTGGAAACAGTCGGGGCGCTAGTAATTTGAGTACAGAAAGCTAGAGTGTTGTTGGCGCGAGAGGCAACGTAGGGGGCGATAAATACTCCCAAATCGTTAACCGTTACCGACGTTGAACCAGTGTATGTCCAAGTGTTTGTCAGGGTCATTACTGAACCGGAGTTAGACGCACCAGTAGGGGTCGAAGGAGTGGTGGTCACGGCAACCGTAGCCTTAGCGCGTCCCAGTCCGTTAGCGGTCAGTTCCGTAAAAGCTGATTCGGTGGTTGCACCGTAGTTGGTTAAGGAAGTACTAGCAATTCCCAAATAGAACGCGGGAGGAGCAGCAGCGTTGATTGAAACAACGGCGGAGCTGGAGGCGGCCATAGTTGCAGCCGTCGTGCTACCCCAGGTGAACCAACCGTCAACTACCAAAGAAGTTGAAGCAGTACCGGCAGCGTTGGCCAAACCAAAATAATAAGTTCCACCAATGTTGACCATAACCGTTGCGTTGATGTTCCACGTTGCAGCAGTAGCCAAGGTGACGGTGGTGGAAGAGGCGGTAGTGGTGCAACCCGACTGAACTATAGGAGCAGAAACCTGTGCCGAAGCAACAACGCCGTATCCAAAGAGAGATTTAAGAATGTTTTGTCCACCAAGGGTAGTGAGAGCCATTAGTTATTCTCCGTGTCAACGTAAGTTCCGGCAGGGCAATTATAGACCTGACAGAGTTGTTCTTGTAGGGTTGCATTGTCCGAATACGCCCATGTAGGGGTCGGTGCAAGGGAGTGGGCTTGCCATACTCCATTGGGTGAAATGATTGTTAGCAAAGCTTGGCAATCAGGAAGGTTTGTTACGGGTCCTCGGAACACTTGTGCCAGTACCGCCGGCACGTCAATAGAGGCCGCTACCGGAAGGGAATCGTCCAAATGAATAGACGTAACTCCGGCGGGGCCACCATTAACGGGCTGGGGGTTTCCGAGCTGAACGAGCATTAATCGTTATCGCCCTCTGCAAGCGAACCGAGTGTTTTAGCGTCGGCAGCTCCGCGAGTGGAAGACGTGACCAGCTTCATTGGCTTGGCGTCACCATGTACGACAGGAGCCGTCAAAGGGGTCCAGCCACCGTTTAGCTTCTCCTGGAGAATAGAGGTAGGGCCAAAGTCCTGAGCCTCGTAAGCAACAGCCTGGTGGCGCTTGGTGTCAGTTTGGTCGTCGCGGATAGCCATTATTCACGCGTCCGGAAAGGGTCCACTGGAGGAACGGTGGACTTGGAGTAAGTGATTTCGGTAATACCCTGCAGTGCGCCCAGGGGGGTTCCCTTGGAACGAGCAGTGTTCTCTTCTACTCCGCGCATACCGCCGGAAGCAGAATTGCCAAGACTCAAAACCATGTCTTCGCCCATACCATTAGTTCCGTCAAGTTCTGCGGCAGTTGCGAGGTGTGCGGCCTTATCCATTAGATAGCCTTCCTTGTCATGTTGCAGCAACCACAAATGCAAGGGTCGGGCTGCTGGTCCTGCTTGTTGTACATAGAGTTGTTACGAGCAGCGTAGGCGGCACGATTAAACGTAGTGCCTCCAGGCTGGTCGGCGGCTTCTCTGCCAAGTGTAAGTCCCTGTCCGGTGGGAATCGTCATTAGTTTTCCTTAGAAGTAAATTGTTCTTCAACTGAAACCGGCTGGCCATTCGTTGCGGTGAGGCCTCCACATTCTAAACAGAATGTTTCGTGGACGCCTTCTTGGGTATCACGTGATTTACAGTGACCGCAACGGAATGACATACCTACCTACTACTGGTCAGCAGGTGCGATTGTCGGGTCGTTGTAGTTCAGCGACGAGACTGAAAGAATACCACGAACCGAAGCCTTACGGAAGCCGGAGTATCCACCGAGCCAGTACCAACCCATTGGCACGTAGCGGCGCAAGGTGTCGGTGATAGGACCAGGGATAATGTGCGGCACAGGGCCGTTACCGTCAACAACGGAGTGAACCTTCGCAAGACCCTGACGGCCCAAAACGAGCGTCTGGTAAACGTCACCAGCAGGGTTTCCGGAGAGTCCCGAAGCAATCTGGGTGTTTGCAACGTTCGGTGGAACGTCAACGGCGTAAGCTCCGACAGCCTGGGCGGTCAAGGGGCTAGACAACGTTAGAACACCAGTGCTTGAAACATACGTAGCGGTAACTCCGTTACCAATACCAACACCAGCGATAGAAACACCAGTGGTGATGTTTCCGAGGCCGGTAGTAACGGTAAGGGTAGAAGCGCCAGCAGCACCGCCACTTGCGTAAGCCATTGAAAGCGTAGTGCCGGTGTCGGGGAACACAGCCGCACGTGGCGTTTCGATAAAACGGACGCCTTCGATAGCACCCATTTCACCTGACCAGATTTCACCTGGCTGTGAGTAGACGTGAGGCAAACGCCAACCGGCAGCACCCGTGTCCTGCTGAACGTCGTACACAACGTCGGGGTGAACGTATGACACGTAGAACCCGCCGAAAGTGGCAACGTTGCTCGCACGCAGAATTGCACGCTGCTTGGCAAAGTCCGAAGCCGTAGCCTTGGCTCCAGTACCAGTGAAAAGGTCAGTGGAGGGGGTGTAGGCAAGGGTTCCTGCGCCAGAGTTGTTGTAGTAGTTGGAACCGTTGTCCATAACGAAGTCACGGAGCGTGTTACGGGCAAGCGTGTCAATGGACAGACCAGCGTTGTAACCAATTACGTTGGCAACCACAGGGTCAATTTCCAGGAACGAAGTACCACGCAACTTGGCGGTGGTAATAACGGCGTTACCGTATTCAGCCAAAGCAACGGAAACAACGCTGTCGCTCATGGCAACCGGCGAAATGTCCGAAGTTTCTGAAATGGTGCTGGCGGCTGCGGGCAGGTCGTTAACAACGGTGAACTGCACTGACGAACCAGGCATTGACTGGGCGGTAGGCATAATGTCGGCGGCTTGGTCGAAGTAAAGCTCCGGACGGAGTGCGAAATAGGCAATCCGGTCGTAAGCCGCCTTCGAGAAGTCTAGTGTAGATTGCTGGGTATAGGCCATAATCTTTTCTTTCTCTTAGTTGGGTTAGTAAAAAGCACCCCTAGGAGAGAACCCAAGTTCCGGATTAGTCCGGTAATACTGGGTCACGACTTGCATGGCTTGTTCTTCGTTAGTTGCGTCTGCGATTGCTGCTAGAAACTGTTGTCCTGCGTCAGAAGGGATACCCCCACCGGCACTGGTCGCTGCCCCAGCGATACGTCGCATAGACTCTAACTCATGTTCGGCAACGTCGTTAGCGGGTTGAGAAGTCTGCTGGCCAAGGATTCCATACTCTTCGGCTGCCTTACGGATAGCCTCTGGGTTTAGTTCCCCGTCATACGCTTTGCGTAACAGGTTTCCAGTTCCGTGTTCTGGGATACCAGCCTTCGTAAAGGCCATTTCCCGCTTCAAGGAACTTAGCTCTGCTATAGCTTCGCTAGCTTCTTTTCTCGTACGCTCTGCTTCACGAAGCTGTTTCCGAATGTTCGGGTCCAGGATTTCGTTCTGCTCTTCGTTGTCGTATTCGTCCATGTTTGTCGCTCCTAAGGATACGCAGGTTGTCTTGGAGGAAGACAACCCGTTCCGTCTATGCACTTCTTACGCAATTCTCGGTGTGCAGCCTTGAATCGGGGGCAACGGCCTTAGCTCGCCCTAGTTGGGGCCAAAGCTCTCGTTGGTTCTATTGTACTACCTTCTAACGCACCTGTGGGGGCGTTATTGGTTAGCTCGTCCTGCACCGCTTACGCCGCCCTTTTGGGACGTTGCGTACTGACCGCCAGCCTTGGAAGCCGCTTGGCGTTCTTGGGTAGCTTGCTGTACGGCAAGGGCGTCTTGACTTTGGGTTTGGTCGAATCCGGAAACGTTGGCTCCAATAACTTGTTCACCGGAAGCGGTTGTTTGATTCTGCATACCGAACTGTTGCTTGGCCAGGTCAGCCTGGTTGCTGGCAGCCAATGTTGCTCTGTTGGTTTCGGCGGCTCCGACTTTATTGGCAGATTCCATTTGAGCCAAACGGTAAGCATCACCAGGGTTTTGAGCCGTACCCAGGGTAAGGTTGGAGGCTCCCTTTTGGGCGTATATTTCCCTAGAACGCAAGTCGTCCATAATTTTCTGTTCTCCGTTTTTGGGGTCCAGAAAAATGGTTGCCAAATGACCGGAATCTAGCCCATACAAGTTAGTTAAGGAATCCCTTACTTCCTGGGGGGCAGCGTTAATCGCTTCGTAAGCGGCCTGAACACGTCCTTTAAGCTGGTCGGTAGTGACGTGGTTCAACATTAGATTAGCCATGTCTTGTGAAGATAACGCCGTTCCTGGAAGGTATTGGGCAACTATAGCTTTGTAATTATCTATTTGTCTGGTGTATTCCGCGACGTTGGTAGCCATAATAGGAGTATTGGTTTTGTACGATTGAGCCAATCCTGGGTACGCTTGTGCAAAAGCGGCGGTAGTCGCAGCCAAGGGGCTTTTCTTGTCGTTGGGGTCGCCGCGCATAATTGATTGGACAATGGCTTTCCCATTGGGGTCAGTATTAATTGCTTTAGTAATTTCCGCTCTAACCGCAGGGGTATCAAGACCAGACCAAGTTCCAAAAAATTGGTCAATGTAATTTGCGGCGTTTTGCTGGCGAGAAAAAGTTTGATATGCGTCGGGTGCGTTGGGTAAATTTCCAGGTAATGCCACCCAATCTGTATAAGACATTGTACTAGCACCAGGTTTGCCGGTTGCCGCATAAGTGGCAACATTGTCTGCATAAGCCAATTCCGCCGGAGAAGAACCAGTAGCGTAGGAACCATTTTTAATGTTTTTATAAATCAAATCAACCGTTGTGTTCCAAGCGGTAGGGTCGGTGTGCCAATTAGAAGGTTCCCCGTGTTTTGCCATTTGGTCAATTAAATCGCCCACTTGACTTGCAACGCTTATGTTTAATTTATTATCGTAAGCCGCTTGAAGCAATTTATTTAAATCGGAACCGTTAATAAAATATTTGGTTCGACCACCGACGGTTGTACTATACGCACCAATAGCCGCACCAAGGGTAGGGTCAATATTCATATACCCCAGCATTGGGTGTTTTCCAAAAGTGGTTCCCGAAATAGTAAAATCTTTAAGAGAACTTAAAGTTTTTGGGCTGGTGTAACTCATTTAATATCTGACATTCCGTGAAATACTGCGTTCATTTCTTGCATAACTTGTTTTTGCATTTCTCTTGCGTGCGGTGTTTCGGAATAACCGAATGTGGGATTTGATATAAGTTCTTGACGCCATTGTTCCAAACCCATAGGGGCGGAACGTCCGGTAGCCTCATCAATATTACCCGTTAATGCTTTGTTCCAGTGGGGCTGTTGCCAATTAGGTTCTGTTTCGGAACCCAAAACAGATTTAGCAATCATTTTG
>Ga0114960_10004808_pt1 | contig 10037 bp, 4 predicted proteins | sample C_130625_MF_Meta_FD_92637 | JGI IMG/M metagenome (GOLD analysis project Ga0114960, IMG submission 92637) | Freshwater microbial communities from Lake Croche, Canada to study carbon cycling - C_130625_MF_MetaG | ecosystem: Environmental > Aquatic > Freshwater > Lake | place: Lake Croche, Canada...
GATCCCCTTTTCCATTTTTCTTTGGCTTTAAAATGTCAAATTCATTTTCCCAAAATCGGATTAAAGAATGATTCACTTTAAACATTTCCGACACTAATTCTATGCTGTAATATCTTTTAGAAAACAAAATTTCATCCTCTGGAATATCAATTAAATCAACGGTTGCCGACATGTCGCTAATTTTCATTCGGCCTCTTGTAGATTTTTTCTTCTCAACTTTCTCTTTCTTTTTTTCAAATATTGGCGTAAAATCTATTTCAATAGGTTCTTCATCTACATTAATAATAGATGACACCTCTGGCAATTCAATAGATTCAACTTTTTCAACAATTGCAGGAATGGTATCTATTTCGATTTTCGAATCTTTTTCAACAACTTTTTCGGGTTGTGTTTCTGATTCTGTGAAATCAAAATTAAAAGCCGTTTGTTTCAACTGTGTATTTGCGATTTTTTTCATTTTTAGTAGACATTGAAATTAATCAAAACTTTTTGCACTTCCGCTTGATGCAAGTTTTAGCAAGCGATCATATTGCTCCGCATTTAAATCGCTATAAAAGAAATAAACAGGATCTACTTCATTTCCATTAATGTGCACTTCGTAATGACAATGAGGACCTGTACTTTTTCCTGTACTGCCAACCCAGCCAATAATTTCACCTCTAGTAACCGTTTGACCACTGTGCACTTTTATTTTTACCATATGACCATATAGAGTTTCATACCCGTAGCCATGATTTATAACCACATGATTACCAAATCCTCCAGCAGTTCCATCTGCAAATGTAATAGTTCCGTTGCCAGTTGCATAGATTGGTGTGCCTTGTGGTGCTGCAAAATCAAGACCTTTATGCATTTTGGAGGTTCCATAAACAGGGTCTATTCTCATACCAAATCCACTAGCTATACGATTCAATTGTTTATTACTTACTGGTTGTATAGCAGGAATACTAGCCAATTTTGCGCTTTGGTTTTTTATTAACTTAACAATGTTATTATAGCTATTAAATTGAAAAATTACCCTTGCGCTAATATCATTAAGCTGTGTTGAAATATCTTTACCTAAATCCGAAACATCCATTTCTTTAATTTTTTGGACCTCCATTTTTTGCTCCATCAATTTTGCTCTCATGCTGTCCGGTATTGGATTTGCCTCAAAAATAGAGCGATACACTTCATTATCACGCTTTTCTAAAGCTGCCATTTGGTCTTCTAAAAACTTCGTTTTTTCATTGATTTGATTAAATTCATCTTTTAAAAGCTCAAATTTCTTGTTGGCCTCAATTTCTGTCGGTTTTGGGAAAAATCGGATATATAGATAAATTACCAGTGTAGAAGCGACAATAATACCTGACAATAGACCAAAAAACCTTAATAATATTACCCGTAATGGCGTAACAAGCTTTTCGAAACGGAGCGTATTAGTGTTATAGTAATATTTAATTTTTTTCATTGTATTCAAATCTATTAACCGAACAACAAAAACTCACCATTAATGATTAAATTGCATCTCAACAATACTATAGTAATTTATTTATAATATTTTTTACAAATATAGTCCGATAATTTACAATTAACAAAGCATTCAAACACTGAAATATGATGACGGCTTCTGAGATAAGGCAACATTTTCTTGATTTTTTTCAATCAAAACAACATAAAATTGTTCCTTCCGCACCTATAGTAGTAAAAAATGATCCAACGTTATTATTTACCAACGCAGGAATGAATCAATTTAAAGATTATTTTTTAGGCAATAAAAAAGCGCCTTCATCACGAATTGCTGATACACAAAAATGCTTGCGGGTTAGTGGCAAACACAATGATTTGGAAGAAGTTGGCGTTGATACTTACCATCATACTATGTTTGAAATGTTGGGAAACTGGAGTTTTGGAGATCCCGAAAATCCTTCCGCTGGTTATTTTAAAGCAGAAGCAATTGCATGGAGCTGGGAATTACTAACAGAAATTTTTAAAATAGATAAAGACAGATTATACGTAACTGTTTTTGAAGGAGATAAAAAAGAGAATATTCCTCCCTCAAGTATCGCGTTAGCTGAATGGAAAAAAATTGTACCGGATGACAGAATTGTTTTTGGAAATAAAAAAGATAATTTTTGGGAAATGGGCGAAACGGGACCATGTGGGCCCTGTACAGAAATTCATGTTGATTGCAGATCCGACGAAGAACGAAATAAAATTCCAGGACGAGAATTGGTAAATAAAGACCATCCTCAGGTTATTGAAATCTGGAACAACGTTTTTATTCAATATAACAGAAAGAAGGATGGAAGCCTTGAGCCGCTTCCTGCAAAACATGTAGATACGGGAATGGGATTTGAAAGACTGGTAAGGGTGCTACAAAACAAACAGAGCAACTACGATACAGATGTATTCTCCGGTACCATTGCGTTAACTGAAAAAATAACGGGTAAAAAATACGTAGCTTCCGACTCAAAAGAAAGCGTTGCATTTAGAGTGATAGCAGACCATATTCGAGCTATATCTTTTACAATAGCAGATGGACAGCTGCCTTCAAATAACGGTGCCGGATATGTTATAAGAAGAATTTTAAGAAGAGCGGTAAGGTATTATTATTCATACCTTGATTATAAGCAGCCTTTATTATTTCAACTGCTACCTATTATTGCTAATCAATTTGAACAAGTTTTTCCCGAATTAATACTTCAACAAGATTTTGTGGGTAAAGTTATTAGAGAAGAAGAAGACGCTTTTTTGAGAACTCTTGATAAAGGATTAAAAAAAATGGATAGTATTGTAGCGAATGCTCAAAGCAATGCAATTATTTCCGGAACTGATGCTTTTGAACTGCTAGATACATTTGGATTTCCTATAGATTTAACCAGATTGATAGCTCAAGAAAATAATTTAACGGTTGATGAAAAAGAATTTGAAAAAGAAATGCAAGTACAGAAAGACAGAAGTAGGGCTGCCACTGCATTAGATACTGAAGACTGGCAAATAATTAATAACGGCAATAGTCGTGGATTTATCGGATACGATACGCTAAACTGTACTACTGTATTGCAACGATACAGAAAAGTAAAAGGAAAAGGGAAAGAACTATTTCAACTTGTGTTAGAAACAACTCCTTTTTATGCAGAAAGTGGTGGGCAAGTTGGGGATTCGGGAATCTTAATGGTAAATAATCAGCCTATTAATATCATTGATACAAAAAAAGAAAATGATTTAATTATTCATTTTGCCGAAACTATGCCTGCTGATTTAACTGGAGAGGTAAATGCAATTGTAGATGTTGCAAGAAGGAAAGACATCTCTGTACATCATAGCGTTACACATTTGATGCATGCAGCATTGAGAGAAGTGTTAGGAAAACATGTAGCACAAAAAGGAAGTTTGGTTAATGAAGAACATTTGCGATTTGATTTCTCCCACTTTGCAAAAGTTACTGATGATGAATTGAAAAAAGTTGAGTTGTTGGTAAATGAAAAGATTAGAGCAAATATTCCTGTAGTGATAAAGTCAATGCAAAAGGAAGAAGCTATTGCTTTTGGTGCGATGGCATTATTTGGAGAAAAATACAGCGATACTGTTCGGGTAGTAATAATGGATCCGGATTATTCTATTGAACTATGCGGAGGCACTCATATTGGCAATAGCGGAGAGATTGGATTTTTTAAAATCAAACATGAAAGTGCTGTAGCTGCAGGAGTAAGAAGAATTGAAGCGGTTGCCGGAAAATCTGCAGAAGTGCTCATTGACGAACAATCTGAGCAATTGAAAACAATAAAGGAACAACTTAAAAATCCAAAAGATATTTTTAAATCTATAGAAAATATTTTATCAGAAAACAATAGCCTTTCAAAAAGAATTGAATCTTTAGAAGCCAGGCAGTTAGTTGTAATTAGAAATGAATTATTACAAAAAGATATTATTATCAACAATGTGAGTTTTATAGGAGAAATTGTTGAAGTTCCAAGTGCTGATGCCCTTAAAAAACTTTGTTTTGATTTAAAGCATCATTTGCATGACCACCTTATTGTATTGTGTACGAATATTGGCGGCAAAGCTTATGTTGCCATTGGTATTAGTGAAACCGTGGCATCCGCAAAGAATTTAGATGCCGGAAAAATTATTAAGGATATTACTGGACCGATGATTAATGGCGGCGGAGGAGGACAGAAAACGCTGGCAACTGCAGGAGGCCAAGAAATTGGCAACTTTATTAGTTTGATTGAAAAAATAAAAGAACTCATTTAATGCATTGGCTATTTTAGGGTAAAGACATTACCTCTTCAAATAATGAAAATTATAAACTTTTTTTAAGTGAAAAAGTTGCATTCGTCATTGCCTCCAATGAATATCCTAGCATTTTACTTTTTACAATTAGGCAGTATGTTTCTCTAAAAAATTATACAAACTCAGCAATATTACCTTAAGAAAAATTCTTGATAATAAATTATTTCGAGTAAAAAGAAGATGAAACGATAAATGATTTAAATTTATTAAGAGAATGTTATTCTAGTGAAATGAAGTACTTACTAGATTACACTTTTTATAACTGTGTTTGAAAACTAACCTTTAATAAATCCTTTTTTATTATGAAAAATAGAAACCTTTTAATTACTGCAACAGCCTGCGCTGTAATGTTATCTTGCCATCAAAAAAATGAGGAAGAAAACGTACCCAATAATAAAGAAGTGATACAGGAAACTATAAAAACTGCTTCTACACCTACCTTGCCTGAAGTAGGCATGGAAGCACCAGATATCACAATGAATGACGTAGATGGTAAATTATTTTCCTTACATCAACTAAGAGGATCTTATGTGTTAGTGGATTTCTGGGCTAGTTGGTGTGTACCTTGCAGAGGAGAAAATCCATACGTAGTGCAGGCTTATAATAAATTTAAAAACAAAAACTTCACTGTTTTAGGTGTATCGCTTGATGAAGATAAAGAAGCTTGGTTATCAGCTATAAAGGAAGACAGACTAACCTGGAAGCATATTAGCGATTTAAAAGGATGGAGCTCTCAAGCTATATCCTTATATGGATTTGATGGAATCCCTTATAATTTATTAATAGATCCACAAGGAAAAATTATCGCAACGGAATTGAGAGAACAAGCTTTAGAAGCTATGCTTTCAAAAACGTTGCAATAATTTCTATTATTAATTTAATTCTTTACCGGTGCAGAAAGAAATTTTGGCTTATTAAACTCTAATTAATATAAACAACATTAAAAAAGCCACTTCAATGAAGTGGCTTTTTTAATGAATACATTTTATTTTTATTGATTCACTGTTGTTTCAACGAATAAATCTGTAGGTGATTGAGATGGTGTATTTGGATTGGTATTAATCTCTGATTGAGGATAAAATAATCTTTGTGGGATTTTAGTTCCTGAAACTGGAGTTAATCCAATTGCATTGTGTGTTCTTCTTACATCATTAAACTGCTCTATTTGACCAATCAAGGTAATATATCTTTCTTCAATGATCTCTTGCAATAATGCAGCATTTTTATCTAATCCGTTATTTTCCATACCGCCTGTTTCAAAATCAGCATCTTCATAAGGCTCATACAAATGAGCATAATTAGCCGTGTCTGCATAAGCAGCACCTAAATAACCTCCATCATTTAAAAAAGATCTATAGTCATTTAAAGCAGATAAACCTGCTGCAAAATCATTGTTTCTAATAGATGCTTCTGCTAAAATAAGTGCATTTTCTTCATAAGTTAGTAAAGGAAAAGAACTGGTACATCCGAAAAACCCGTTCTCATCTGCAGAACCTACCCAGCCGTCAGCATCACAGTACACGTTTATATCGTACACTGCTGCATCAGAAGCAGAACCACCTGGTAAATAGATATAATTAAATCTACCTTCTTCGTTCGTTTTAGCATTTCCGCGATATTTTGCAGAAGCTTCATCTAACATTTGAGGTGCTACACCAGCATCAGCCGACATATAATCATATCTATCATACTCATAAAATGAATAATACAAATTGAAATCTGAATTATACGATGGTCCATGAGGAGCCATCATATTATTGGAAGAGCTAGAAATACCAAGTGCTGCTTCAGTTGCTGCTGATGTGTAGTTTTTTGTATGCAAGAAAAATCTCGCCTTAAGTGTGTGTGCTGCAGCAGCCCATTTATCTCCGTCGCCGCCATAAAAGATATCTTTTGATCCAGGAGAAACTCCTACACCAGAAGTAAGATTTACAATTGCTTCATCTAAAAGGGTCTGAAGACCAGCATACACATCTACTTGCTTGTCAAATGAAGGAGTAGGATATTGCTCAGGATTGCCTGCTTGAGAAAAAGGAATATCTCCAAATAGGTCTGCTAAGGTACCGAAAGCTTGTGCTTGCATTACTTGAGCAATACCAATCATTAACTTATTATTACTTGGTAATGATTTTGCGATTATTTGCTTACATGGAGCTATAACCCCACGATAAGCTGTACTCCAAGTAGCATCATAATCTCCAGAAGTAGTGGTGTAATTATTAAGGCTGATATATTGACGATCTGCCCCAGTAAAGGATTGACTCCACATTCCAGTTAATCTTGCCCATTCTCCTTCATAAAAAACTATACTGGAAACCTGAGCGCCATTTAATAACAAATCAGATGGTGCATCTGTAGGGCTATTAGGGCTAACATTGATGCCCTCAATGCCTTTTTTACATGAACTTACAATCAGAATGGTTGCAAGAATCGATATGCTGAATATTTTTTTCATGATGAATTACTTTTAAATATTAGTAATTAATTTTTATGGTAAATAAATATGAACGGGTGCTTGGATTATTGAAATAATCTAACCCTCTTCCATTAGAAGGACCTGTTAGATTTGTTTCAGGATCTATCCCTGTATAGTTTGTCCATAGAGCAAGATTTCTTCCAGTAAAAGAAAGATCAATAGAGTTGATTTTAGCTTTCTTGGTTAAATTTTTTCCTTTTATAGAATAACCTAAAGACATTTCTCTAAATCTTGTTCTTGTTCCATCTTCAATAAACTGAGAAGAAACAGGGCCAAATCCACCTCCTAAATCAGTATACCATGCTTCTGTAAGTGCAACATCTCCTGCACCAAAATTCTGAATAGCTCCACGGAATGGTGTTCCAGCAGCAATCACATTACCAGCATAATCAGTTAAGTCTACTGTTGATACTACTTCATTTCCAACATCTGCATGAGTGCCAAAAGTGTATAATGCACCTTTAGTACCATTCCAAACATCTCCACCCTGCACATGATCAATCACAAAAGACAATGAAAGATTTTTGTAACTTACTGTTGTATTGAATGCTCCAGTCCAATCAGGATTTGGATTACCAATAACCTGCTCTTCAGAATTTGCTTGTGGGAATCCTGCATCATCCAACACCAACGCACCTTTATCGTCTCTTAAAAAATCTACGCCCCACATAGAACCTAAAGCGTACCCTTCCACCGCTCTTGAAGATGTACCTGTAAATCCAGCTAAAAAGACAGATTTACTTCCACCCATATCTACCACTTTGTTTCTGTTTTGAGAGAAGATAATACCACTATTGATGGAGAAATCTTTTTTGCTTAACCAGGTTGAATTTAAATCTAATTCAAATCCTTTATTTTCTATTGTACCAATATTGGCTAATTTATTGTCATAACCAGTTGATGATGGCACTTGAACTGAAAGTATTACATCTTTTGTTTTATTTGAATAATAAGTAGCAGATAAGCTTACTTTATTATTGAAGAATCTAAGATCAGATCCTACTTCAAATTCATTTTTTATTTCTGGTTTAATATTAGGATTACCTTGTACACTACTTCTAGCATAGCCTCCGCCATAAGTTGAAGCAGAAGCATCTAATAAACCGCCCCATGATTCAGACTCTGAAGATGGTCCATAATAGTTATCCCATGCATAAGGTCCTGCAGGCACCCCTACCTTTCCATAAGAAAAGCGCATTTTACCAAAAGATAATAAATCAGATGGCTCGTTAGCTGATTGTTTGAAAACATATGCTAATGAAGCAGAAGGATAGAAGAACCCGTCTTTTACAGTAGAATATCTTTCATATCTTCCGGTTACATCAAGATATAAATAATCTTTGTAGCCAATGTTTCCTTGTAAATAACCTGCATTAACAGCTACTTTAGATTGTGAGTTGAATGCAGTTCTTTGATCTTTTCCAGAATTTCCTAAATCAAAAGGAGAGTTTGGTAAAATAAAACTTCTTACAACAGCTCCAATTGACTCAGCGCTTCTTGAATTATAATTATATCCTAAAATTCCTGAAAGAGAAACATCTTTTAATTTATTATAGTCTGCCTTAAGCATTAAATCATTATTAACTTGAAACTCACTAATAGTTTCTTCTGTTAACTTTCCGCCATTATTTTCAGCTGAAGATAATGTTGGGAAATTAGCAATACGACGATCTAAATAATAATCAATTCCAGCTCTATTAATTACCTGAAGCCAATTATTTAATTTCAAAGAAGCTTCCATATTAGGTAAGAAGCGATTAACCCTAGATTCATTGGTAATTCTATTGATTACCCAAAAAGGATTATCATAACCAGATGTGGTAGCGCTACCAATTTGATTTCTATAAGAAACTTGTCTGTTTAAGAACAAAGCACCGCTTGCATCTACATATGTTGCCTCAAATATTTCATTGTTGAAATCAGCTGCCGTTCTTAATCCTCCAAGAAAGATACCATTTAGGTTACTTCCTTGTTGAACCCTGTTTGAATTAGAATAGGTATAAGCCATACCCGTGTTAATTTGCAAAGCTCCAAACTTTCTGTCGGAATTAAAACGAATGGCACGTCTTGTGTAATCACTACCTTTTTTTAGGATTCCTTTTTGATCCAAATTACTAAGACTTAGATAGAAATGCCCATTATCGTCTCCTCCAGAAAAACTAATGCTGTTATCCCAAAATGATCCTGTTCTAAATAAATCTGTACTATGATCGTATACATCTTTATTCCTTTTTCCACCATGTGGATTAGCTAAAGTTCCTTTTGCTACTAAATATCTTTTAGATCCGTCAGGAAGTAATAAATATTCTCCAGTAGGATCACTAGCAATGTCTTCTCCCCCTTCTCGGTCAGCTATTTTATCACCCCAAGATCTAGATTGAGATAAATCAAAAATGCCTGCCTTACCTTGACTATAATTTGTTTGTAATGGTACTGATTTGTTTAATTCATCAAATGAAAGAGTTGACTGATAACTTATATTAACCTTTCCTCTTGAGTTTTTACCTTTTTTGGTAGTTATCATAATAACGCCATTAGCGGCTCTTGTTCCATATAAAGAAGCAGCTGCTGCTCCTTTTAATATTTCTAGATTTTCTATGTCATTTGCATTAATGTCATTTAACCTTGATTGCTGTACTACATCGTCTGTACTAGATCCAATGTTAGAATTACTAACAGGAATACCATCTATAACAATCAATGGCTGAAGATTTCCAGCAATAGTACTTTGTCCTCTAATTTGAATGGATGCACCAGATCCTGGATCTCCGCTTGTTCTTGCAATAGAGACGCCCGATGCTTTACTAGAAAGGCCATTAATTAAATTAGCCTCACCAGATTTTACAACCGCTTCTCCTCTTACAGAAGAGTTGCTATAAGCTGATCTATCTTTTGATTTTTTAAATCCCAAAGCCGACACCGTTAATGGTGTAAGAGTTTTGTTTTCAGCAACTAATACAACCGACATGTTGTCTGATGCTTGAAGAGTAACTGTTGAATACCCTACTGCTGAAATTTGTAATTGCGATTGTCCTGAAGAAAGTTGAATCTTGAAAGATCCAGACTCATCGCTTGAAACACCACTTTTGGCGCCTTTTACTTTCACGGATGCAAATGGCACTCTGTTCCCATTTTCATCTGATACAATACCGTTAAATAATTTGTTTTGAGCAAACACATTGACAAGTCCACTTAGAAGCAGAAACGTCAATAAAATTGAAATTTTTCTCATAAAAAACTTTTGGTTTAAAAATTGAAGATTAACTCCGAAAAATGAATTTAA
>Ga0114960_10004813_pt1 | contig 10029 bp, 6 predicted proteins | sample C_130625_MF_Meta_FD_92637 | JGI IMG/M metagenome (GOLD analysis project Ga0114960, IMG submission 92637) | Freshwater microbial communities from Lake Croche, Canada to study carbon cycling - C_130625_MF_MetaG | ecosystem: Environmental > Aquatic > Freshwater > Lake | place: Lake Croche, Canada...
TCAAGAAAATCCTGATCGCCAATCGGGGCGAGATAGCGCTTCGCATCCAACGTGCCTGCCGCGAAATGGGCATTCAAGCCGTGGTGGTGTACTCCGAGGCCGACCGCGAGGCCAAGTACGTCAAGCTGGCCGAAGAGGCCGTGTGCATTGGGCCAGCGGCATCGGCACAAAGTTATTTGCACATGCCATCCATCATTTCGGCCGCCGAGGTGACCGATGCCGAGGCCATTCACCCCGGCTATGGCTTTTTGAGCGAAAACGCCGATTTTGCCGAACGGGTGGAAAAAAGCGGTTTTAAATTCATAGGCCCGTCGCCGGAGTCCATCCGCATGATGGGCGACAAGGTCTCGGCCAAGCAGGCCATGATCAAAGCGGGCGTGCCCTGTGTGCCCGGTTCTGAAGGCGAGCTGCCCGACGACCCGGCGCAGGTGCGGCGCATCGCCAAAAGCGTGGGCTACCCCGTCATCATCAAGGCGGCGGGCGGCGGCGGCGGGCGCGGTATGCGGGTGGTGCACACCGAAGCGGCGCTCATACACGCGGTGCAAACCACCAAGGCCGAGGCGGGCGCGGCTTTTGGCAACCCGGCGGTGTACATGGAGAAGTTTCTCCAAAACCCGCGCCACATCGAAATCCAGGTCATGGCCGATCAGTTCAAGAACGCGGTGTACCTGGGCGAGCGCGATTGCTCCATGCAGCGGCGGCACCAAAAAATCATCGAAGAAGGGCCGGCCCCAGGCATACCGCGCAAGTTGATCGACAAAATCGGCGAGCGCTGCGCGGCGGCGTGTAAACGCATGGGCTACCGGGGCGCTGGCACCTTTGAGTTTTTGTATGAGAACGGTGAGTTTTACTTCATCGAGATGAACACCCGGGTGCAGGTGGAGCACCCGGTCACTGAGTTGATCACCGGGGTGGACATCGTGAAAACCCAAATCATGGTGGCTGCCGGTGAAAAGCTGCCCTTCACCCAACGCCAGATCACGGTCAAAGGCCATGCCATTGAGTGCCGCATCAACGCCGAAGACCCGTTCAGTTTCATGCCCTCACCCGGGCGCATCACCATGTGGCATGCACCGGGCGGCCCGGGGGTGCGGGTGGACTCGCACGTCTATACCAATTACTTTGTGCCACCCAACTACGACTCCATGGTGGGCAAAATCATTGTGTACGGCGACACCCGCGAGCAGGCGATAGCGCGCATGCGAACCGCCTTGTCCGAGACCTTGGTCGAGGGCATCTCCACCAATATCCCCTTGCACCGAGAACTGATGGTGGACGCCAAGTTCATGTCCGGTGGCACCAACATCCACTACTTGGAAGAGTGGATCGCTGCGCGCAAACGCTGATGCATGAACTGCGAATGCTCGCGCCGCAAGACCGCGTGGAGTGGTTGAGCGAGGCCTTGGAGGCCTTGGACGCGCTCAGCGTTTCGGTGCAAGACGCGGATGCCCACAGCGACAGCGAATCTCCGCTGTTTGGCGAGCCGGGCATGCCCCCACCCCAACCGGGTTGGGACCGCTCTCAGGTGACAGCCTTGTTTGCCGACCTCGCCCAAGCCCAAGCGGCTGCGGACTTGTTGCGTTTGCAAACCCCATTTGAGGCCTGCCAAGTGCTCGACATCGAAGCGCTGGCCGAGCAAGACTGGGTGCGTTTGACGCAGTCGCAGTTTGCGCCGGTGGAGATCACCCCTGAATTTTGGATTGTGCCGACCTGGCATGAGCCCCCCGCCCAGGCCCAGCGTGTGTTGCGCCTCGACCCCGGATTGGCCTTTGGCACCGGAACCCACCCGACCACGCGCATGTGTTTGCGCTGGTTGGCCAGCCACGATGTGCGTGGGATGTCGGTACTTGATTACGGCTGTGGCTCGGGCATTTTGGCCATGGGCGCGGCCCTGTTTGGTGCGGCCCGGGTCGATGCGGTCGACATCGACCCCGACGCGGTGCAGGCCACTGTGCTCAATGCCCAGGCCAACGGCGTGTTGCTGCAAGCGGGATTGCCAGACCAGGTGCAAGGCCCTTACCAATGTGTGTTGGCCAATATCTTGGCCTCACCCTTGCAAGTGCTGGCCCCCTTGTTGTGCGGTTTGGTGCAAGGCAGCGGTGGACACTTGGTGTTGGCGGGTATCTTGGAGCGCCAGGTGGAACTGTTGCAACAGGCCTATGCGCCATGGTGTGCTTTGGGGGTGCATGACAGTGAAGATGGTTGGGCCTTGATGACTGCTCGATTCGATTGAGGTCAAGCAGAGCCCCCGCTGCGGCATCACCGCTGGGCTGCACTCAGCGCCACCTACAATGCCGCCATCATGACCTTGGCTGTGCAGTGTCCCCAATGCCTAACCGCTTTCAAGGTGGTGCAAGACCAACTCAAGCTGGCGCACGGTTGGGTCAGGTGCGGCCGATGCGAACAAGTTTTTGATGCCCGCTCCCACTGGTTGACCTTGGCTGACAGCGAGGCGGCTTTGGCTGCCGACCCATCTGAGCCAAGCTCTCCCATCTCAGCCCCGCCTGCGCAGCCCGCCTGGGACCCGGCGCTTCAAGCATCGGCGCAGGCAACTGAGGCAGCACAGGACGCAGACGACTTCACTCAACTGGACTTGACGCAAGATGTGCTGCACCGTGCGCCGACGCGACCGCGACGGGTGTGGCATGTGTTGAACCTGATGCTGGGTTTGGCACTGCTCACCCAATGGGTCTGGTGGGCCAAAAGCCCGCTGTTGGCCCCATGGCCCGCAGCGCACGAGTGGGCCCAATCCCAGTGCGCCCAGTGGCACTGCCCAATGGATTGGCCCCAAGGCCTGGGCTCGGTGGTGATTGAGCGCGCCCATTTCGAGCCCGATGGTGAAGGCCACCACCGCTTGCAAATTCAGTTGTCCAACCGCGCCAGCCATCCGGTGGCCACGCCGTGGGTGGACCTCTCACTCACCGACGGCGATGACCGTGTGGTGATTCGCCGCGCCCTGGCGCCAGAAGAGATGGGTTTGCCCCGCCATTTGAACCCCGGGGCCGATGCGGTCTCCAGCGTGCAATGGCGCGTGGACTCCGATGTAGAAGACCGCTTGAGCGGCTACCGGGCAGAGATTTTTTACCCTTGAAGAAAGAGAAAACATGGCTTCGTTGATTTGTGGATCCTTGGCTTTTGACACCATCATGGATTTTGAAGGGCGCTTTGCCGAGCAGATCTTGCCCGACCAATTGCACATTTTGAATGTGTCTTTTTTGGTGCCGGCTTTGCGGCGTGACTTTGGCGGGTGCGCCGGCAATATCGCTTACAGCTTGCACCAACTCGGTGGCCAGGCCTACCCGGTGGCCGCTTTGGGCAATGACGGCGGCACCTACGTCGAACGCTTGCAAAGCCTGGGCATTGACACCCGCTGGGTGCGCACCATGCCCGACACCTATACCGCGCAGGCGATGATCATGACCGATCGCGACAACAACCAAATCACCGCCTTTCACCCGGGTGCCATGGGTTTGGCCCACCAAATTCAAGTCGGCGCGGTCGACGGTGTGCGGCTGGGCATCATCTCCCCCGATGGGCGAGACGCCATGCTGCAGCATGCGCAACAGTTCAAAGCGGCGGGCATTCCTTTTGTATTTGACCCCGGCCAGGGATTGCCGATGTTCAACGGCGAAGAGTTGACCCGATTCATTCAAGACGCCGATTGGGTCACCGTCAACGACTATGAAGGCAAGATGCTCAGCGACCGCACCGGCATGAGCCATGCGGAGATATCTCGCCATGTCCGTGGCTTGGTGGTCACCTTGGGTGCCCAAGGCTGTGAAGTGTGGGAGGGTGGTCAGAAAACCGTGGTTGCCCCGGTCAAAGCACAAGCGGTGGTCGACCCCACGGGCTGTGGCGATGCTTGGCGCGGGGCCTTGTTGTTTGGCTTGGAGCAAGGTTGGCCGCTGACGCGCTGCGCCGCCTTGGGCAACCAAGTGGGCGCTTTGAAAATCGCCCAGCGCGGCCCCCAAAACTACCAAATCCCAGCGGGCTTGGCGGCATCCGTCTTGGCCTGATCAAGGCAGCAAGGCGGCCCAATGCGCGCAGCTTGCGACCGAGGCGCCTATGCACAAGCGTTTGCGCCGGGCGCTTTGTCCGCGCACCCATTGAATTTGCCCTTTGGCGATCCCAAGGGTGGAAGCCAACCAAGCCACCAAAGTGGCATTGGCCTGGCCCTCGATGGGCCGCGCATGCAGGCGCACCTTCAGTGCGCCATCAAACAATCCTTCGCTGTGGGTGCGCGCCGCATGGGGCACCACATGGACGTCGATGTGGCAATCCCCATTGGCTTGCCAATGCAGGAAAGGCCATGTGGGGCGAGAACGCATCGGTCATGGGCGTGGGGGAAATAAAAAGCCCGATGCTTGAAGGCACCGGGCTTGAGCAGCGGCGAACCGCTGGCCAGATCTTTGCAGATCAGGGCTTGTGTGCCGTTGGAAACGGCCAAGCGGCTTGCGGGTTCAGAGTGGTCTGAGCCGCAGGCGCCGCAGGGGCTGGCGCCGCTTTGGCAGCAGGCTTTTTCGCGGCTTTCTTCGCTGCCGGCTTTTTGGCAGCTTTTTTGGCAGCAGGCTTTTTCGCGGCCGGCTTTTTCTTGGCGACGGCTTTTTTAGCAGCCTTTTTGACAGCCTTTTTAGCAGCAGGTTTCTTGGCCGCTACTTTTTTGGCCGCTGGCTTTTTGGCGGCGGCTTTTTTAGCAACCGGCTTTTTGGCCGCTGGCTTCTTAGCTGCTGCTTTTTTGGCCACAGGCTTCTTCGCTGCTACTTTCTTGGCGACCGGTTTTTTGGCGGCCGGTTTCTTTTTCGCAGCCGGTTTCTTCGCTGCTACTTTCTTTGCTGCCGGCTTTTTAGCTGCGGCTTTCTTTGCGGGGGCCTTGGTTTTTGTGGCCGATTTTTTTGCAGTTGCCATATAGTTCTCCTAGATCAAGTGAACAGATCGTTGGGTGGAAAACACTTTGTGCGCCTTTGGTGGCACACCAAGCGATCCATGGCGTTGGACCCGGGTCCAGCGCCATGAACACGAAACGCAAATCCTCCGCAGCCCAGTGGGCTTTGTGTGCAGAGTGATTTGCAAATGGGGTACATGTGTTGCGGCAAGCGGCTCAGTCCCAAGACAGGGCGCCACCCGATTGGTACTCAATGACACGCGTCTCAAAGAAGTTGCGTTCTTTCTTGAGGTCGATCATCTCGCTCATCCAAGGAAATGGGTTTTCCTCGTGTGGGAACAAAGGTTCCAGGCCGATTTGGGTGGCCCGGCGGTTGGCGATGTAGCGCAAATACCCTTTGAACATGGACGCATTCATGCCCAGCACGCCGCGAGGCATGGTGTCTTCGGCGTAACGATATTCCAATTCAACGGCCTTGTGAAACAAAGCTTTGATCTCGTCTTTGAAATCGTTGGTCCACAAATGGGGGTTTTCGAGCTTGAGTTGATTGATCAAGTCAATGCCAAAGTTGCAATGCATGGATTCGTCGCGCAGGATGTATTGGTACTGCTCGGCAGCACCGGTCATTTTGTTTTGACGACCCAAGGCCAAAATTTGGGTGAATCCCACATAGAAGAACAAACCCTCCATGAGGCAAGCAAACACGATCAAACTTTTGAGCAGGGTTTGATCGGTCTCTGGCGTGCCGGTGTGGAAATTTGGGTCCATGATCGCCTCAATGAAGGGGATCAGGAACTGGTCTTTGTCGCGGATGGATTGGACTTCGTTATAGGCATTGAAGATTTCGCTTTCATCCAAACCCAAGGATTCCACAATGTATTGGTAGGCATGGGTGTGAATGGCCTCTTCAAAGGCTTGCCTGAGCAAAAACTGTCGGCATTCTGGGGCCGTGACGTGGCGGTAGGTGCCCAACACGATGTTGTTGGCGGCCAGCGAGTCAGCCGTTACAAAAAAACCGAGGTTGCGTTTGACAATGCGGCGCTCGTCTTCGGTCAGCCCGTTGGGGTCTTTCCACAAAGCGATGTCGCGGGTCATATTGACCTCTTGGGGCATCCAGTGGTTGGCGCAGGTGGCGAGGTATTTCTCCCAAGCCCACTTGTACTTGAAGGGCACCAACTGGTTCACATCGGTCTGGCCGTTGATGATGCGCTTGTCGGCAGCTACCACTCGCCGAGCCGGCGCACTCAATTTGGGTGTTGGTGTTGCGACCGCAGGAATCGGTGCGCCATCATGCAAGTGGGTTGGAACAGCCTGTGGGCTGCTCAAACCAGAATGGTTCAGGGGTGGGATGTCCATCGAGCGGGCTGAGAGGCCGCTGGCAAGAGGCGATGGCGCTGAGGGTTTGACTTCTTCGTCCCAGGTCAACATAGGAGGATTTCCATTCGATGAATTATGCGTTCAGTTGCTAAAAAAGGAAAGCACTCATTCACTTCGTTCGTGAAAGGTGTTGCTCAATTGCATCGAAGCACGCTGTTGGGCTTCGGTGCAATTTATTGAAAATCACTGACAAGCTTCACAGGTGGGGTCATCGACCCCGCAAAACTTGATGTCCGTGGCAGGCACGTCGCTCATTTGAGCGCGCGCTGCTGCAGCGGCGGCTTCCATCGCGCTCATGCCCGTGGCTTGTGAGGAGGAAACGGCGTTGTGGCTGCCCGATTGCACCGTGGACTTTTCAGCCTGGGTGGCACTGGAGGTGCGCAGATAGTAGGTGGTTTTCAGGCCGCGAAGCCAAGCGAGCTTGTAGGTCTCATCGAGTTTTTTGCCCGAAGCGCCAGCCATGTAGATGTTGAGCGATTGGGCTTGGTCGATCCACTTTTGGCGACGCGCTGCGGCTTCAACCAACCACTGGGGTTCGATCTCAAAAGCGGTCGCGTATTGGGCTTTGATGTCTTGCGGCACCCGGTCGATGGGGCGCAGTGAACCGTCAAAGTGTTTGAGGTCCATCACCATCACGTCGTCCCACAGGCCCAAGCGTTTGAGGTCTCGCACCAGGTAGGCGTTGATCACAGTGAACTCACCCGAGAGGTTGGACTTGACCGACAAGTTGCCAAAACTGGGTTCGATGGATGCGTCCACGCCGATGATGTTGGAGATGGTGGCGGTGGGGGCAATGGCCACGCAGTTGGAGTTGCGCATGCCATCGGCAGCAATTTTGCGCCGCAACGCATCCCAGTCGAGGGTGGCCGAGCGGTCCACTTCCACATAGCCGCCACGCTCTTTGGCCAGCATGTCCAGGGTGTCGGGTGGCAAAACGCCTTGGTCCCACAACGAGCCTTTGAAACTGGAGTACTTGCCGCGCTCACGGGCCAACTCGGTGGAGGCCCAATAGGCGTAGTAGCAAATCGCCTCCATGGAGGTGTCGGCAAATTCCACGGCGGCTTGCGAGCCGTAGGGGATTCGCAAAGCATAAAGGCTGTCTTGAAACGACATGACACCCAGGCCAACCGGGCGGTGGCGCAGATTCGAGTCACGCGCCTTTTTGACGGCGTAGTAGTTGATGTCGATCACGTTGTCGAGCATGCGCATGGCGGTGCCAATGGTGCGCTTGAGTTTGTCGTGGTCGACTTGACCGTTGCTGAGGTGTTGCAACAGGTTGATCGATCCCAAATTGCACACGGCAGTTTCGGTGTCGCTGGTGTTGAGGGTGATCTCGGTGCACAAATTGGACGAATGCACCACGCCCGCATGCTGCTGGGGTGAGCGCACATTGCAGGCATCCTTGAAGGTGATCCAAGGGTGTCCGGTCTCGAACAGCATGGTCAGCATCTTGCGCCAGAGATCGGCGGCCGGTACTTTGCGGCTGGGTTTGATGTCGCCACGTTCAGCGCGTGCCTCATAGGCCACATAGGCCTTTTCGAAGGCGGCGCCAAACAAGTCATGCAGATCAGGCACATCGGAGGGGGAAAACAGCGTCCAGTCGCCCTTTTCCATCACCCGGCGCATGAACAAATCGGGAATCCAATTGGCGGTGTTCATGTCATGGGTGCGGCGGCGATCGTCGCCGGTGTTTTTGCGCAACTCCAAAAACTCTTCAATATCAAGGTGCCAAGTTTCCAAATACGTGCACACGGCACCCTTGCGCTTGCCGCCTTGGTTCACGGCCACTGCGGTGTCATTGACCACTTTGAGGAAAGGAACCACGCCTTGCGATTCGCCGTTGGTGCCCTTGATGTGCGAGCCCAAGGCGCGCACACGGGTCCAGTCATTGCCCAGGCCGCCGGCAAACTTGGACAGCAAAGCGTTTTCTTTGATGGATTCGTAAATGCCGTCCAAATCATCGGGCACGGTGGTCAGGTAACAACTCGATAACTGTGAGCGCAAAGTGCCGCTGTTGAACAAGGTGGGCGTACTGGACATGAAGTCAAAAGACGACAGCACTTCGTAGAACTCGATGGCGCGTGCTTCGCGGTCGATCTCATTGAGGGACAGGCCCATGGCCACCCGCATGAAAAAGGACTGCGGCAGCTCGATGCGTGTTTTGCGCACGTGCAAGAAATAACGGTCGTACAGGGTTTGCAGGCCCAGGTAGTCAAACTGCAGATCGCGTTCAGCCTTGAGGGCTGCAGCCAGTCGCGGCAAGTCAAATTGCGCCATGCGCGGGTCCAGCAGGTCGTTGTCAACGCCTTTTTTGATCAGGGCGGGGAAGCAATCTTGATAGTGTTGCCCCATCTCCGCTTGGGTGACCTCGGTGCCAAAAACCTCTTTGGCGATGGTGTGCATCAGCAAGCGGGCCGTGGCATAGGTGTAGTCGGGGTCTTTTTCAATCAAGGTGCGGGCGGCCAAGATGGCGGCTTTGTAGACCTCTTCGATGGGGACGCCGTCATATAAGTTGCGCATCGTTTCCGCCACGATCGGCTCAGGCTTGACGTCTTGACCCAAACCTTGGCAAGCCGCAGCAATGATTTGTTGCATGCGCTGCAGGTCCAGGGCCACGCGTTGTCCGTTGTCGGTCACATGCAACGATGGCATGCCAGGGGCGGCTTGTTCTTGCTGCGCGGCGCGCTCACTGGAGCGGCGCTCGCGGTAGAGCACATAGGCCCGAGCGACTTCGTGGTGGCCGCTGCGCATCAAGCCCAATTCGACTTGGTCTTGCACGTCCTCAATGTGAAAGGTGCCGCCGCCTGGTCGCGAGCGCATCAGGGCGCGCACCACCGACTGGGTCAAGCCGTCGACGGTTTCGCGCACGCTGGCTGATGCGGCACCTTGTGTGCCGTGCACCGCCAAAAAGGCCTTCATCAACGCGACGGCGATCTTGGTGGGCTCAAAGGGCACCACGGCGCCATTGCGGCGAATGATTTGGTAATGGCTCAGCGGCAGGCTTGCGGTGGTCAGGTTGGGCTGAGGGGGAGAGGACGGGCTGCTCTGGCGTTGGACTGCGAGCGAGGTCTCTGCGAGTTGCATGGGGAAGACTTTCCTTGTGTTTATAAATTCTTGATAGGGTTGTGCGGCAGCTTAAACAAGCCCGATGCCCGGTGACAACCAAACCAGCACACACTATATCTGGGGTCTGAGCGCTTTTCAATACGCTATTGGTAGTGTTTTTAGACTTTTTTGGATTTTCTTGCGCGAGACATGTCGCAAGCTTACAAGTTGGCACGGAGGATCCGTTGCGGGTTGAGGGTTTGTGTGGCGATGCGTTAAAAAAAGTGTGGCCTCGAGCGGATTCGGCAGAATTTTTGCAGTGCAGCAACGGTTTTATGTGTTAAAGAAAATGCGCCCTGTGTTGGGCGTTCAAGCGTGGTCAAGCGTTTGGAAATCTTGACGCCTGCCAACCCAAGTGGTGTTGTAAATGCGCCCAATCAAAACCCGGGCCGGGGTCTTGTTTGCGGCCCGCTGCAATGTGTTCGTGGCCCCTGATGTGCGCAATCGGATAGTTGTCGGCCAGTGTGGCGCACAGGGTGCTGAGGGTTTCGTATTGGCTGGCTTCAAAAGTCTGCCCATCCAATCCCTCCAATTCAATGCCAATGGAGAAATCGTTGCAATTGTCTTGGCCATTGAAGTTGGAAACCCCAGCGTGCCATGCCCGGTCATCGCAACTCACCAACTGCCACAACTGGCCTTCTCGGCGGATGAAAAAATGGGCCGAA
>Ga0114960_10004815_pt1 | contig 10026 bp, 5 predicted proteins | sample C_130625_MF_Meta_FD_92637 | JGI IMG/M metagenome (GOLD analysis project Ga0114960, IMG submission 92637) | Freshwater microbial communities from Lake Croche, Canada to study carbon cycling - C_130625_MF_MetaG | ecosystem: Environmental > Aquatic > Freshwater > Lake | place: Lake Croche, Canada...
AGAGTGCTATTTCTAGGCAGGTTGGACTGGGAGAAGCACATTCACAATCTGCTCCGAGCAGTTGCGAAACTTCCAGCAGAGATTGATTTTCACGTTGAAATCGCAGGTGACGGTAATCAGCGCAAATACTTGGGGGAGTTGGCTAAAGAACTAAAGATTGCAGGCAGAGTAACCTTCTCAGGTCACATCACTGAGGAAGCGCTTCCTCTTGCCTATGAAAAGGCCACAGTCTTCGCTATGCCTTCGATTGCCGAATTGCAGTCGATCGCGACTATGGAAGCTATGGCCTCAGGAAGACCAGTTATTGCAGCCAACGCCATGGCACTGCCTCACCTGGTGCACGATGGTGATAACGGTTATCTTTTTGAACCTGATGATGTTGATGACTTTGCAAGTGCTTTGCTAAAGGTTGCAACCGCCAATCAAAAGGAATTGGATCGACTCTCAGAGAACTCTCTTCATCTGATTCAGTCCCACGATATCAAACGCACTCTAGCTATCTTCGAAGGTCTTTATAGGGCAGAAGAGGGCTCTAAGCGCGAAACCGACGACAACATGCCTGAGTATCTGAAACCGATTGGCAAGCTCAATGTTGCGGTTAGACGAGCAGAACAAAGGATGCGTAAGCAAACCCTGGTTGCCTTGGGGAAGATTTCAGACTTAGGTGATGAAATCAAGGATGGGCTTGAAGAGTTCAGGGACGATGTGAAACGCCAGGCTAAGAAAGTCGACAGATCTGTTCGTAAAGGCGTCAAAAAGACGGTTTCCAAGGCTAAAGAAGCCATAAAGCGTTTAGACGAGTAACCTAGTAAGGGCTGGGGGCGTTAGCTCAGCCGGTTAGAGCAGCGGACTCATAATCCGTCGGTCGCGGGTTCAAGTCCCGCACGCCCCACCAAGTATCAATCTTGGTCTGTATGTAATCGTTATCATATTGCGACCCGAAATCGCCCTAAAAACCTTCTTAAGCCTCCGGATGGGTGTTATTTTCTAACTAATTCGTTTGCCAAAAGCTTCGAAGAAATTAACCATCAAACTGGAGGCATTCAAATATGAATCGTCAAATCAAACGGGCCCTAGGGACCGTAGCAGCACTAAGCCTTGGATTAGCGGGCTTCGTAGGAGCAGTAGCTCCTGCACACGCTGATGCAAGCACTACATTCAAGATCCACCTAAACGTTCCATCATCAGTGACTGCTGACTGGAACATTTGGTACTGGGGACTAGCAGCTGACCTAAACAGTGACAAGGCAAACAACACCTTCGGTGCTTCTACCGTTGGCGGCTTTACCTTCGACAGAACTCCTAACTTCTCACACGATGATGCTTACGGTTCTTATGCAGAATTCACTATTCCTGCATCTGTTACTGCGCTAAACAACGTTATGCGTACCACAGAGTCGTGGGACGGTCAGGCAGCAGTTGATGCAATCCCTGCAGCCGGAGACAACCCTGCAGTTCCTGCAGTTCCTGCAATTGCTGCTTCAGACAAGCCATTCGGTGGTGACAACATCTTCCCAGCTGGCGAAAGTTGGTGGAACGTTGGAACACAGAAGCGCGAATACCCTACTGACTACAAGGTTCACCTAAACATTCCGCTAAAGACCGCATTGGACCAGGGATGGAACCTATACAGCTGGGGATCAACACCTCCACTTCTAGACACCTACAACTACACAGTTACTACAACCAAGAAGGTTGGCAAGAAGACTGTAACCACTAAGACCAAGGTCTACCCATACAGAGGCAAGATTCCTGCCGCTGAAGACCAAAACAACCACGGTTGGCCATTTGTTGGTGAAGACTCATACGGTGCTTATGCAATCGTTCCAGTCTTCCCTGCATACGCTAGCGGTGTTGGTCTGATTCCTCGTCGTGGTAACCTTTCCGGCGCATGGAAGCTTCAGTCAGGGAACTTTGACAACGACCACTCAAATGGTCTAGGCACTGCAACTGGAACTGACTTGTACATCACTCTTGGAAGCAACGAGTCATCAAGCAAGGCTCCAGCTTTCGTTGGACGCTATGGTGCAACTGCCAGCTACGCAAATGGAAAGTTGACTGTTACTCCAGTCCGCCCTTCAAACGCAAAGCTAAAGGGTGCCTACCCAACGAGCATCGTGGTAACTGCAAAGAAGGGTCCAACAAAGAAGACCTGTACCATTGCAACCACCGCAACCAAGTCATCACTTGACGGTGCTTCATGGGGTCTAGCTGAGAGCTGTGACATGGACATTGTCGCTGGCGACACAGCAGCTACTTGGGAAATCTTTGTTCAAGCATCTACTGCAGGTGTCGGAACAGGCCCAGGAGCAACTGACAAGGCTAACGCCAAGGTAACAATCGGCGGCTAGTCTTACCAAAAGATCCAAGGAGCTGGGTCCTGTTTTCAGGGCCCAGCTCCTCTTTTAACGTTGCAATGGAAACGATTACATAACGAAGCAGGTTTTGCTTCTCTATTCCAAAATTCGCCGAAATAGTATTGCCTTAGACCAATAAAGGAAAGCAGTGAAAATCAAGCAACTCAAAGGTTTTAAGAGGTCAGTTTTAGCAGCGACGCTAATCGCAGGTATTACGCTGCCGGGGGCTGTGGTCTTGGCTCCAGCACAAGCCGCAGGTTGTGCAACGGCCCAGTGTGCTCATCTAGTTTTGCACTACAAGAGAAATAATCCAACCAATTTCAATGACTGGGGACTTTGGCTTTGGGCTTTCAAGGGAGTAAACCTCCCTGAGACTAAAACTCCGATTGGATTCAGTTCCTCCCGCCTTGACTCAAATGGTTACGCGGTAATCGACACTTTGGTTCCGATTAGCTCTGGTGTTACTCAGCTTGGCTTGATCCCTCGCAAGATGGGCAGCTGGGATAAAGATGTTGACATGGATAGAGTCGTGGATCTTGACGGAAATAAATCTGCCGAGATTTGGATTAAGCAGGGAGACGGCTACCTGTACAAAAATGACACATTCGTGATTCCACCAGAAATCTGGGGTGCTTCAATTGAATCATTTAGGACGATCAAAGTTACCCTCAGCAAAGCTAACGCAACAGCTGGTCCAGGATTCTCAATCACTGGAGATGGTGCTCCAGCGATTGCATCATATGAAAAAATCAAAGACCTTTACAGCGGAACTGTAGCGAGTAATAAGCAATGGTTGATTACAACCGCTGCTGATATTCCCTTGGGTTCGATTCTAACTATCAACCACGAAGATGCTGATCAAGCAAGAAGATTTGGGTCAAGACAAATCGTTCCAGCTGGTGTTTTCACCAGTCAGGGATTTATTGACGCATACACCTACGCAGGCAATGATCTTGGTGCGACTTACACTGCCGCAAAAACAGACTTCAGAGTTTGGGCCCCTACTGCTAGTGCCGTTGAACTGGCAACTTATGCCTCTGCAACTGCTGGGGCAGACCAGGCTCAAATAACTTCCATGACCAAGAGCATCAATGGAACCTGGATTGCATCGCTGTCTGGCGACAAGAACGGACAGATTTACAACTACCGAGTTACTGTTGGCGGAAACACTGAAGAGGCAGTTGATCCATACGCTAGATCTGTAACGATGAATGGAAACCGCGGTGTTGTTTTAGATCTTTCTAAAACTAATCCAACCGGTTGGGCAACTCAGGCCAAACCAGCATTCTCTGGAAAATCAACTGATGCAGTTATGTATGAGTTGCACATTCGTGATGCCTCTAGTGATGCGACAAGCGGTGTGTCAGCTGCTAACCGGGGCAAATATCTGGGCCTTGCCCAACTCGGAACAACTGTAAAAGTTGGTAGCAAGACAGGGACTACTGGTCTTAGCTACTTCAAGGAGCTTGGCGTTACTCACATTCAGCTTCTTCCTTTCTATGACTACGCATCGGGTGGATCTGAGGATTCTTCTTCATTCAACTGGGGTTACGACCCAAAGAACTACAACGCTCCTGAAGGCCAGTATTCAAGTAATCCAGCAAACCCAGTGCTAAGGGTTAAGGAATTGAAGACTGCAATTCAAGCGATCCACAAAGCTGGTTTGCGCGTCACCATGGACGTTGTATACGGTCACGTTGCAAGCGCAACAGAATTCAGTGAGCAGTTGATTGTTCCTGGATACTGGTTTAGAAGAGATGCCAGCGGAGTCTTAACAAACGGTTCTGGTTGTGGAAACGACGTTGCGACTGAGCGACCTATGGTCCGCAAGTTCATTGTTGACTCGATGAAGTACTGGACTGACGAATACAAGCTAGATGGATTCCGCATCGACCAGATGGGTCTTTGGGATGTTACAACTCTGAATGCAGTTCGTGCCGGTGTATCTTCTGTCGAGCCAAAAGCCACCATTCTAGGTGAAGCTTGGAGTATGGGCCCGTCGATTGGAGTTCCTCAGGGAACACAAGGTCAACTTGTTAACATGCCTGGACTTGGTGCTTTCAACGATGGAATCCGCAACGCGGTCAAGGGAAGCCCTGACGGCATGGACGGTGGTTATGTGAACGGAAACCCAAGCGGGGCACTAGGTGCTCTAAAGGCGGGAACTATCGGGCATACAAGCGCAGACTCGCTCGTTGTCCCTTGGTTGACACTAGACGCTGGGCAGTCAGTGAATTACGCTGAAGCGCACGACAACTCGACTCTGTTTGACAAGCTATGGTCCGTAAATGGAGAAACATCTCGTGCTGCTGTTGCTAAACAAGACCGTCAAGTGGCAGCTCTCATTCTGCTCGCTCAGGGAACTCCATTCATTCAAGCAGGTCAAGAGTTCTTGAGAACTAAGGACGGCGAAACTAACAGCTATAACCTTTCAGACTCGATCAACAGTTTGAAGTGGAATCAGCGAGTAACTGAACTTACAACAGTGAATTACTACAAGGGGCTAATAGCGCTAAGAAAAGCTCACCCAGCATTCCGAATGAATAAGCCGAGCACTATCTCTGCTAACTTGAATTTCCTCGATGCGCCTGCCGACATCCTGGCCTACGAGCTAAACGGAAAAGCGGTCAAGGATTCATGGTCAAGCATCGTCGTTATTTCAAACCCTAACGATTTAGCTAGAAAGGTTTCGCTTCCTGAAACTGGCAACTGGAAAATTGTTGTTCAGGGGGATACTGCTGGAACAACCGTATTGGCTACTTTGAAAGGCGCTGGATCTATTTCGGTTGCTGCTCATTCAACAGTCGTAATCTACAAGTAAGTACTAGAAGAGATCCAAAGTGATAACTAAGAGAAAGAACAGGAAATGAAAATAACAGCTAAAAGAGTGGTCGGGCTCATTGCCGCACTTGCCGTTCTCGGAAGCGGTATAACGATTGTTTCTCCTGCGTCAGCAGTTTCTGAGATAGTCGTTTGGGCAGATAAGGGCACAGTCGACACAATTAGTGCTCGCGTAAAAGCTTGGGATGACCAAAACGCGAACTACACAGTGAAATTGGTTCAAAAGGACTTCGGAACAGTTCGGGATGGTCTAAAGCAAATCGCAGGAAAAGAGGGATCACCTGACATCCTAGCTGGCGCTCCTCACGACTGGATTGGTAACTTGGTTGCCGCAAACGTACTGCAGCCGATTACAGTTCCATCAAGTTTTGCAGATGATTTCGTTCCTGGAGCACTTCAAGCAATGAAGTACAACGGTCACTACTATGGAGTTCCTGGTTGGACTGAAAACATCGCTATTCTAAGAAACGTATCGAAGGCTCCGAAGCCACTGAAGTCTGTAAATGACATTAAGGATGGTGAGCTAGGTATCAACTACTCAGCCACCACTTCAGACCCTTACCATTTCTATCCATTCCAAACCATGTTTAGCGCGCCCGTGTTTAAGTCAGATTCGAATGGTGACTGGACTAACACAGTTGGCATGGGTGGTCCAAACGGTGCAGCATTTGCAAAGTGGCTAAAGCTTAAGGGAACCAAGTTCTTTGGCCCGCCGGCCAACGCGAACATTCTTTGTGATTTCCTAAACCCAGTTAACAAAGCAAAGAAAACTGGCTTGATTAAGTACTGGGTGACCGGTGCATGGAACATCAACGCTATCGAGGCTGGAGCTGGAAACTGTAAGAAGGGTCTTGAGATCGGTACTGGTTATGCAATCGATCCATTCCCAACAGGCCCTACTGGAATCAAGCCTCATCAGTTCCTAGGCATCCGCGGTTATCTAATGGTCGCTTCAGCGCCTGGAAACCCTACGAATGTCGTCGGTGGTACCGAACTAATGAAGTTCATGGCCTCAGAGTCAACACAGTTCAGCCTGTATGACAACTTCAACAAGACACCTGCTAACAAGGCTGCTTTGGTGAGAGCTAAGGACAACCCTGTTATCGCTGGTTTCGCAGATGCAGCCAATACTGTGCCAATGCCTAACTCACCTGCTATGGACGCTGCTTGGGTTATTTGGGGCAAGGCTCAGACTCGCATCATTCAAGGTAAGGAAGCTAAGCCAGATGTTGCTTGGGCGGCAATGGTGAAGGCTCTTCAGACAGCCATTAACAAAACTAACTAACGCTGTACGTTGTGGGTGCCTCAAGTTATTGAGGCACCCACAATTACGCTTAGTTAATAGTGCAAACTGATTATCGGGAAGGTAATTAAAGTGGCCAGAAGAATGAAACGCTCTTGGCGATCAGAGACTCCTAGCATGGCTGGAATCCTCTGGAAGCTCGGTATTCTGGGAGTGGTTGATGCAGTAGCTGTAACCATGATCATGGTTCTGCTCGCTCAGAACCGAATCCCAGTTGCAGCCTTGAGCATCGCAGTTGTTCTGATCATAAATTGGATTTACCTTCGCAAAGGAGGACTTCCTGCAAAATACCTAGCCCCAGGGGTTTTATTCCTTATAGTTTTTCAGGTTTATGTTTTGCTGTTCAGTGGATATACCGCTTTCACGAACTACGGTTCCGCGCACAATGGTGATAAATCTCTTGCTATCCAAACAATTAAGAATGCCGCCTTCAGAACAATTGACGGTGAGGATTACAGTGTAAACCTTGTTACTTCCGACTCAACTGGCAAGGAAGCTCTTATTCTTACGAGCAATCTGGATCAACGAGTTTACATTGGTGAGGATGGGAAGTTACGTGTTGAAGTTCCGACAGGTGATTACACAATTAGCACCAAATGTGCTGACCCCTATGCGGAAAATGTAGATACCTGTATGCACGCTGCTGCAAAAGCTACCGGCTATTCTGCAGTCGACAGAGAAACTATCTCCGAGTCGACGCAGCTGAAATACCTTTCAATCCGAGTGGCAACTGACCTGAATGACCCAACTGTAGGAATTCGAACATCTGATTTGTCTAGCGCTTTGAACATTCAAGCAACTCTCTCCTATGACGACAAGACTGGATTTTTCACTGCGATCGCGGATGATGTCAACGGCAACTACGTTGCAGGCGATGTATTTAAACCGGGCTCAGATGGTTACTTCCATCTGAACGGGGACATAAAGTCAGCAAAAATCGACGGTGGCTGGAGAGTCGAAGTTGGATTAGCAAACTTCCAAACCATCTTCACTGATGTTCAACTCAGAGCTCCTTTGATAAAAGTAATCACTTGGACCTTTGCTTTCGCTTTCCTAACAGTGCTCTCAACATTTATTCTTGGATTACTTATCGCCTTCTTGTTCAACCATGAGAAATTGCGCGGGAAGAAGATCTACCGTGCGATTATGATTCTGCCTTATGCATTTCCAGCATTCCTATCGGCATACGTCTGGGTTGGTCTATTTAATCGTGAGAATGGTTTCATAAACACTGTTATTCTTGGGCAAACACCTGGAAACGAAGGGAACTTTGGTTGGCTTCTTGAGGAGAACCCAGCACGACTAGCTGTGCTATTGGTAAATCTTTGGCTCGGGTTCCCATACATGTTTTTGATCACAACAGGAGCATTGCAATCAATTCCTTCCGAGCTAAATGAAGCTGCTGAAATTGATGGTGCCTCCGGTTGGCAGAACTTCAGGCTGATCAAACTGCCGTTGTTGTTGATTTCTATAGCACCACTGTTGATTTCATCGTTTGCTTATAACTTCAACAACTTCACTATTATTTACCTTCTCACTAAGGGAGGCCCTAATGATTCGGGGGTCACGGACTATGACGTAGGTGGAACAGACATTCTCATAACGTTCGTTTATAAGGTCGCTTTCTCGGGAACCGGTCAGAATTACGGTTTGGCAAGCGCCTTCTCGATTCTTATCTTCTTCGTTATTGCGACCATTTCATTAGTTAGCTTCAGACGGACCAAGGCATTCGAGGAGATTCTCTAATGATTTCAGTAATTAATAAGAAGCCATTCAACATTGGCCGTTGGTTCCTACGCACTGGCTGGAGACACCTTCTTGGTTTATTTGTCTGCCTCTACGCAGTTTTCCCAATTTTATATATTCTGTCGACATCGCTGTATCCAAACAACGATATCAACAACACCACTGCGCTGTTTGCGGCCTTCTCTCCACAGAACTACATAGAGTTGTTCGCGCAGGAAACAAGACCCTTCGCTAGATGGTACATGAACACCGTATACATCGGCATCGTGACTTCGATTGGTTCAGTATTCCTTTCTGCGTTGGCAGCCTTTGCTTTCTCAAGACTCAGATTTAAAGGAAGAAGAGCTGGCCTGCTATCGCTGATCTTGATGCAAATGTTCCCATCAATTTTGGGACTCGTAGCTATCTTTAGCCTTCTAAACGATTTTGGACATGTATTTCCGATTATTGGACTTAACAGTCAACTGGGACTAATCCTCGTATACATGGGTGGAGCACTAGGAGCTGGAACTTACCTGATGTATGGATTCTTCAACACGGTTCCTAAGGAAATAGATGAGGCAGCAACCATCGATGGTGCTAGCCACGCAAGGATTTTCTTCAGCATCATCTTGCGTTTGGTTGCACCAGTGCTTGCTGTTCAGATGCTCCTTAGCTACATCGGTGTCACCAGCGACTATGTGTTGGCTTCGATTTTGCTAAGTGACCCGAACCAGTTGACTCTGGCTACCGGTCTTCAGCAGTTCATCAATGATCCATACTCTAAGGACTGGTCAATGTTTGCTGCTGGCGCTGTGCTGTCTGCGATACCTAGCCTTGTGCTATTCCTGTTCTTGCAGAAATACATCACTTCGGGTCTTACCGGCGGAGCAGTTAAGGGTTAGTACTAAATAACTCTTTACCAGCCTTATAGGTTCTTAGAACCTTAGTCTGGATAAGTTCTGCTTTTTCAACTTCGAAAATGTTTTGATCCAAAATCAGAGCATCGAAGAGTTGACCAATAGTCAATGTCCCTTGGCCACGGCTCGCTAACATCATTTTGGTATTGGCAGAGTATGCAGAGATTGCCTGCTGGATTGAAACCGCTTGGCTGGGATTATGTTGAATCTGGTCCGGATTTTCCCTTCGGTTGACCGCAACAGAAAGACCCTTGATCGGGTTGAATGTTGAGATAGGCCAGTCGCTCGAGAATACTGTTACCACACCAGCCTCAAACATGTCTTTGAAGGCGTAGAGGGACTCTAAGCGCGGCCTACCTAGGTGATGCTCGCAACTAAGTAAAAGACCATTGTTCTGGGCCCAATAGGGCTGCACGCAGGCAATTACTCTCAGTGTTGCCATGCGCTGTATAAGTGTTTCATTTACCAGTTCAGCATGGGCTATGACAGGTGGGAGAGTGAATTCGCCAAGGGATTCCAGGATATCCAAGGACAAACTTGTTGCTTGATCACCAATGGCATGGATGTGGATTTGGAAGTTGTGTTTATGTGCGAGCTCAATGGCCGATCTAAATTCAGCTTCTGGCCAGGTTGCCTCACCATGTTCTTCAGTGCTCAAATATGGTTCAGATACCAGTGCGGTTGCGCTTCCAAAAACACCATCAGCAAAGAACTTCATACTAGACCCAACTACTCGTCCGTTTGTGTGTTTTAACTCCTCACGCATCTGCATGAAGTAATCGATGTCTCTTGTAAAGGTGATTGGATCTGCTCTAAAGCAGAGTGTGTAATCGAGCTGAAGTCTGCCGGTTTTATAGGCAGCAAGGTATGTCTCAGCCAT
>Ga0114960_10004818_pt1 | contig 10022 bp, 14 predicted proteins | sample C_130625_MF_Meta_FD_92637 | JGI IMG/M metagenome (GOLD analysis project Ga0114960, IMG submission 92637) | Freshwater microbial communities from Lake Croche, Canada to study carbon cycling - C_130625_MF_MetaG | ecosystem: Environmental > Aquatic > Freshwater > Lake | place: Lake Croche, Canada...
CCAAACTGGGTTGGTTAATGCTGTGTGCATCGAGTCCTGGAGTTGGCAAGCAGTTTCATCAATGGATTCCTCACATCAAAGAACGGGTTAGAACCCTACAAGAATCAACTACCGCGAAAGAAATCACTGAGTTCTTTAAAAAGGTATATCCAAAGGAAAACGAAGATACTATCTGTCTGTTGAGCGAAACATATGCTGATAATCACAAAAGAAAGAAATATCTTGCAGAAAAGTTTCCAACTCTAAAGTTAGATGAAATCGAATTATTAAATGGCCTCATTACAGATCAAGATATCAAAAACCACGAAGAAGACGCCGGTAACTAAGTCTGAGTTTACTTGTGATTTTTGCAACAAGTCGTTTCAGCGTGAAATGACTATGATGAAACATATCTGTGAACCCAAACGCAGATGGCAAGATAAAGATTTGGTAGGTAATCGTATTGGATTTCAAACTTGGCTAGAATTCTACACCAAGAACAGCACATCCAAACAGAAACGCACTTATATCGACTTCACCAAATCAGCGTATTATCTGGTGTTTGTTAGGTTTGCCAACTACTGTGTTAGCATCAAAGCAGTCAACATCGCCCGATACACCAATTGGCTAATTAACAATAAAGTAAAGATTGACAGTTGGTCCAGTGATACGGTCTATAATAGATTTCTGATCGAATATTTGAAAGACGAAGATCCTTTCGATGCTATTGCTCGTAGTATTGAAAATACGATTGAGTTGGCAAAAGAAGCAGGAATTGAAACCAAAGACTGTCTAAGATACATCAATAGAAATCGATTAGTAAATTATATTATTAATGGAAAGATTTCGCCTTGGATGCTCTATCACAGTGAAAGTGGAATCGAATTAATCGAGGATTTGGATGAATCACAGCAACGAATTATCATGGACTACATCAACCCAGAACGATGGGCAGTCAAGTTCAAAAGAGACAACGACATTGTTAGCCAAGTCAAAGCGTTACTCAAGTCAGGCGGATACTAAGACTATTTTCATTGACCGACCGAAGTTTGTTTCTTTAATGATTGAGGGAAATTTAGGCCAGACTGGAAGTTTAATGTCGAGAGTACATAGTAGATTTGAAGGATTTTTTAACTGCAAGTTAAAATTAAATTCACGCAACCCTTTCGCCGTCGTACAGTGGTTTGAACTAACATTCAATGACGAAAAAGATTTAATGATGTTTATACTTAGATACATGTAAATGATTAAACTTGAAGGTGACATGGCGAAGGCGTTAAGTATCAGTGGTTGGCTCAGGGATCAAGGGTACTATTACGGGCGGGACTTTGAATGGCATTTCGAATCAACATATGACACATTCTCTCCAAGAAAAATCGTAGTTAGATGTTATTACAAACCTGAATTAGAAACTTATATTTTACTACGGTGGACCTAATGGATATTCAATGGCTAAAATTGCGTTGGAAAGGCTTGAAAGAAAAACGCTTTCTTGATTCGTATGGCTGCAGGTCATGGCGAGAATACGAGCGTAAATATGATTTGGATTTCTCTTATCATGCTGGAACGATTAAAAAGATGTATCACGGTTATTCTCGTGTGTATGCTTATCCTGACAGTTTCTCTGGTGTGTACGATAAACAATGCTGTGATGATATGGTTACATGGTGTGAATTAAATTGTGTAGGTAAATGGCGTCACGATTTGCACCAAGTTATCCGTGATATATCGTTAGATGAATGGATAGAGAATGGAATTGCCGGTCGTGGTCAGGTATTTTTCGCATTTAAAGACGATAAAGATGCAGTGATATTTTTGTTAATTTGGCAATGAAGTCGCCAGCAGACTATGCATATTCGTGGGAAAATGTAAAACCGGGCTGGCACGAAGTTATTCTGCATTTTCCAGATTATGTGACGGTTGAAAAGCACGATGAAATAATTGAATGGCTTTCTACTAATATTGGTAAATTCGAACGCCATTGCAGATGGTATTGCGAAGACGAGACTTTTAAAGTGAAGTTTAGATATGAAAGAGATTACATATGGTTCAAACTAACATGGGGATGAGATTGGCACCACTCGAAGAAGAAAAAATTCACATAGTGGATTGGCAAGCACCAACTCTCACTAAAACAAAGAAAAAAGTTTGGGAAGATGATGAGTGGAAAGACAAGTTCTTCTATAAAGTTGTTGGTACTCCAGCGATGGAATCATGGTGTAGACAACACTATGGTAGACCAGAATATCCAGGAAGGTGGCAGGTAGTCAGTGGGTATTATATCGTCATGGAAGATGTGATATACACTCATTGGAAGTTATGCGAGTAATTTTGGGTAAAATATAATTACTCTATACTTGACACAGAGAGCATATGTTGTTATACTGTGAACAATAGTAAAATTAGAAAGTATTAAGTGAACATATCTAAAGAATTTCAAGACTACGATGATAACGATCCCGACTTTGAGTTTCGGAAGAATCGTTGGAATTATTGGCAAAGTCTCAAGAATATTCGCAAAGATTTTATGAAAACTCGCGCTGAATTTGATGTTTATGACTTCCGCTTTCATGTGGAAGACATCTACGGAATAAAGATGTTTATCAGCGAAGGTGAGATAACTGATACATTTACCGTGATTGACGAACAAAAGTATCTTATATTTTTAATGAAATGGAAGTGAACTAATGGCTAATCATATCATGATCGATTTTGAAACACTATCAACTGCTCCAACTTGTGTTATTCTAACTGTTGGTGCAGTGCGTTTCGATCCGCGTGGTGTTGGTGTAGTTGAGAGATTGGATCTTCGTCCAACTATCGATGAACAGACTGAAAAGTTTAATCGCACAATCAGTCAAGACACTCTTGATTGGTGGGGCAAGCAAAGTCCTGCTGCTATTGACGAAGCCATGGGCGACCGTGATCGTATTCCGTTCAGGGATTGCATGGAACAACTTGCCAAATTCTGCTGGAATCGTCAGGCAGTTTGGTCGAACGGCGCAGGATTCGATGTGGTAGTTGCAGAAAGTGCATTTAGAAATCTAGATATTAATGTTCCTTGGCCCTTCTGGACTATCAGAGATTGTCGCACAATCTATGAACTAGCCAAGGTAAGTCTCAAGGACGATGGATATGTCACAAGCCACAAGGCAGTGGAAGATGCTGAACGACAGGCAATCATCGTGCAGCGAGCCTATCAGAAGTTTATCAAGGCCGGGTTTACTCATATTAAATGATTATTAGTTCTGATATCGATATTGATCTGGCAAATCGTGACAATCTGTTGGCACTGATCGACCACATTCCTGCTTCTATGCGTAAAGTGACTCCTATTCGCAAACACGCAACTGGAGTGTACATCACAGAAGTACCTTATGACCCAGTTAATAACATGGCTGCAATTGATTACACAGAAGCAGACGACCGAGGGTATTTTAAGTTAGATTTACTCAACATGCATGTGTATTCTCAGGTTTCAGACGAGAATCATCTTAAAGAATTAATGAAGGAGCCAGATTGGAATCTGCTAAACGACAAAGCATTCGTTGAACAATTGGTTCACTTGAATAATGCGTTTAGCATCATGAGGAAGATGCCAGAGCCTATTGATTCTATTCCCAGATTGGCCATGCTTCTGGCGATTATCAGGCCGTCCAAAAAGCATCTGGTTGGCAAGTCTTGGAAAGAAATAAGCGAGACTGTCTGGGAAAAAGACGCAACTGGATACACCTTTAAGAAGGCTCACGGTATTGCATACGCGCAACTTGTTGTGGTGCATATGAATTTATTATGTGAGCAGAGACTAACCAAGATATAAATAAGTAAAATGTTATTCGATGAAAGGTAATACAAAATGAATTTAGGAAGTAAACACGCAAACTCGTTTCCGGTGAGTATCTTCATCGCTGGCGATTATGACAAGGCAGTAATTAGCGTAAGAGAGTATTGCGAAACTATTGGATATGGTGTTACAGTAACAAGAACCAAGTATGTTTATACTGGCGGAGAAGAAGAGGGAGTAATCATCGGATTGATTAACTATCCCAGATTCCCTACTGGTCCCAATGAAATCCTTAATCATGCAATTTTATTAGGCGAAAAACTATTGGTTGACTTGGATCAAGAAACATTCTCTATTCAAAATCATAGAAACACTGCTTGGTATAGCAGACGCCCTGCAGATTTGCCGCCTGTAATTGTCGAGCCAATTCCTGAGCCAATTCCTGAAGTAGTGGAAGCACCAGTTGAAGTTGTAGCAGAGATCAAGAAGAAAAAGACAAAGGGAAGTAAAAGCAAAAACAAGACTTCTACTACTGAAGTAGTAGAACCTGAAGTAGTAGAACCTGAAGTAGTAGAACCTGAAGTCGAAGTGCGGGTCGAAGTAGTTGAACCTATTGTTGTCGAAGTTAAGTCACAAAATGCTCGTGCGTCGAAGAAGGCAAAGACTAGTAAGAACAAGGTTTCTACTGTCGAAGTAGTTGCGCCGCCGCCAGTCGAGGAAACTCTGACACCAGTTGATGAAGTAGTAGAACCTGTTGCTGAAGTTGTAGAACCGGTTGTCGAACCCATCATCGAAATAGTCGCGCCTCCAGTCGAAGTGATTGTACCTCCTACTGTTGTTGCTGAAGTTAAATCGAATAATCGTTGGTCGAGTACATTAAAGGGAAATAAAAATGGAACTAAGTCTTCTAAAAGAAGGTGATCCTCGTCTAAATCTACCAGGAACACCATGGGATTTCGAAAAAGATGGTGATCCAACTGAACTAGTTGCTTCTCTATGTAAGACACTACTTTCTTCCGGGGGAGTAGGGTTGGCAGCAACCCAGTGTGATGTTCAAAAGAATATCTTTGTTATGGGAAATTTTACAAGTATGTTTGCTTGTATCAACCCACAGATTGTTTCACTGTCTCCAGAGGTTGAACTCGATCTTGAAGGATGTCTGAGTTTTCCTGATCTTTGGCTAAGAGTCAAGCGCAACACTACATGCACTGTTCGTTTTCAGGCTATTAATGGCACCGTTGAAGAAACCGAATTGACGGGATTAATGGCTCGTGTATTTCTCCATGAACTGGATCATTTGTATGGAGTTACTTTTGACGAGAGATCCGGAGAATTGAGTCTGAAGATGGCTAAGAATAAGAGAATCAAAGACTCAAAGAAGAAAATCAGAGTCTAGAGAATTCTTTTTACCAGTGTGATACTCTTTCTTTTGGACCGTTTCTGATTGAAATCAGTCATACTAACAGTTGGACCGTGAATAATTTCAAGACTTTTATTGTTAAATGTTCTGATATAAGTCTTGAATACACGCCAATCATCTTTTAAGAAAATGTTGATTGGAATCGACCTATTAGATTCCCACCACCAAATATCTCCTAATAATAAGAACTTTTCTCTTAGTTCAGGAAAAACAACCGAACCGTAGTCATATAATGTGGTAACAGTTTCATTACGGTTCTGTATTATGCCTACATAATCTTGTTGGGCATAGGTACAGACCGTGATAAACGGGTGTGCTTCGCTTAGTTTTTTAAAAAAATGATTCGATTCCATGTTACAGACTATTTACACTTTCTGCCACACAAATAATATTTTCCCAAAAAGGAAATAAATAGTCGTGCTTAATGATAAATAGTTGCATGATAACAGGATGTAATACATTGCATGGCCTATTCCACTCAAGTCTTTATTTACACTCAAAGACAAATAGTAGTACTACTGTTTGGAAATTCTCCAAGGTCTTATATGCCCCAGTACAGTAAGCCTTTAACCCTGCATCGTGGTGTAGATAATCAGATCCAGTTCCAGTTCCTAAATCAGGAACAGAAGCCGGTGGACCTCACTGGCAAATCGATAACATGCAGAGTTATTAATTCTGAAGGTAATGCTGTGCTTATTCGAAAGGCTCTTACGCCTACTCTTGCCTTAAATGGATTAGCCACTTTGGATTTAAACGCTGCCGAAATTGAAGATTTTCCTGCTCAAAAAGCATATTATTCTTTAGAAATTCCAGTAGGATCATTTGATTATCCAGTATTTGTAGATCAAAACGCAGGCGCTCGTGGTGACATGTATATCGTCAACTCAGTACTGCCAGCGTTTGTTCCATCTGCTAATGTTACTATTCCAACTGGCCAGCCATTCCCTAATATAGATTTAAATAACAATATTAACAATGTATTGTCAAATGCCAATACTTACTATAGCAGTGTTATTAATACCCAAAACAACCCAATTCTAACCTTGCAGACTTCGCTTATTGAGTACAACGGAGATGTTTCTGTATTAGGGTCATCTATCGTGGACGGAGATTGGTACATCATTCGCACTGAAGAATATGCCAATACCACTGACACTTATGGTTACACTGTTAGAGGATATCATCCATATGTCAAGATGCAGTTCACCAGCAATACTGGTGCAGTAACAAACATTTTGGCAAGATAGTTTACCGTATTTCTTGATTTAACCACATCATCCGTGTTATAATCCACTTATGTTCGATATATTAACCCTTCTTCCAGGAAAGAAAAAGCGTACCCAAGGTGGCTGGCACGGTTTTAACGCTGTGTGCTGTCATAATCGCGGACACAAAGCCGATAAACGAGGTCGCGGCGGCATTATATTCGAAGGTGATACTAATTGGACTTATAACTGCTTTAATTGCGGATTCAAGGCCAAGTTTGTGTTAGGCAAGACATTATCGATAGCCACAAAGCAGATATTGTTTTGGTGTGGCTACGACAAGGACCAAATCGATGAATGGAACTTGTACAGTCTGCGACATAAAGGATTAATTGATCTAATATCGCCAAAAAGATCAAACAAAAAATCAAAATTTGATGAGATAGGTCTGCCAGATAATGCAGTGCTGATTGACCCAACTAATATCCGCCACGCCAAGTTCGTTGCATATCTAAAAACCCGTGGTATGAAACATGATGACTATCCCTTCATGATTACTCCCGATGATCCAGGAAGAAACGCAGACAGAATCATCATCCCCTATACATTCAAGAACAAGATAGTGGGACATATCAGCAGATTTCTTGATGATCGTTTGCCAAAATACATTAAATCCCAGCAACCTGGTTATGTGTTCGGCTACGATTTTCAAAAAGCCAATCAGGAAGTCTGCATCGCGGTCGAGGGCGTATTTGACGCCTTAAGTCTGGATGCCTGTGCCATAACACACGACACAATCAGTGATGAACAGGCAGCACTTCTGATGAGTCTTCATAAACAAATCATTGTTGTGCCTGATCTGGATAAAGCAGGCTTGACCATATGCGACCGCGCACTGGAATTGGGATTCCAAGTCAGTATTCCTGAATGGGCACCTGGCATAAAAGATGCCAACGATGCTGTCGTAAAATATGGTAAACTGCCTACACTGCTAAGTATCTTACAATCAGCCACCAGAAGCAAGATCAAAGTTGACATGGCTATACGGAAATTCAATAGGAACAAGATGAATGGCTGAAATTAAAGAATATAATACCGATGTGCAAGCACTTTTTCTAAGAATGATGATTACTGACGCAGAGTTATATGCCAGAGTCATCAATATCATGAACTCAGAAAACTTTGACCGAAAGATGCGGCCAGTCGCTGAGTTTATTGTCGAACATTCTGTTAAGTACAGCGTTCTTCCAGATTCTACTCAAATCAAGGCCATCACTGGCGAAGATATCCAGGTAATTGCGGATCTAAATGAAGGCCATCATGACTGGTTTCTGGATGAATTCGAGACATTCACTAAACGGCAAGAACTAGAACGAGTAATCATCAAAGCAGCCGATATGCTTGAAAAGGGTGACTTTGATCCAATCGAAAAGATGGTCAAGGATGCAGTGCAGATTGGCCTACAACGAGACATGGGAACCAACTATTTCGCTGATCCCAAAGAACGATTGAACCGATATTTTCATCAAGGTGGTCAAGTAAGTTCCGGTTGGCCACAACTTGATAGAATTATGTATGGTGGCATGAGTCGAGGTGAATTGAATATCTTCGCAGGTGGTTCAGGAAGTGGAAAATCTCTGCTTATGATGAATGTTGCCCTTAATTGGTTGAAACAAGGATTGACAGGAATTTACATCACATTAGAACTCTCTGAAGAACTCACTGCATTGAGAACTGATGCAATGTTAACCAATATGAGTACCAAGGACATTCGCAAAGATATCGACTCCACTGAATTAAAAGTCAAGATGGCCGCCAAGAAGATGGGCAAGTATCAAGTCAAAGGATTGCCAGCCCAGAGCAATGTAAACCAGATCAGAAGTTACATCAAAGAATTCCAGATTCAAATGGGTTTAAAAGTTGACTTTGTTATGATCGATTACCTTGACCTAGTTATGCCGGTGTCGATTAAGGTAAATCCATCGGATCAATATATTAAGGATAAATTTGTGAGCGAAGAACTGAGAAACTTGGCTAAAGAATTAAACATACTCATGGTTACCGCCTCACAGCTCAACAGGTCGGCCGTAGATGAACAGGAATTCGATCATAGTCATATCGCAGGCGGGATTTCCAAAATTAATACTGCTGACTATGTGTTCGGTATCTTTACTTCCAGATCAATGCGCGAACGAGGACAATATCAGATTCAGTGTATGAAATCTCGGAGTTCTACTGGTGTGGGTCAAAAGATTGACTTGGAGTACAATGTAGAAACCATGCGTATCACAGATGAAGATCCAGAAGGTGGGCGTAAACCACAGTCCAGCGCATCTGACATTATGAACAAAATCAGAACCACGAGTCAAGTTGGTGCTTCACAAAGTGGTGAAATAGTCCAGTATGGCGCAGAAGATATTACACACAAGGTAGTCGCTAATGTTGAAGGTTCCAAACTAAAATCTTTGTTGAGCAACATCAAGGCAGCCAGATAACATGGTGTCACGGTCAAAATGTGTTGCTGTGTTGCGAATTCTATCTCGTGCCGTGATTGAATTTCTGAAAGTTTTGCTTATTTTGGTCTTATTGGTATTGATTATCCCGCTGTTAGCGTTGGTAGGCATATGCATAGCACTGTTGTCTCGCAGTTAATAATATCATAGAAATTGAGATTGCAAGACTAAATACTATTAGTTTGGGATTATTTCTTAAATGCAGAAGAAAACGCGCAGCCTTTTAGAAGAACTACAGTCGATGGGTGAACCTCGTGATATCAATCATGTGATTGAATCGCGGGCATCCAATATCATTTCCAGTGCCATCAATCTTATTGAATTGATGCAGAAGCAATATTCACCTGAAAAGGCCGAATTACTCGAAAAGAAACTACTTAGTGCAATTAAAAGCAAGGATCAGGCCAGATTTTCAAAGAGTATGAGGAAGAAAAATGAAGATTAATGAGTTTAAAAGACCAAAATCTAAAAAGATGAATGAAGATTTAGCATCTTGGATTGGTGATATTCCTGCTGCTGCATTAAAGTCTTTTGGTACTAATAAAACCTCAAAGATGCAGATGATTCAAGATGTATTTCTCAAAGACTTCATTTCAGATGCAACTGTATCACTGGATCAAGCGATGAAGTCGAAATATGTTAAACTGCCTGCCTCTGATGCAACCGCAGATAAGTATACTATGATTGATAAAATGGCTGGTGCCGGCGCTCAAAAGACACCAGCACCAGGTGGAGCACCTAAACCAGATACTGGATTGGGTAATAAACCTCAAGCAGGTGTATCAGGTGGAGCACCTAAACCAGATACTGGATTGGGTAATAAACCTCAAGCAGGTGTATCAGGTGGAGCACCTAAACAACAAACAGCACCAGTAGCTGCACAAAATTCTGCACCTAAGACACCCACCCCGCTGCAACAAAGACTAGCACGGCGCAATGCCCCTAACATCATGGCCAAAGTAAAGGAAAGTACTGATTTTGATAAACTCAATCTTATTTTCGAAAGCATCATGGAAGCTGACGAACAATCTAATGCTCAGAGTATATCACTATTTATGACGGATTGGTTTGCAGCATATATGCAGGGCTCAAATTGGAAAAATGCCAGACATCAAGTGGAA
>Ga0114960_10004819_pt1 | contig 10017 bp, 10 predicted proteins | sample C_130625_MF_Meta_FD_92637 | JGI IMG/M metagenome (GOLD analysis project Ga0114960, IMG submission 92637) | Freshwater microbial communities from Lake Croche, Canada to study carbon cycling - C_130625_MF_MetaG | ecosystem: Environmental > Aquatic > Freshwater > Lake | place: Lake Croche, Canada...
CTCAAAGCCAAAGACTGTGCAATTGCCGTCTTGCTCGAACGAGCTGAGTGCTGCTTTGACATATGTTTCGTGCCGCGCAGCCATGCAAATGCCTGCCACGTCCATGATCAAACGCTGGCCAACGTGTTGGCCCAATACTTCTTTTTCGGGATGCGAACGCACAATGCCCGCAGCAAGTTGCGCCGCAATCGTGGCTTTGTTTTTATCCAATGTCATACGCTTAGCCTTTGGCCTGTTGTCTGTCTGAAAATTCTTTCCATGCGGTGTAGATGGTCAGCACCAAGGCCAAACCAAGCAGCCCAACCGACACGGGGTCGGTGATGAAGATGCTGTGCTCGCCACCGGAGATAAGCAAACTGCGGCGGTAATTAGATTCCACCAAATAGCCCAAGACCAAGCCCAACACCAAGGGCAACACGGGCAAGCGCAACAAACGCAGCACATAACCCAAAACGCCAATACCGAGTACCAAGCCACATTCAAAAATGCTTTGATGAATGGCGAACACACCCGACATCACCAGGGCCAAGATGAAGGCAATCAAATAAGGTTTGGGCCTGTTCACCAACCACATGCAGGGCGACAAAATGACCAAACCAATCAAGAGCATGGCAATGTTGGCGATGAACAAGCCGCCATACAAACCGTAGACCACTTCAGGCGCTTTTTGAAACAACATCGGGCCAGGTTGCAAACCATGAATCAAAAATCCGCCCAGCAAAATGGCAGCAGAGTTGGAACCAGGAATGCCCAAACTCAAAAGCGGCACCAAGGCCGTCGCGGTAACCACGTTGTTGGCCGACTCTGGTGCGGCCACACCTTCGGGTGAACCTTTGCCAAATTCTTCTGGATGATTGGACCAACGCTTGGCTTCGGAATAAGCCATGAACGCTGCGATGGTGCCTCCTGCGCCAGGGGTCACGCCCTCCACGGTGCCGATGACTGCACCAATGGCTTGTGGCTTGAAAAGTCGCTTGGTCATGGCCCAGTTGGGTAGCTTGAGTTTGGTAGAAGCATTGCCGCCGTTGGCCCAAGGTGGCTCGCCAATTTGCACCAACATTTCCGTGACGGCAAACAAACCCACCATGATCAAAATGGGTTTCACGCCATCCAGCAAATCTTCAGAGCCAAATGTGAAGCGTTGCACACCCGACACGGGGTCACTGCCAATGAACGCAATCATGAGCCCAATGCAAGCGGCAATCAGGCCGCGCATGAGCGACCCACCCGACAAGCCAGCGATCACTGAAAGTCCCAAGATACCCAAAGAAAAATAAGCCGCCGGCGTAAATGCCAAGGCCACTTTGGCCAAACTTTCGGTGCACAGCACCAACACAGCCAAACCAAACAAACCACCCACCAAACCCGACATGAGCGAGATGCCCAAAGCTTCACCTGCACGGCCTTGCTTGGCCATTTCATAGCCATCAATGACTGTGGCAGAAGCCGAGTTGGTGCCAGGCGTGCGAATCAAAATAGCAGGAATGGAACCGCCGTATTCAGCGCCCACATACACACTGGCCAACAAGACCAGCGCATTCGTGGCCTCCATGCCTACGGTAAATGGCAACAACAATGCCATGGCAATGGAGGGCGAAATGCCTGGCAATGCACCACCAAAGATGCCCCACAACACACCCGCAAACGCAGACAAAATGATCCAACCTGATGCCAGATTGGACATTGCCATTAAAAAACTGTCCATGCTTATTTTCCAAACCACATGGGCCAAAGGCCAACGGGCAATCTAATTTCAAGCGTCCAATCAAAGACAAACCACAAAATGGGGCCAGCCATGGCAGCGCACAACAACAAGGATGTGTAACGTCTCGCGCCGGCGAACCAAGCTGCTGCACCCACCAGCAAACCCACCGACACAACGTATCCCAAAATAGGCAACAAGAAAACATAAGCAGCCAAAATCAGCAACAAGCCTAAGGCCATGGCGTGCGGATGTTCACTGCCGCCCTTTACAGCGCCTTCATCTGTTTTTTCAGCTTGCTGTTGCGCCATGCCTGCTTTTGACTTGAGGGACTTCACAAACAAAAAGAGCGACGCCATCAAGAGCACAAGGCCTACGCCTGTTGGCACACCCGAGGCGCCCACCGCATCTGCCAATAAACTGTCTTCAATCGATTGCGCCGTAACGATGTAACTGGTTGCCAGCAGCATGCCAAGGCCACCTGAAATGCGATCTACCAATGCGTCATTCATTTGAGCAGTCCCATCTCTTTAAAGGACGCCGTGGTTTCAGCGGTCACATCGGCAGTGAATTTGCGCGCGGCCTCACGACCTAACAACAAGGGTGTCAAACTGTCTTTGGTGTATTCCGCTTTGTAAGCGGGAGATTCCAAAACTTTGCGAACGCCGTCTTCCCACGCTTTGGCAACACTGTCGGGCACACCCTTCGGACTGGCGATGCCCCTAAACTTGCGAATCACAACGTCATAGCCTTGCTCTTTGGCTGTTGGCAATTGCGGCAAACCTGCCAAACGTTTTTCTGACAAAGTTGCTAGCAAACGAACTTTACCGGCTTCCAATTGACCTTGCAATTCTTGTATCTCACCAATGCCAATGTCGTAGGTGCCATTGAGTACACCAATCATCATGTCACCACCGCCTTCATGGCTCACAATAGGCACCTTGACATTGGCTGCACGCGCCAACTTCTCCATGCCAATGCGTTCGAGCGATGCAGGATTGGCAGCGCCCCAACGTGACTTGCCTGGATTGGCTTTGGCAAAAGTCATGACATCTTGCAAAGATTTATAGGGCGATTCGGCCCTTGTGAAAACGACTTCTGGGTCAATGAAGACAATCAACATGGGATCCAAGCCCTCATAGCCCACGGAGGGTTTAGACAACAAGGTCGTTTGAATGTAGGTTGGCGTCGTGCCATAAAAAGTGCCGCCATCTGGCGCTGCCTTGGCCACATGTGCCAAAGCCTTGGCACCGCTGCCACCGCGAATGTTCTCCACTGCAAAATTGGTTTTCATGACGCTGCTCAAGTGCTTGCTCAAATCGCGCAAGAACACATCTGTTCCGCCGCCTGGACTAGAGTGCGTGACCAAGGTCACCCGGCTGACCGGATAGGGCACAGGGGCTGCGCCAGCGCCAGCAGATTGCGCCATGACAGGGGGCAGACTCAGGCATGCCATAGACAATGCCAAAGCCGCTTTCAAACCAACAATGCGATTCATATGTGTGTCCGTAGATTGAAGTTTTTAAATGCTTATTGCGTCAAGCTCTTTAGCAGCGCCTTCAAATCTTTTTGAGCCGCCAAACTCATGCACAGCTTCCAAGCTTCTTCAGTTTTGGTTGCGCCCAAAATCGGTGTGCTTTGATCGACAAACTTGGCCTTGAGCTGCTCGTTGCTCATGGGTTTTTCCAAACTGCCTATGGCACGCTCAATGTAGATGTGGTGCTTTTGACCGTCGGTGGTTTCAACTGTGACATCCACAGAGGCTTCGTGAATGCTTCGGTCCACAATCAATTCGACTTTGTCGCGTACGCCAATGACCAAGGCTGAGCGCACCACATCGTCAGCGTACTCATGCTCACCTGCGCGGCCATAAATGAGGGCCACAGCGCACGAATGGAACACGCTGAACTTGGCCAACAAACCGTCGGAAGGTGTTTTCTTGCCAGTCAGTTCTTGCACCAGCGGGTGTGCTTTCAAAGTCACTTTGGCCACTTGCTCGGGCTTCAAGTTGTGCTTCTCGCGCAATTGCACGCAGGCATCGATGGCGGGGTGAATCACAATGCCGCAAGCAAATGGCTTGTAGGTATTGAGTTCAATTTCCCACGTTTTTCCTAAGTTTTCTGTGATTTCTTTCCAATCGGTTTTATCGGAAAACACTTGCATCAAACCGCGGGGTGCTTCCAAAGCACGGGCCGATGAGGTGTACCCGTGCTTGGCCATCAAGGCCGACATCAAACCTACTTTGGCGGCGCCACCGGGATGGAACGGTTTGGTCATGGTGCCAAACTGTTCGCGCAAACCGACGGGTTGTGAAGCGGCAATGCCCAAGGCCATTTGCGTTTGCTTGGCGTTCAAACCTAGCAGGCGTGAGCAAGCTGCAGCGCTGCCCAACATGCCAGTTGAACCGGTGATGTGCCAGCCGCGGTCGTAGTGGTTGGGGTACACCGCGTTGCCCACTCGACATGACACTTCCACGCCCAAGACCAAGGCGTCGATCAATTGACGGCCCGTTGAACCCAGGTGCTCCCCCAAAGCCAAAATGGCTGAAGCCACTGGACCGGCCGGGTGAATGATGGTTTTCAGATGCGTGTCATCAAAGTCAAAGGTGTGCGAGCTGATGCCATTGAGCAAGGCCGCGTTGGCCATGTCAACGCGGTCGCTGCGTCCCAACACCGAAGCTTGAGCCGAAGGCGCCAGCTCTTTCACGGCGCCCAATGCGGCTTCCATGGTTTCATGGGTGCTGGGGCCTACAGCGCAACCGGCCCAGTTGGCAAAGGTGCGATGCGCTTGCGCTTCAACGGCGTCGGACCAGTCTTTAGAAGGATGAGAGGCGACAAATTCAGCCAAAAGTTGGGTAATGGCGGGGGCATTGGCGTCGGCTACGACGGTGGTATTTCGTGCGGTCATATGAAATTAGGGCTTAAAGCCACTTCAATTGGTCAAAAGAAGCGCAGATCATAGGGGAATCAAGGGTTTTACACACGGTAGCTCACAGGCTTTCGCCCTAAAAACAGGACAAACCATTCGGAATGGCTAGAGATTTCCTCACAATCTGCGAAGGGACTTTCTTGTCTAGCCCCCGTTGTGCCCCGATTGACCCATGTCACTCACGGGAAAAGCCACTCCGTTTAGACTCGGGACATCTATTTTGATGGCACCCAAGCTCGGCCTCTGCGACTTGAGTTTTTTGCCTTACTTATGACTACAAACGCCACACCTGAGAATTTGCAACCGATCCCAGTAGATCAAGACATGCCGCATCGCAAAATCATTCGCGAGTGGCTCAAGCCCTTGTCTGATCGCTCCACCCTGCGCGCCTTTGTGCTCTTGCTGGTAGACACCGCCTTGTTCATGGGACTGGTAGCCGGCACCGTGCTGGTCGAATCTGTGTGGCTCAAGCTATTGTGCGGCTCGGCGGCTGGCTTTGTCATTGGCCGTTTGTTCATCATTGGCCATGACGCTTGTCACCAAAGCCTTACCCCGCACCGCGAACTGAACAAATGGATTGGCCGTTACGCCTTCTTGTACTCGCTCACACCTTTCAGCCTGTGGGACACAGGTCACAACGTGGTGCACCACGGCTACACCAACTTGAAAGGTGTTGACTTTGTTTGGACACCGCTCACGGCAGAAGAGTTCTCAGCGCTAGGTCCCGTTGACCGTTTGTTGCAATACCTCTATCGCAGCGGCTGGGCGCCAGGACTGTATTACCTGATTGAAATTTGGTGGAAGCGCGAGTTCTTCCCAAACAAAACGCACATGCCTACACGCCGCCCCATTTTCTTCAAAGACAGTTTGTTGGTCACGGTGTTTGGCTTGGTGTGGATCGGCGTCCTGGGCTATTCAGCTGGCGCCACTGGTCAATCTGTTTGGCTGACCTTGCTGATGGGCGTGGTCGTGCCCTTCTTGTTCTGGAACACCATGATTGGTTTCGTGGTGTATGTTCACCACACCCATGTGCGTGTGTCTTGGCACAACGACAAATCGGCATGGACCAAAGCTCAGCCCTTCGTGTCCACCACCGTGCACCTCACTTTCCCCATGAAGATTGGCAACATGGTGCACCACATCATGGAGCACACCGCACACCACGTAGACATGAGCATTCCGCTGTATCGCTTGAAAAAAGCACAGACCAAGTTAGAAGAAATGTTGCCTGGCCGCATCATTGTCCAGCCTTTCTCTTGGGGCTGGTATTTCAAAACAGCCAAGGCTTGCAAACTGTATGACTTCACGCGCGAATGTTGGACCGACTTCCAAGGCCACATGACCAGCCCAGTGCGTGGCAATTTACCGTCTAAGACTTAAGCCAGTTCGCCTTGGCTTGAAGGCCAGGTCAGATACAAAAAACGCTTCTCACGAAGCGTTTTTTCATTGTGCGCGGCGCGACAAAATCTCAAAGGCGGGCAATGTTTTGCCTTCCAAAATTTCTAAGAACGCACCACCACCGGTAGAAATGTAGCCCACTTGTTTTTCAATGCCGTACTTGGCAATGGCCGCCAAGGTGTCGCCACCACCCGCAATGCTGAATGCTTTAGATTCGGCAATGGCCTGCGCTATGACGCGCGTGCCATTTTCAAACGCAGCAAACTCAAACACACCCACGGGTCCGTTCCAAACAATGGTGCCGGCCGCTTTCAGTTGACTGGCCAGTCTGGCTGCGGTCTCTGGGCCAATGTCCAAAATCAAATCGTCATCGGCTACTTCAGCGGCCTTCTTCACAGTGGCCACAGCATCTGCCGAAAAAGTTTTGGCTGTGACCACATCGGTGGGAATAGGCACTTCGGCGCCGCGAGCTTTCATGATGTCTATGACCGCTTTGGCTTCTGCCAACAAATCAGGTTCAGCCAAGCTTTTGCCTATGTTCAAGCCAGCCGCCAGCATGAAGGTGTTGGCAATGCCGCCGCCTACGATCAGTTGGTCCACTTTGTTGGCCAAGCTTTTCAAAATGGTGAGCTTGGTCGACACTTTGCTGCCAGCCACAATGGCGGCCAAGGGCCGTGCAGGGTGCGCCAGCGCTTTGGTGATGGCGTCAATTTCTGCGGCCAACAAAGGGCCTGCACATGCCACTTTGGCGTACTCGGCGATGCCATAGGTAGTCCCTTCAGCGCGATGTGCAGTGCCGAAGGCATCGTTCACAAAAATATCGCAAAGCGCCGCCATTTTTTGAGCCAGCTCTGGGTTGTTCTTTTTCTCGCCTTTGTTCACGCGGCAGTTTTCAAGTAAAACCACTTGACCCGCAGCCACTTCAACACCCTCAACCCAATTGGCTTTCAACGTCACATCACGGCCTAGCAGTTCTGCAAGTCTTATGGCTACTGGTGCCAACGAGTCTTCAGGCTTGAATTCGCCTTCAGTAGGACGTCCTAAGTGGCTTGTCAGCATGACGGCCGCGCCAGCATCAAGGGCCATTTGAATGCAGGGCACAGAAGAGCGAATGCGCGTGTCTTCCGTGATATCGCCCGCATCGTTTTGCGGCACATTCAAATCGGCGCGAATGAAAACACGTTGACCTTTGACTTTGCCTTGTAGGCACAGATCTGAAAACCGAATGACGTTCATGAAAGCTCTCTTGAATGGCGAGGACAATCCAGAAGCTCTTGTCGGCTTTTGGAAACAAGCAGAATTTTAGACCTGCAAACTTGCGGAAACTTACCCGCCGTGCGGTAACTTACCAACCCAAGAGCAAATGCAAGGGCAAGTAGGCCAACATGCCTGCCACGATGGTCAGCAGCACATTGTGGCGCCAGAAATAAACGGCAGCACCCACGGCAGCACCCATCCACCTGGCATCCATCCAGTTGTGCAAAAACTGGCCTTGCTGCATCAGGACTTCAGGCAAGACCACCGCAGCCATGGCCGCAATGGGTGCATATTGCAAACCGCGCTGCGCCCAGTCGGGCAAGGTCCATTCTTCGCTTGAAAAGAAAAAGAAAGTGCGCGTGAGAATGGTCACGCCCGTCAAAGCCGCGATCACAGCCAAAGTCCAAATGTCGGTGCCCTCAAAAAAACTCATGCGCCTTGTCCTTCACGCATTTTTAGAAAGCGCTCCAAACTCAAGCTCAAGACAACGGCCACACCAATGGCCATGATGATGTTGAATTTCAAAGGCAAGTGGTACGCAGCAATGGCGGTGACAGCGGCCACACTTGCCGCAAAAATTCGCATGCGCGTGCTGGCCAATGAGCACAAGATGCCCACCAAACATAAGGTGCCAGCAAAGCCTAAGCCCCAAGAAGTAAGAATGATGTTTGCCAAAAAAATACCAGCAAAACTGGCCGCTATCCAACTCACCCACATCATGCAAGTGTTTCCAGCAAGAGCCGCTGCTTGTGCCAATTGATCTGCAGGGTCTTCGCTGGGATTTGCAAATCGCCGTGTGAACAGCACATAACTGATATCGGCCGTGAGATAGCCGTGCACCATCCTTTCAAGGCGTGGCAAATGCATGAGGTATTGACGCAGATGCAAACTGAAAACCATGAAACGCAAGTTCACGCAAAAGCCTGTGGCCACAATCACCCAGGCAGGCGCGCCCGCAGCGATCAAAGGCAAGGCCGCCAATTGGGAACTGCCCGCATACACAAACAGCGTCATGGCAATTGACTCAAACACACTCAAGCCAGAATTCACCATGGCCACGCCGGTCATGAGGCCCCACGCAGCAACACCTGGTGCTTGCGGTGCCACGTCACGCACAGCCTCCATGAAGGCGGGGTGACGGTAATTTTCAGCTTTGAAAAACATCGCCCACTTGCCCTTTGAAACTGCGCACAAAGTCCGCCGCTGCTTGGCGTTTGCCGCCTGCCTTTTGCAATTGCGTCAGGCATAAAATGCCTTCACCACAAGCCACTCTGAGGCCCTCTTCGTGGCTACTGAGCAAAGTGCCCGGTGCTTTTTGATGCGCAATGTCAAGCGGCAATGGCGTAGCATGCGCTTGCCAAACCTTGACCACTTCGTCACCACATAGCATTGTCATACCAGGAAATGGGTCAAACGCTCGCACGCGTTGTGCCAACACTTGCGCCGCTTCAGTCCAATCGATGGCCGCTTCTGATTTTTCAATTTTGTGCGCGTAAGTCACCCCCTCAAGCGGCTGCTTCACAGGCTTGAAGTGGCCTGCTTGCAAGAGTGCATTCACAATCATGCGTGCCCCTACTTCTGCCAATTTGTCGTGCAAGCTGGCTGTGGTGTCTTGCTCGGTGATGGGGCATTTTTCTTCTAGCAACATGTCACCCGTATCCAGTCCAGCGTCCATCTGCATGATGGTCACACCAGTTTCAGCATCACCGGCTTCAATGGCGCGGTGAATGGGCGCTGCACCTCTCCATCTAGGCAGCAATGAGGCATGAATATTCAGACAGCCATAGCGCGGGGCATCCAGCACCCACTTCGGCAAGATCAAGCCATACGCTGCAACCACCATGACGTCGGCTTGTGTATTGGCAATGAAGGCTTTCGCCGCTTGTGCTTCAGCGGGGTACTTACCGTCCAATTTCAGGCTGTGCGGCTGAACCACTGTCAGCCCTTGTGACTCAGCAAATTGCTTCACGGCAGAGGCTTGAAGTTTCATGCCTCTACCTGCCGGCCTGTCGGGCTGTGTCAGCACCCCAACGATGTCGTGTCCTGCCGCATGCAGTGCGGCCAGTGCGCTGCGGGCAAATTCGGGCGTGCCCGCAAAAATCACGCGCATACAAATTCTTTCAATGAAGGTTTAAGCGTCTTCTTTTTGGGCTTTGAGCATTTTGGTCTTGATGCGATTGCGCTTTAACGGTGACAAGTATTCAACAAAAACCTTGCCCATCAAATGGTCCAACTCATGTTGAACGCAGACTGCCATCAAGCCTTCAGCTTCAAGCTCTCGAACTTGACCGTGTTCATCGGCAGCCTTGACCTTCACAGCCACCGCGCGCTCAACCCCATCGTAAATGCCGGGCACAGACAAGCACCCTTCCTCGCCTTTGACGCGCTCTTCACTGTACCAAGTAATTTCTGGGTTGACCAACACCGTGGCCTGATTGCGCTCTTCAGACGTGTCTAGCACCACCAAGCGTTTGTGCACATCAACTTGCGTAGCAGCCAAGCCTACACCTTGTGCTTCGTACATGGTCTCAAGCATGTCCGCCACAAGCGTACGCAACTTGTCGTCAAACGCCGTCACGGGCGTTGCCACCTTGTGCAGGCGGGGGTCAGGGTAACAAAGGATGTTTAAAAGTGCCATGGTGATTTATTCAGCAATACCTCTATTTTCGCCAATTTGAAGAAGCCTTGCCCAAGTGACGAATCGTACCCAAAATCGGCCTCCCCCAATCTGC
>Ga0114960_10004821_pt1 | contig 10014 bp, 8 predicted proteins | sample C_130625_MF_Meta_FD_92637 | JGI IMG/M metagenome (GOLD analysis project Ga0114960, IMG submission 92637) | Freshwater microbial communities from Lake Croche, Canada to study carbon cycling - C_130625_MF_MetaG | ecosystem: Environmental > Aquatic > Freshwater > Lake | place: Lake Croche, Canada...
CAAAAACATTGAAGGGATTATACTTCGCTGGAGTGACTGTTCATCCAGGTGGAGGAATTCCGCTGGCATTAAACAGCGCGAAGATTGTCGAGCGGTGTGTGAGGGAGGATTATAAATAACATTACTTTTCGTGTAATTTTTTCCTTCGTCAAACATTTTCTGAATAAATGGATTACGTATGTATAACAAATAAAATAGTAAACATTATTATATTAATAGTAATACTATTATATTTGCACATCAATTAATTCAAATGAATCAATTCTTTTCAAAAATGTCCATTCCAATGAATGAACATTTGTACCTGAAAGATCCAACTAACTTTCTACCTATTATCGGTCCACTTTATGCTGACGATTTACAAATAGATAGGAGCAAGGACGGGTGTTTACTTGGCCCACTCAATTTCAACGCGCATCCGTTTCGATTCCTTTTCGTTTTTGTCATCCATTAAAAAGAAAAGCAGGTAGAGTGCTTGGTTGACTTCGGACACTGATACGGTTTTCGTATTGCTGTTTAAATCCTCCGAAATGAAGAGGTTTGAAATCGTTTTCGTTCCAATGACACGTCCTTTATCTACAATAGGATTCGGGTCAAAGCGATGCCAGGTATCCACTTTTGGATTGTAAAACCAATAGAAATAACTTTCCTTCGAAACAATGATGTCTTTGTCCAAATTGTTTTCAGGTTCAACCGCAATTTTCGATTGGATGAGGTCCGATTCAGGTAACGATTGATTTACTGGAATTTGAAAGAGTGAATCGCTTAGTGAACAGGATCCATAGACACCATCGACTTTGAGCAATTCAACTTGAATTTGAAAGGGTTTTTTTGCTAAGAGAACACGTTCATTCACAATAGGAACTTCTATCCCATCTTGTATGAAATAAACACGATAGTCTTGGGCAAACGCAATACTTGTTTCAAAAAGAGTCAATATTATAATGAGGATCGATTTCATCCGTTAAATTTAATAATCCACACGAATTACAATGGACTTATGCTCGTTTAAATAAATGGAACAGGATTCAAAAGATGGAATGGAAAGTATGGGACGAACATCATTAGAAAACGCATATTTTTCGGTTGGAATACCAAAGAAATTCATATCACAATGGTCGTTGTTGTTTTCATCCAAATAGATGCACACCGCATATTTTCCTTTAGGTAAGTTGTGGAAGGTGACTGATTCTTCAGAAGCTTCGACTTTTACGCGCATCATGCGATAGGTTTTTCCAACTTGCGCAAAATAATCTGGACCTCTGTAGAGTCCGAATTGAAGCATTCCTTTTTTCTTTTCAATGCCGCTCACTTTTACCGTTAAGTCATAGGTATTCGTTTGCGCATCAATCGAAATACTCACAAAGAACAAAAAGAATATTAGAAAGCTTTTCTTCATGCTTTAAAAATTGGTTTTGAATAAACGGTCCATCCAAGAGAAGGTAGAAGCATAATTCCCCGTTAATTTGGCGTGGTGATCGTCGTGGTTTTTACTCGTGCTAATGCCTGGAATATGACTAATGCCAGGGAGTTTCAAGTCCGAGTGAATGTGAATTTCATGCAAATTGCGAATCGCGCCGAAAATCCAAAAAGAGTAAATATGCACGGGCATGAACAAAAGAATGATGCCAAAGCCAAGAAAAGCGCCCACCATTCCTAACATCCATTCAAAGGGATGCGCATACAAGTACTCCAAAGGAAAGGGTTTGTGAGCTCGGTGATGAATGGAATGAACATGTTTCAACATGTATTTATTTTCGTGCAGCCATCGGTGCATGAAATAGAAAAAGACATCGTCAAATACAAAGGCTACGAAGACTTGTAGGACAATTATCCACCAAGCTATTTCCGTTAGTTGAAATAGTGGATAGCCAATGTACGCACCAACCCCAGAAAGAACTAATAAAATGCTAAAGTTCAACAAATAACGTGGCATTCGTTTCGGGAATACGCCTTTTTCGTATGGTTTTTTTTGTATTTGAAAAGATGAAAACCAATTCGTTTTCAGGACAATTAAGCTATAAACCAATCCGATGGCATTGGTACCAATCAACACCAAAATGGTTTTGATAGCTACTTCCTCGCGCGTCATGATCTTAGGGCAAAAATGTTAAACATAAGTGATTCTTCAAGTCCTTGCTCTTGTTCGATGTATTGCTTGGTAAATCCTTTTTCCGTCAACAAATTTTGAATGGACTGAACACGATTGTCCGTGTCGTGAACTTCAATCACTAGAGATGAAATGATGGACCAATGTTCGGATTCAATTCCTTGTAGGACATCCCATTCGGCACCTTCACAGTCAATTTTTAGCAGATCTATTTTCGGGATGCCTTTCTCGCGAATTAGGCTGGACAAAGTGCGTAATTGACAGTCGATGGTTTTTCGTCCTTTCACCAATTGCTTTGCGATAATACCAGAAAAAATCGTTGGAATCAAACGCAAATACCACATGTTTTTAGGCGGATTCTTCATCGTGCTTTTCACGGCTCGACCAAATGCCTTTGGATCTGTATCCCACTGTTCAGGATGTGCCGTAGACAAAGCAGGCGTGTTCGGGAAATAAGTAAAAATTGCCGTTGTATCAGTGGACGAAACACCATACGGAAGGACGTGCATATTACCTTTTCCGTGTAATTGGCTATTGGCTACTAAAACTTCATGTATTTCTGGTATCGGCTCAAAGCAATAAACCTGAACATTCTTGGCCTTTTGCAGCACGCGAATACCGAAAACACCAATATTCGCTCCTACATCAAATATGACTGAATCGTCGTCGATCTTAATTCCATGTTGCAAATACCCATCTACGTGATGATCTAACATTCTTGCTTCAGGCTTGCGTAAACAATGAATGGGAGTCCCATCTGATAGTGTGGTTTTCATAGCTCGATTTTATCTTCTAAAAATAAACAAAATAAAGACGAGAAATTCAGTGTTTACAAAAGTTTAATTTTGGGTAAATGGGGAGGGACTTGATATTCATGAGCATAAAAAAACCCTGACGATACTGTCAGGGTTTTGTAGCGTTTATCCTGATAGTCGAAGACTCATCAGGGAGACCGAGAGTTGAATGCTGACGCAAGGTCAGCATTCTGACAACTTTTGAATCATCAAAAGTTCGTCAGAGCTCGGGATACCTTGTGAATATTTTAAGATAAACAGTAGGGTTCTTTTGACGGAAAGATTCTTTAGTTTTCTCTCTAAAGATAAAGCTTCTGATCTTGAGGGTTTTTCTAAGGTCCAAATTAATTTCCAAGGCACACCAGTCTTCGTTGCATTTTCGTATTTATGATTATGTCGGTATAAACGATCAGTTAAATTAGACGTCTGCCCTTTATAAAAAGAATCTATTTTTTCGGAATAAAGGATATAAACATGAAACTTCATAAATACAAAACGAACGAATTATTGAAGCTTTTATTGCTTTTTATTGAATCCTACGCTCTAATGTCGACAATCCGGTCGGAGCTATCTCAAAAAAGGCATAAATAACCCTGACGATAATGTCGGGGTTTGTAGCGTTTATCCTGATAGTCGAAGACTCATCAGGGAGACCGAGAGTTAATTCCATAAAAAAAACCCTGACAGTTTCGTCAGGGTTCCTTCAGTAGCGAGACCGAGAGTTGAACTCGGGACCTTAGGGTTATGAATCCTACGCTCTAACCAACTGAGCTATCTCGCCATCTAATATTTCTACGCTCTAACCTCCGCCGCGGCGGATGAGCTATCTCGCCATCTAATATTTCTACGCGCTAACCTCCTTCGCCGCGGCGAAGCGGTGGATGAGCTATCTCGCGATCTCATGTCACTTAATAATCTAGTAACATTGCCGTTGTTGCGGGTGCAAATATAAAGAGAAATTTAAAATCTCCGCAAATTCAAGTCCAATTTATTTCTAGGCTATTTTTTTTAATTCTACTTGAATGAATACGGCTAAGGATTTCAGTCGTTCCGATGAAAAGTCAAATGGAACGTGAGCCGTTTCATAAATTTCTGGAATGGACTTCGTGTAGCCGAGTTTCAATGCTTCTTGATAAGCCGTTAATCCAGACTCGAAGTCTGTTAAACTGTTCATCCACACACCCAAAGCACCCAATTGCGCAATCCCATACTCGATGTAATAAAACGGGACTTCAAACAAATGTAATTGTCGTTGCCAAGAAGTAGCAATCTGATCTTCGTAGCCTGTCCAGTCTGTTAATCCTGTTCCAAAGTCCTTCGATAACTTTGACCAATGTGCATGTCTTTCTGAAATACTATGTGCTGGATATTCGTACACCCAATGTTGGAAAGCGTCGATTTGTGCAATCCATGGGAGAATTTTTAAAATTCCCTCCAGTTGCTCGCGTTTTGCACGGTTCAAATCATCTTCATTGGCATAGAACTGTTGCCATTCTTTCATGGAGAGTAACTCCATGGACATCGATGCCAATTCTGCGACTTCGGACGGTAAGTTCTTGAATCCTGTCAAGGATAAATCACGACTCAAAAAGGAATGAACGGCGTGTCCTGCTTCGTGAACCATTGTGACTAAATCTCTCTGTGCTCCAACTGCATTCATAAATATAAAGGGAACGCCAATTTCATAGAGCGGATAGTTGTATCCACCTGGCGCTTTTCCAGTTTTGGAATCTAAGTCTAAGTGACCCATCTCTTCCATGGTTGTTAAGCAGTCTGCAAAGTAGGGATTCAAATTCCCCAACATCTGGATGCATCCATCCAACATTTCCTTTCCGGTTACAAAGGGTTTAAGTGGAGCCTTACCTTCTGGATCAACCTCTGTATTCCATGGTTTAAATTTCGATTCGCCCGTAATAGCTAATTTTTTTACTTGAATTTCTTTGACCAAGGGAACGATGTGTGTCTGAATGGCTAGGTGAAAATCAAAGCAATCCTGTTTGGAGTAATCAAATCTACCTAAGGATTGAAATTTGTAATCTCTGAAATTTTCGAATCCTGCATTGATGGCTAGTTCATGACGCTGTTGAATGAGTTCCGTATACAAAGTGTCTAGTTTTTCAGTGTCCACACGACGACGTTCCACCATTTTTTCAAAAACGGTTTTCCTCACTTCTTCATCTTGTTCTTTCAAGTATTGAGCGGCACGTTGCATGGTGATTATTTCGTCCTTGTATTCGATGCTTTGCGCTGCACTTATCGCCCCGTATTGTTGTGCGAGCTCATTCAGTTTCGCTTCAATCGCTACGTTTTCCTCTCGAAACAATTTGACTTGTGTTTCGATACTTCGGAAATAGATTCGGTGAGCTTCATCCGTGTATTCGTTGCGAAATGGACAATCCATAAACTTTCGATTCAATGCGTCTTCCAACGGAGCTAATTCAGGTTGAATTTTGGTGACAAAAAACGTGTAGGCAGAGGATCGTTCTTCGTTACTTGTCTCAATGGACATGCGAATGTAACGCCATGCTAAATCTTCTTCTAAAACAGCGTCTAATTCACTACGGTCAATTAACCACCTTTCAAATTCCGCAAGACTGTGGAATTCTCTCGCTAGTAAATCATCAAAATAGGGTTTTAAGTCCTCCCAAGCTTGAATACTCAAGTTTTCGTGGAGAAATTGTCGTTTGTTTTTTTGGATAATCATGGTAATGGAATTTTTGGACAAAAAAATTCACCTGATGATGGACCAGGTGAATGATGTAGTATTGATATGAAATTATTTTCCGCGGGAACTTCCAGTTTTCACAGGTGCGGCTTTCTTCATATTAGCTGGCTTCGCTGATTTTGCTGGACCTGCAGTAGTTACGGCTTTCTTTTTCGCTGGTTCTTTCTTCGCTTTCGTTTCCTTTACCGGTGCTTCCGCGTCAACTTCTTCTGAAGTTACATCAAATAATCCTGCTTGTTTAATTAAATGATACCACTGAAATATTTTACGCACATCGGATGGATAGACTCTTTCTTTGTCCCAATTCGGCAAGAAAGTCTCCAGAGATTTCCCCAAGACTTTCACGTCCTCTTTGTTCGATGGACAATCATCCGTGAATGTTTCATTCATTTTCGTGAGCACATCCGTCAATTTCACGTCTTCTTCATACGTGAAAATACTAATATCCTCTAAGGTTGAAATTTTCTCTGTCGAATAGGCTGGAAAACGTTTTTTGTCGATCATTGATTCAACAATTACACTGTTTTTTCCTTGAGCTATTACTTTAAATAGTCCTGGTCTACCAGAGATGGAAATGATACCTGTCAGATTCATGGGTTTGTTTTAATTTGGGTCAAAAATAGGGATTTTAGTCTTTGTAAACGTTGCTTTTTCATTTCATGTTGTGTAAAGGATGAAATAAGTTGATTTTGAATGCGGATTATTCGTAAACGATGACCTTCTGACGAGCTAGAATTTCTCCCGACTCTTCGAGAATGAGTAAATATTCTCCAGCGGCTAGGTTCGACTTTGAAAGCTCGTAAGTTGACACGTCGAATTCAGCAGATTCATAAGCTAATTGTCCATTTGATTGGTACAGTTTGATACGCCTTTTCTGCTTTGATAAATTGGGAAAATATACGGTGCATTGCGACGAGAAGGGATTTGGATAAGCAATGAGCCCATCCTGATAACAAATCGGTGGGTCCAATTGCTTGGGGAAGTTCAATTTCCACAGGACACCATTGTTTTCAATGATATAAATGACATTTCCTACTTGTTCCGCATCAACGGGTAAGTAAAATCCAGTCACTATATTACTGGTGTGAATCGTGTAATCAGCGCTCAGGGTATCGTACTGAAGGTCCATCATAACCAATTCGCGCGAGGAGTCTACAAACGGACAAGGTGATCCCCATGGAGATAATGGCGAATAACCTGTGCTATCTCCGCCAGGCATAAAACTCAATACAAATGATTTTCCTTGATAGATGGATCCAAGTGCGTGTTCCCGATCGATCATTAGTCCAAGGGGAGAACGATGAGCTGTAAAAGTACGTAGTGATGTTCCTGTTTCACTTGCACGCATGATTTGACCTGTATTTTCATCCTTGTAATAATCAGCTGCATTTCCATAGTTTACCAAGGGCTCTGTAAATTCAATTCCAATAGGAATAGGAGGGAAGTTCGGGTCCGGATCAAAATGTCCAGCTAAATACGCCTCATTGTTGGGATTAATTAGCGGGTCTTGACCGGCATCATAACTGGGATTCATAAGTGGATTTGCATTTCCGCCAATTCTCCACGGAAATCCATAATGCTTCCCTTCTTGAATCCAATTCAATTCTTCCGGATCATCGCGCTCCCCCGCATTATCTACCGCAAAAAGATGATTATCCTCATTCCAGGCCATATCATAGGCATTGCGCGTTCCTTCTGCGAAGACAAATCCACTGTTCATCAAAAAAGTAGAGTCGTTTGGCCAGTAGAGATTTTCAGCGTTAATGGGGACGCGGTAAATCTTACTCGTTAATGCTTGTTCCCGCATACCGGGAAAATTGCCATTATTGGAAGCTGCTTCTCCAAAGGAAGTACGAGATCCACCTGAAAAGTACATGTAATTATGATTCGGGTCAATGGTTATCCCGGTAAATCCATGGTCTCCCGAGGAGCTGCTTGTTGGATAAGCTTCTGTTACAATAATGGTGGTCCACACACGTGTCCCATCTACTTGTAATTTTCCTTTGACCACCATGCCAATTCCTGTCGTGTTGTACCAAATATTTCCTGCGAGGTACATGGTACTATCCATGAAACACAGTCCTTGCAAACGTGATATTCCATGATCACCTGCCGTAAAACGCAAGGAATCCATGCCGACACTTTCAAAGACTTCATAGATATTTCCATTGGCACTGGTATAAAATAAGTGCTTCGATATCGGGTCAAGAGCTAACTTGGAAGCGCCCGGTTTGAGTTTTAGTATCGAATCCACCGATATATCAGGTCGTAAGGAGCATACTCTTTGACCATAAACAATTGGAAAGTATGTTTGAACCAAAAGGCAGACACTAAAAAATCGAATGATGTAAAACATGAATACAAGATACGAGAAAATTGACACAATACAAGTCAAATATTGTTTTACTCTGTTGAAACGGATGCTCAGTAAAACAGCTCGAAAACGCTTCTTAAAACGCTATGATTTAAGATGTTTAATGGTTTTTTAACATTAAGAATCAACTTATTAACAACTTATCCTTTTATTATGTGTATCTTTGCACCCAAATTTAAAATAACAAGATGACATTTGAAGAGCTCGGATTGAGGAGTGAGGTGCTGAAGTCGTTAACAGAATTGGGTTTTGAAGCACCGACCCCCATCCAAGAAAAAGCAATTCCCTACCTGATGCAGGAAGATTGCGACTTTGTAGGCCTAGCGCAGACAGGAACAGGAAAGACAGCGGCGTTTGGTTTGCCGTTAATTAATAACATCGATACAAAAGCCAGACTTCCACAAGGTTTGATCATTTGTCCAACACGCGAACTCTGTTTGCAAATCACAAAGGACTTAAATGTTTATTCTAAATACCTTGACATTAGCATTACAGCGGTATATGGAGGTACAGATATCAGAAAACAAATCACGGACATTAAAAAAGGGACATCCATTATTGTGGCTACTCCTGGACGTCTAGTTGATTTAATGAATCGTAAAGTAATTCAACTATCCCAAGTGCGTTATGTCGTGCTAGATGAGGCAGATGAAATGCTAAACATGGGATTCAAAGAGGACATTGATGCGGTATTGGAAACAACACCTGACGAAAAAAATGTTTGGTTGTTTTCCGCAACAATGCCCAACGAAGTTGCGCGTATTGCGAAAACATACATGAAAGATCCATTGGAAGTTTCTATCGGACACAAAAATCAGAGTAACGAAAACATCGACCACATCTATTACATGGTGAAGGAACGCGATCGTTACGAAGCAATAAAACGTTTGATCGATTTTAATCCAAGTATTTATGGATTGATCTTTTGTCGCACCAAAAATGAAACAGCAACAGTTGCAGAGAAATTAGGTCGTGAAGGATACAATGCTGAGCCTTTACATGGTGATTTGACGCAAGCAATGCGTGACCGTGTGATGGATCGATTTCGTTCGAAAGAATTACAAATCCTTGTAGCAACAGATGTTGCCGCACGTGGATTAGATATTGACAATATTACACACGTCATCAACTACAATTTACCTGATGATATTGAGAATTACACCCACAGAAGTGGACGTACAGCTCGTGCAGGTAAAAAAGGAGAGTCGTTGGTGTTAATAAATGGACGTGAAATTGGCAAGATTAAAGCCATTGAACGTCAAATGCGCACTTCGTTTACCGTTGGTGAAATTCCAAACGCAGAGGAAATTTGTGAAATTCAGTTAATGAAATTGATCAATAAAACCATTGCAACAGAAGTAAAAGAAGATGACATCGCTAAGTTTATGCCGCAGATTTTAGAGGCATTTGATAGTTTATCGAAAGAGGACATCATCAAACGCTTTGTTTCAACTGAGTTTAATCGCTTCATTAATTATTATGATCGTGCAGGAGATTTAAATGCTGCTGCTAGAGATGATCGCAATGGTAGCGAGCGAAATAAAGGTGGTAAATCTGACCGCTCACGTGACGAAGGAAAAACACGTTTCTTTGTCAACTTAGGAAAACGCGATGGATTAAATCCAGGCGCTTTGTTAAGAGTGGTGTGTGATGCTACTGGTTTGAATTCTCAAGCTGTTGGACGCATTGACTTATTAACTTCATACTCATTCTTTGAGGCTGATGAAGAGCACACAGAAAAAATCTTGAAAAATGTGAATGGTACAGATTTCGAAGGACACCAAGTAAACATTGAAGTAACTGCTCAAAAAGAAGGTGGATCAGGTCGCAGCGAAGGCGGACGTGGACGCGGAAGTTTTGGCGGTGAGTCAAGATCAGGTGGCGGAGGTTACGCTGGTCGTTCTGGTGGATCAGGCGGTGGCGGATATGCTGGTCGTTCTGGTGGATCAGGTGGCGGTGGATATGCTGGACGTTCTGGTGGATCAGGCGGTGGCGGATATGCTGGTCGTTC
>Ga0114960_10004825_pt1 | contig 10009 bp, 11 predicted proteins | sample C_130625_MF_Meta_FD_92637 | JGI IMG/M metagenome (GOLD analysis project Ga0114960, IMG submission 92637) | Freshwater microbial communities from Lake Croche, Canada to study carbon cycling - C_130625_MF_MetaG | ecosystem: Environmental > Aquatic > Freshwater > Lake | place: Lake Croche, Canada...
CACAGCCAAAGTGTTTGCAGGCGGGCAGGGGCTTGGGCCAAAAATTCGGGGTGCGAGAGCAACCAAGCAGCAAACACCGAAGTAAAGTGCTCGTAGGCGGCCGTGATGGCCACGGCATGAATCGCAGCTTTTTGGTTGATGTGTTCAATGCGGCCCAATGCCCGCTTTTCCCAATGGTTGACCATGCCTTGGTTCAAGACATGGTGATTAAAGCGTTCGTGTATGCGCCTGTGGGTGGCTTCTTGGCCAATAAAACCTTTGATGTCTTTGGCGAAAGTGGCTTGCATTTGCGGCGACAACTCTTTGACACCACGGCGCAGCGAGTCAATGAAGAACTGCTCTCCGACGGGAAAACTCAGCGACAAGGCATTCATGAGTGCAGAAGTAAATGCATCTCCTCCATTCCAGCGCAGCTCAAACGGCGTGTCTAAATCAATGAGAAGTTTGCGAACAGTCAAATCGGTCATGGTCGTTAGTTTCAGGTGGGGAGTTGGCAGGGGCCAGTGACTAAAAACTTTAAGGTTTTGCCATAACGCTGTACATCTTTGTAGGCGTACAAGGTAACAGGTTGGCGGGTGATTTTAATTTCGGTCTCTTCTTGGCTGACAACATGTTTTCTTTTAACCCAAATGCTGGTCTTGGAGGTGAGGTCTTGGCCTTTGAACTCTTCGGTGGTCAAGGTGTTGACGAAGGTCGCATAAAGTTTGGGCCCCTCGATCTTGATATAGAGATGGTTTCCTATGCTGTCAATGCTCACTTCAACCGTGGCAGGTTTGACGATGATTTTTTCCATGTCAGGAAAGCTGCCTTGGGCATCACATGTCAAGGTGTAGCCCCAAACGCTGGCGAAGCTGCTCAGCCCAAAAGCCATCAAGACGTGGCAAAGCAACCAAGTTTTTCCCTTCAGCGGCATGTGCGTTGCCCTTTTTCTGTTTTGCACACCAAGCCATTCGATAAATAGGTTTCCTCTGTGCTGCTTTGTGGAACACCGCCACGCGAGGTGTAACTGTCGGCGGGCGCCGGCGCCGCGGGTTTGCGTGGCTTGGTGGCGGTTGCAGGCTTGGCATCCATGATTTTGTTGCCATCAATGAGTATGGCGGGTGATCCAGGCTGGTTGATGGTGACCTCGGTTTGAGCAATAGCTAAGTGAGCAGGCAGCATCTCTGCCACAAAGCACAGACAAACAGCCCCGAAAGTTATCAAAAGCCGTAAACGATTATTCAGCATGGGCGTGGGTTTCTTGTTAAGTTGTAATGATCGCACGGTTAGCTTTTTGGGTGTTATTTGCCTTATAACTGGGTTATCTCAAAGGAATTTCCTTGTTTATGAAAAATTCATACCCTATGGTCCCAGTGTTGTTGTCTTTTTTGTTGTTGGCTTGGCCTTGGGCAGCTGATGCCTTTGACCCCGCGAAATTCGAGGACTTTAAAACCACCAATGTCTGTAAATACTGCGACCTGACCGACGCCCCCATGGGGGGACGTGACATGCGCGGCGCCGACTTTCAAAATGCCAACTTGTCGGGCGCTGTCATGAGCTTGGCCAATATGGGTGAGCGCCCCATGGAAAAGCGCACCTTGCTGACCAACTTTGAAGATGCAAATTTGCGTCGCGCTGACTTCAGTGGTGCCAATTTGCACTTAGCCAACTTCAGCAATGCCTATCTGCGTGAAGCCAACCTGACTGGCGCAGACCTCAGCGAGGCGGTGCTCTCTAAAGCCAACTTGAAAGGCGCCAACCTCACGGGGGCCAATCTCACGGGGGCCAAGTTGGACGACGCCAAACTTGAGGACGCCAAGTTTTGCAAAACCACTATGCCCGATGGGGCTGTGAACAACTTGGGCTGTTAAGAGCCTGCGCTTACAAACACGCTTCTTGTAGCGCTAACAAAACGCTGGCTTTGTCTATGGGCTGCGTGTTTTGGGCGTCAGTTGCCGCCATCTCGCGAACACGCTGCCCGACAGCATGGTGCAGTTGTATGCGTTGCTTTTTTTCGCTGGCGGATAAAGTGTTATCGTCCCGCACACTTTTCACAATATTCGCCTCCAGTTTGTCACCACTGCGCTGCACTTGAAAAAAATACATCTGGCGTTCGGCCGTGTCAGTGGCAAAGGTATCTATGCCATGTCGATGCATGGTGTACAAATCTAGGTAAAAGCCCGCGAAATAGGAGGTGCTTTGCAGGCAGTTCGCGCTTTGGCCAAACCCAAGCGCTGGCCAAAGACCATAGCAAAGCAGCGCACTCCTGAACAACGCTCTAGACAAGAACATCAGTCATCTTCACCGGGTATCTGCGCTGGCCGTAAATGCACTGCCTGTGAGCGCTTTTTGCGAAAGCGGATGTTGAGCATCTCGACACCAAAGGAGAAGGCCATACCGAAATAGATGTAGCCTTTGGGTACATGGTGGCCAAAGCCCTCAGCCACCAAGACCACACCGACCACCACCAAAAAGCTCAAGGCCAGCATTTTGATGGAGGGGTGGGCTTCAACAAACTCACCAATGCTTTTCGCAAACAGCATCATCAGCCCCAAGGAGACGAGCACCGCCGCGATCATGATGCGCACATCGTCGACCATGCCAACCGCGGTGATGATGGAGTCCAGAGAAAACACCAAATCGATGAGCATGATTTGCACTATCGTGGAAATGATATTGGCCTTGGCTTTCATCTCAGGTGGTGCTTCTTCGCCTTCCAAAGAATGGTGAATTTCACCGGTGCTTTTCCAAATCAGGAACAAGCCGCCGGCCAACAATATCAAGTCTCGCCCAGAGAAAGGCTGCTCTAAGACCGTGAAGATGGGTTCGACCAAACCGATGATGACCGACAACAACAGCAGCAAACCAATGCGCATGAACATGGCCATGAACAAACCTATGCGCCGTGCCATTTCTTGCTGTGCTTTGGGCAGTTTGCTGACCAAAATAGAAATAAAGATGATGTTGTCAATACCCAGCACCAACTCAAGCAGAGTTAATGTGGCCAGTGCCACCCACATGTGCGGATCAGTTAAAAGTTCCATCATGTAAATCTTGGTTGTAAAAAATAAGAGTTGAACTGTAACTTAACAACAACTGCAATACACACTGGGTTAAGCCAGCGTCGAGTGACGCTTGAAGCCTTTTTGTCTGAGCCAAAGCCAGGTCTGGCGCATCAATACATAAGTCAACCAAACCGCCCAGCCTGAAAAAATCACATCACTCAAAAAATGCCCGCCTTGCATGATTCTCACGCTGCCAATGAAAAGACCGGCCGCCGTGCCAATGACCAGCCAGCGTTTGCGTCTGGGCCAGGCCGACCAAATGCCCCAAGTCATCAGACTGAAACCTGCAGCTGCATGGCCGCTGACAAAGCCGCAATTCACATCGCAATGGGTGCTGAGCTCAAACGCAGGTACAAAAGGTTTGCTGTTGCCAAAGAGTTGCAATTGCTCGGGGCGCGGCCGCCCCACGTTGTCTTTCAAGCCCCAGTCGATCACCAAGCCCAGTCCCACCACAGCCATGAGCAGCCAGGCAAGCATGCGTCTGCGCCAAGCCAATGCATGGGGTCTGGACCCAATCTTTAGCACCAGCCACCCCAAGCAACAGACAACAAAAAGCGCTCGACTCAGCCACGGTGTCGCCACATAAACAGCTTGAACAAAGGATGATTGATTGGCTGGAAAACTCTGACTGCTCGCTTCAAAGAAACAGCGAGTGATGAGCAAATCAAGTTCGGGCCAAAGTTTAAATACAGCTACCGATACAGCCAAACCAAGGCCACCCCAAAGCCATTCGCTCGTACGGGCTTTCATGGCAGCGGGTCTTTCAATAACCACACGAAAAGCGCACGCCCCGCAGGCTGGGCTTCAGACAAGAGTTGCACATGTTGGTACTTGGCACGAACAAACGCAGGCAACTCTCCCATCACCAACAGCAAAACAGGTTCTGTGTGTGTTGCAGGGTCAAAGCGATAGAGCAAATCGTAATGGTGTAGCGGTTGGAGGGTCTGCTGCCAACTTAAAACCAGTCTGTGTTGCGCGCGCCAAGCGTAAGCAGAGTGAACAATCAAGGTACGGTCTAGCGCCACCAACACTGCTTCAGGGTGTTGCGCCACCAGCGTTTCCAAGGGTTTCAATGCCTCTTGCCAACCCCGTGCTCGGCCCCATAAATCCCATTTGGATTTTTGTACTGGCAGCCCTAAGCGGGCGCGCCAGTCGCCGCCTAAGGAAACTGCAGTTGCCAACAAACTGGCCGTGACCACCACCAGCACCGGTCCTCGCCAGCGCCACTGTGTTTGACCAGCAGCCAACAGCCAAGCCAAAGCCAAACATGCGCCCAGCAACGCAGGCGCAGGCCAGTTGATTTGCGCCGTGCCTTGCATGGCTTGAATGCCGCCAATGACCCACAGCGGCCAACTGGCGTGCCAAGCCCAAACAGCCGGTGAAGCCTGGGTAGAAGAAGTGTTTTTTTTGTGGCGTACCCAACGCGACAACCCAAGCACTGCCATCACCCACAAAACCGGTCCGGCAAGCAAGCACTGTGAAGCCACATATTCGCCCAAACGAAGTGTGACTGCGGCCATGCCTTGGGGAATACTGTCATGGCCATCCGACAATAAATCGGCAGTGTGTTTCAAAGTGGGCCAGTCATGCGCTTGGTTCCAAGCCAGATGAGGCAGCATGGCCAAGGCAGCAACGCCAACAGCCACAGCCATGCCTTTGCTGACGGCGGTTGATCTGTGAGCCAACCACCACAAGACCCAACTCGCCAGCACGGCAGACATGGTGTATTTGGACAACATGCCTAAGGCCAGCACCAAGCCAACAAGCAGCCAACGGCTGCGGTGATCAGGTTGCGCCAACGCCCGCCACATCAGCCAAAGTTGCAAGGCCCAGAAAAGCATCAGCGGGCCATCGGTGGTGGCCACTTGGCCCAGCACACCGCTGACCAAAGTGCTGGCAAACAGCACGGCGGCCCAAGCGCCTATGGCGTGCGGTGAAGACAAAGTGCGCTGGCTGTCACGTTGCATTTCCCAGCCCAGTCGCCACAACACCAATGGCACCACGGCCCAGCACAGCTGCACCAACCAACGCACACCTGCAGGGCTGTCGCCGGCCACCCAAACGGACAGTTTGATCAACACTGGCAACAGGGGTGGTTTGGAGTAATAGCCCCAGGCGAGTTCGCGGCTCCATTCCCAGTATTGGGCTTCATCCACAAGCAGTCCCGCGCCGCTGTAAGCCGCGCTCAGCATGCGCAGCACCCACAGGCCCAGCAGCAAAATGTATAGTGGTTGCATCATGGAGCAGGCGCAGAGCCTATGGGTCGCATGACCAAGGCAAAGCCTCTTTCGCTGGCAACCACCGGCCAGTTCGCTGGCCAAGTGGGGCGGTCTGTTCTCACCAAGGCCAGTTCGCCTTCTTCAGGAGCACGCCTTGGTGCGGTGCTTTGGCGGTACAAAGCAAAAGAGGGGTAATGCACTCCCCATTGCACAGCGGCTTGTGACTTGGCTTGTGCAGCTAGGACATGGATGGGATCTTGTAAAGCTTGGCTCCACCAAGGCAGCACGCCCAAACTCAATACAAGTGTGCCGCCCATGGCAAGCAAACCAAACCGCGGCAATTGAAGATTCAAGGGTAAAAAACGGCTTGAGACCAGCCACAGAATTTGCACCAGCAGCACAGCGGCGCTGACAGATCGCACAAAGTTGGGTGGCGTCGATGTCTGCAACAAATGGCGGTACAAACTGTCGCCTATCCATTGGGGGTTGTCGCGCAAAAGGTTGGGCAGCATCAACATCAGCGCCAACCAAACCACCATCAAGGCCGCGCAGCCCCACCACAAACGGTTCTTGGCGTGCAAACCTGCATAGGTCAACAAAAGCACAACGCCTGGCGCGGCATACAACACATAGTGCGGCAACTTGGTCGCTGAGAGCGAAAAAAACACCACCACAAAGCCCGCCCACAGCAAAGCAAAGCGCAGCAAAGGCGTGGCCCAAAGCTCTTTCCAGCGCGAAAACAGGCTCAGTGCCAAAGGCGTCCACGGCATCCACAACAAAGGCAATACCAGCAAAAAATACAGCCAGCCGCCGCCATGCCCCTCCATGGGTACGCTGAAGCGATCAAGGTTGTGGCGCAGAAAAAAACCTTGGATAAATGCGTCTCCATGGCGCAACCAAGCGTAGATGTACCAAGGCGAGGCAACCGCCACAAAGACCAGCCATGCCCGAACATCGCGCAAAGTTTTTTGCAGCAAGCCGGCGCTGGGTCCGCAAACTTGCCAGAGCAGCAACACGGCGAAGGGAATCAGCACCGCAACCGGTCCCTTGGTGAGTAAACCCAAGGCCATCCACAAGGCGGTGCGGCGCAAAGCCAAACGGTCATCCGCCGACACATAGCGCCATAAATCCAGCGCCGACAGCATCAACCACAAACCCAGCAGCGCGTCTGCAGTGGCCGTGCGTGCTATAGCCCATGGCCCCAAGCTGCTGGCAAACACCATGGCCGCCATCACAGCGGCTCGCGGCCCCCAAGCCTTGTGGGCGGTCAAGGCCAGCGCCACACACGCCAGCCACGCCGCCAGTGCGGAGGGCAGGCGCAAGGCAAACTCGTTTACCCCGAGCATAGAAACGCTGAGGGCTTGCAACCAATACACGCCTATGGGTTTGTCAAACCGGTCCGCCCTGTTGAGGGTGGTGTGGCCCCAGTCACCGCTGACCACCATTTCACGGCTTGCTTCGGAAAAAGCGCCCTCGTCCACATCGAACAACAGGCTTTGGCCAAGGCCCAGCAAAAAGTAGCCCAGCAATAAAAATGCGCCAGCATAGAGCCACCAGCGCCTAAAAGGCGCTTCAGACCCTGCCATGCCAAGCTTCATTGTTTTGTGGGGTGGGCGCATCGACCAAATGGTAGGCCTGCGCTTTGCCGCCTTCGTAATAGGTGCGCATCAGCAACTCAGCCAACACGCCGGTGGTCAAAAACTGCAAGCCGCCCAAGACACAGAAAAATCCCACAAACATCAGAGGTCTGGTGCCAATCGATTCGCCCATGAATTTGAGCACGGTCAAGTAACCCAAAATCCCCATGCCAAGCGACAACACGGCCAGACCAATGCCGCCAAAGAAATGACCTGGGCGGGTGCCAAAGCGCAAGAAATAGTGAATCGACAGCAGGTCGACAATCACCCGCAGGGTGCGGGAAATACCGTATTTGGACTGACCTTTGGTTCGCGCATGGTGACGCACCGGAAGTTCGGCCATGCGCTCGGGCGAGGTGACGGTGGACATCCACGCGGGAATAAACCGGTGCATCTCGCCATAAAGACGAATTTTGCGCAAGACCGGTGCGCGAAAAGCTTTCAAGCTGCAGCCAAGGTCTTTGAAATTCAAACCGCTGACTTTGCGAATCAAACGGTTTGCAAAGTAGGAGGGAATTTTTCGCAAGAAAAAACCGTCTTGCCGGTTTTGCCGCCAGCCCGCCACGATGTCTTTGTCCTCGCGAAGCAAATGCGCAACCAACATGGGAATATCGCGTGGGTCATTTTGCAAGTCGCCATCCATGGTGACGATGACGTCGCCACGAGCGCAATCAATGCCTGCTTGCATGGCAGCGGTTTGGCGAAAATTGCGCTGCAGGCGTAACGCACGGATATGCGGCCCCACTTGGGCAGCATGTTGGCTTAAACGAAACCAAGTGCCATCGGTGCTGCCGTCGTCAACGATGACCAATTCCCAAGGCCAAGGGTAGTCTTCAAGCGCGGCTTGCACGGCGTCTATCAGATCGGCCGCAAGCTCAACTTCGTTGTACATAGGCACCACCACCGACAAGCGGTGCGCGGGAATGCGGTGGTCCGGGGAAAGGTTGGAGGTATCGGAAAGTGCGTTCATTGTCGGAAAAATAATTATCTATTGTCGCCATTCGCAGCGATGGGGTCTGGCCAACGCAAAAAAGCAAAGGCCAGCAAGGCCGCGCCCAAGGATACCGCCAGACAAAAAACATGGACCAACAAAGCAGCAGCGGGCAACTGAGTGGCTAGCGAGGATTCTTGCAAACCCGCGGCCAACCACACGCCCGCCTCGTAGGTGCCCAGTCCTGCAGGCCCTTGCAAAGGCAGCAAACCGGCCCACTCACCGCCCAAGGCACCTTGAAAAGCCGCTTGGGGGGACATGGCCAACAAGGACGACAGCAAAATGGCCACCACGCTGAGTTTGCACAACCAGTTGGCCAGCGACAGCAGCCACGCGCTTCGGGGCGCTCGGCGGTGCAGCATTTTTCGCAACAACTTCGCCCAAGTTGTTCGTCGCTTCAGAAGGATTAGCCAGTAACTTGGCGGTAAAAAAATCAACCCCAAGAGGCCAGCGGTGAACAGCAGCGGCCAAGCCCAGTGCAGCTCGGGCCACAGCCAAGCCGCGAGCAAGGTCAGCACACCTAAGTCTTGGATACGCAGCCACATCAGACTTTGAAGCGATTGGTACAAAGGCGCACCGAAAACTTGTTTCACCAGCAAAGGGTAACCAGCCTCGCCGGCTCTGAAGGGCAGCAGCAACACTGCAGCGTTATGCATTAAAACCAAACGCACGGCTACCAGCAAACTCACTGGGCGGCGCCATTGCCACTCTTGCTGCACCCGCAGACCTCGACAAACAAAGCTGGTTAACCAGAGCAAGGTACTCAAGAGCCACAACCACACGGGAATTTGACGGGCACTTTGACTCAAGCTGGCGACATCTACTTTTTGGGTCAGCCAAAACAGCAAAATCCCGCCCAAACTCCAACCCAGCAAGAGTTTCAACCAGCGTTTGGGTGTGGGCAAAGCCGTCATCCGTTCGCACCTTGATCCCGTAAATCCAAGAAACGACCCACAGCCCCCAAAAGACCTATGACAGCAGCTGCCAGCATGGCAGCCATTGCAGCATTTTCTGCGGGTGCTGTCGCCACCACATAAACAACCAAGCCCACTTCAAGTGCCAGCAACAGCCAGTTGCCTAGGCGGGTATTCAAAAAAGAAGACCAAGGCAACAACGCTTCCGATTGCATGGCCAGCCAAGCTATCCAAATTCCTAGGCCCAAGCCTGCCAGCACGTCGGCGGGCCAATGCGCGCCCACCACGACGCGTGAGAAGGCCACAACCAAGCCACCTAAAATCAAGGGCAACAACAAAGCTTTACGGCGCAAAAGTAAGGGGTACATGAGCACGATCAGGCACACCATGGTTGACACCGCCAAGGCATGGCCCGAGGGCATGGAGTTTGCCGAGCCTGGTGGGTTACCCATGGGGTTGAGCAGCGAGGGGTCAATGGCCATCAAAGGCCTAGGTACCGCCCACCACATTTTCAAAAGTGGCGACACCACAGAGCCGATCAAAAAACCTTTAAGCGCCAATGCAGCACCTTGCCGACTGGATCTACCCAAGACCAGCAACAGCAGCAAAACCACCGCAGCGTCGCCCCATTGGGTGAGAAAAATCCACAGACCGGCTGGCCCCATATTGGAGGCATGCACAGCCAATAACCATTCGCGGTTCAAGTCCGAGTGCCATACTCCCCAAGCAAAAAGCAGCAGCACAGAGGCAAAGACCAGCGCTAACGACTGGGTGCGTAAAGATAAGCGAGGCGGAGAACTAAACAGCGACCGCATTCATACTTTCGATAGGCAATAACAAACCATTCAAATGACTGAATAAGATGAGCAAAAAAGTATTGGTAACGGGTGTGGCCGGTTTCATTGGTTCACATCTGGTGAAAAGTTTGCATGCCTTGGGTTATGAAGTGGCCGGTTGTGACAAGGTCGACCCACACAGCGGCCTGACCAGTGCTAATGACGCGGCAGACCCGTTTTTGGCACGCTTGCGCAAAGAACGACTGGCGGCATGTGTCACCCACTCGGGGGTGAGGTATTTTCAGATAGATATAGGGCAAGCCGATGCCTTTGCTTCAGTGGTGGCGCAGTGGCAACCCGACACAGTGGTTCACTTGGCAGCGCAAGCGGGTGTCAGGCATTCAATGCAAGCGCCAATGGATTTTGTC
>Ga0114960_10004826_pt1 | contig 10009 bp, 6 predicted proteins | sample C_130625_MF_Meta_FD_92637 | JGI IMG/M metagenome (GOLD analysis project Ga0114960, IMG submission 92637) | Freshwater microbial communities from Lake Croche, Canada to study carbon cycling - C_130625_MF_MetaG | ecosystem: Environmental > Aquatic > Freshwater > Lake | place: Lake Croche, Canada...
GCCGATAGGCCGACTAGAAAGGCCGATAGGCCGACTAGAAAGGCCGATAGGCCGACCCGAGAATCTATTAACAATCGATACTTCACTAGAGGCCTCATTTACCCCGATTGATCAACAAGGCCAACTTTGGCTAAATGAGATGATAGGGTTCTTACATGATTTATCTTGTGAACTATAGACGATTTATTCAAGGTTAGGGGGAGGGTATTCGTTGTAGTTTTAGATTAGGATTCCTAACTTTAAATGCCTGAATAAAAGCTTACATAGTTGTAAAAATTGGAAGTGTGTTGTTTATATTTTGTCCCTGATCTTGACCTTTACCCCGAGTGTTTGCAGTACCAGAATTAATACCATCAATTTCGCCGAGTCCATTTTCATCCCCCACACCACATAGACGACTATCGTTGTAGTTTTCGCATTTTTCTACTTTACCATCACTAATTACACATTTTTTTCCTTTGTAAATAATAACACCTGATAATTTTTGTTTAGAACCCTTATTTGGATTATATGTACCTTTAAATTCGATATTCATAGTATATAGTATATAATATAATCAATCCGTTTATATTATACACAGCCTTTTTTACGACGGGAGGATATCTGTTTCGTCTGATCCTTCCTTGAACCTTTTACATTTTACAAGTTCTAAAAACACTCATTCATCTGCAATAAATGAGTTAAAGGTCAACGTTGCTATTGCGAATATTACAACTTGTAAAACGTGAAAAATGTGCAATCATTCACCGGGGTAAAAATATTGTGTTGGTTTATCTATAATATCTCCGGGTATTTCTTTTGTTGTTGGTTTTACCGTGTTTTCTAGTTTTTCTTATTTTACCACCATATGTACGCTGAGTTATAGTTATTGTACCATTATCATCAACGGTATCATGATGAATTTTTCTAAACCGTAAATAGATCTGAAAATTTTGTAATATTTTGATAAGCTTTCCTTTTTCAGCATTTATTTGATCTGGAGTCATAGATCTTTTGCTTCCAAGTCCCAAAAATCCGGTTGAGGATGGTTTCTTTTTTGTAAGGTCTCTTAATCTCTGCAATAAGTCATTATATCTCGTTTGAAGTTCCTGCATACCATTATTACCTTTGTATCTATTATATGTATCTTCTGTGCGATCGGCATATAAGCCGTTTTTTTTTGAATCGCTTGCGTCGACTCGTATTTCCGCCAATAACTCTTTATCCTTAGTCTTGAATTCGTTGAATTTGTTTTCTGCTTCTGCTTCTGCTGCTGCTAGTGGTGGTGATGTTGTTGTTGCTGCTGATACGGCAGATGGTGGTGCTGCTGTTGCTGCTACTACTTGTGATGATGGTGGTGGTGTTGTTGCCGCTGTTGATGTTGCTGATGGTGTAGAAAAAACACTAAACATACTGGACTTTTTTGCTGCTGATGGTGGAGGAGGAGGAGAATTCCTCGATAATTGTGTCTTTACAGTTTTAATAACTTTATCAATTCGATTAATAAGAATTTCTATAGCTTTATACAATATACCAAATTCTCTAGGTGGAGGACTTGCTCCTCCTGCGGCTGAAGCAGGTATTTTTGCCTTTGAATCATTTAGTATTTGTTTAAAGTTTTCGAACAGAGTATCTGGATTCTTTTTATTTGTAGGAAATTCTGTAATAATGTTATCTGCTTCAGTACTACTAGCAATTTGCCCATTTATTGTATCAAATAAAGCTGATATTTCATCTACTATTCTCGTGATTCCTTTTAACTGATCCTCCGCGGTTAAACTATTGGATATAGTTTTAACAGAGTCTATTGTTGGTTGAATTTTTTGTTTCAACATAGAAATACTATTTATAAGAGGCGATGCCGAAGCATTAGGCGCAGGAGAAACAATATTAGGACTACTAGAACTACTAGGACTACTAGAACTACTAGGACTACTAGAACTACTAGAACTACTAGAATTATTATTAGCGACGGGCGACATGGCCTGGGGCGTGGCTAAATCTACAGTTTTGGAATTTGTACCATCAGATATAACAACCTGACCACTTGTGTAAGTTACCGTATTATTGACAGGATCTATTTTTCCCTTTACACCCCCTGTTAATTCAAATGTTGTATTATTTGCTACTACTGCAGTTGACATAATCTATATAATATAGATATAATAAAAATTGATTTCTCTACGCCCTCGCCGTCTTTCGATAAACCACCCAAAATATCCAAAACCATGTCAACCGTTTCCCTAAATCCAAGCTACCACAAAAGAAAGCGAATCCTCGTCTTCGATGTCGAGACTACGGGTCTTCCTCCGCCCAAATCCGTAGTGAACCCCCATCTTTCTACCTATCCCCATATTTTGCAACTCAGTTTTGTCGTATTTGATACCGCGTTTTGGAAAGTCGTCAAATCCTGCGACTTTTATATAAAAGTCGACGAATCTGTCGCGATCGAGCCCTTTATCACTGATCTAACCGGCATTACACGCGAAATGTGCAATGAACGCGGTGTTCCGATCGAAGATGCGCTACATGAATTCTACCAAGAATACATGCAGTGTCAATGTGTAGTGGCGCACAATTTAGACTTCGATCGGCTCATGGTCTGCACTGAACTGGCGCGACTCATCGTAAAAGAAGACTTGGTTATTCTCAAACGATTCCCCTTTATTGATCAAGTGTTCAATCCAATGGGGATGCATCAAATCGAACACTTTTGCACCATGCGTGTAGGCCGCAAACTATGTAATATCCAGGCCCAGAATTCGCGAGGTGTCTACGTAAAAAACCCTAAACTAGCCGAATTATACCAACATTTGTTTGGGCAAACCCCCATTAATTTACACAATTCGTTGATGGACACGTATGTGTGTTTGCGGTGTTTTGTTAAACTCAGATTCAAGTTCGATTTGCGGCTGCCCATTAGATTGTCGTATGCGGCATGTCCATTAGAACCCTCTGCGGATGTACCGATTATCTTATCGTCTTGATTTACGTGATTTCTTTGCCTTTCGTTTACGTGTTATACGTTTTCCTCCACCCACAAATTGTATTTGACTTTCTTGTTCACGTATTAAATTCATAAATCCTTCTTTGTCTGTTTCTTTTTCTGCATTTTCTCTTTCTGCATTTTCTCTTTCTGCTTTTTCTCTATGTGCTTCTTCTTCAAAAACAGTATATAATTTTTTATTACTACGAGTTGATTTTCCATTCATTATATGTTTACACTTCTCTACTCTAGCCTTAGTACCACTTCTCCAACGCCGTCTAGCACTGGTTTTTCCGTAATCACATTCGGGTTCACATGCACTTGCTTGAACATAATATTCTGGTTTTGGCGACCCAGGATAGATTTTTATTGATGATATTTTTAAATTTTGGTCAACGTTATTCATCATCTTGAATGAAATTCCCCATGCATTATTGTCTACGACATTTTCTAAAATGGTTTTTTTACCCTTTAGTACTATTTTAGCAAAATCTTGCATAACATGCGAATGCGATACTACAAAGATCTTTGAATTAGTATCCTTGGATTTTACCCAAGCTAAAAATTTTACAAAATCTCCTTTATCATATTCACTTTCACTTATAGGATCTGGTAAAGATTCTAGATCACTTAGTGTATTAATTCCTGGATAATCAACCCATTCCGTTTTTACTTTTCTTTGAGATTCGGTTAGATATTTTCGTTGGTCTTCTAGATATTGTGGATTTAATTCATGTAAATCACTAACAGCTACAGAAGTACCATGGGTACCATTACGTGTAATAGTTATTTGTTCGTCTTCTACCCTAAGATTATACGTATAAGTTTCTGCACCTTTTTTAATTTCAAGAGTATGCGATTTAATTTTTGTTGATGAAATTGTGGATAAGGTTTTATAAAAATGTTCTAATTTTGCTAATTGTGTTTCTATATCTCCATAAGCATTATCTTGTCCAATCGTAGTCTCCTTCAAATACGGTGATACGAACAATGTTAATGTACCATTTTCTTGTAATCTTGGTAAAAATAAACAGATTGCAGTAGCCCAGGTTCTAAATAATACAGAAACATAAATATTAATGGATCCTCTTTCTTGTACGTCTACTTCGGTTGCTTCATTTTCATCTTCATCTTCATCTTCCGACATTTGTTTTTTCTTTTTAGGATCTACAAGAATAGTCCCTTGTTCAATCATCGATAAAATTCCCCATATTGTTAATCCAGGATCAAGTTCCCACATTTGCTGTCGTTTTGTAAAAAGCATACCCATTATTTTGTTATTCTTCGCCTTTATCTTTTTGGCATTTGCACATGAAAATCCATGGCGATAAACTTCTACTGTTTGGATGGTTGTGTCGATTTCTTCTAATTTTTTTAGTTGTTGACTTGAAAAAACTTCATCATATTTTTTTTCATCTTCTTCCGCATCATGTTCTTTGAATAATAATGGGTTTTTTAATGATTCACTTAACGATCTGGGTTTTTTTAATGATATGAAATTCATGATATTAATAATAAGAACTATATCTATATAATAAACAAAGATATTTATGCGCTACACATCTCGCAAATTTCATCATCCATTTGATTTTTTTCCGCCAATTCTGGTTCAATGGTAAATTGCTGTGCTTGGTGGCGACCTCGGCGTCTCAAATAATAGATCCCCGTCTTCAGACCCTTGGACCACGAATAAAAGTGCATCGAAGTCAAAGTAGAATACGTGGGATCTTCTAACCACAAGTTCAAGCTCTGGCTCTGACACACATAAATCCCGCGGTCAGCCGCCATATCTATCAAGGAACGCATTGGAATCTCCCAGACCGTTCTATACTTGGCCTTGATGTCCGCAGGAATAACATCGATCTGTTGTACGGATCCGTGGTTCGCAATAATATTGTTCTTAATCTTCTCATTCCACAATCCTAAGTCGATCAAATCCTTCATCAAGTAGCGATTGGCCATAATAAATTCTCCTGCTAAAGTGCGGCGGCTGTAAATATTCGACGTGATGGGCTCGATACACTCATTGTATCCCAGGATTTGCGAAGTAGATGCAGTGGGCATGGGTGCAAGGAGCAAGGAGTTTCGCAGGCCCTTCTCCATAATCTGGGTTTTCAATGTGGACCAATCATATCGATTACCCAATGTTGCGCGGTCGGTGTTCCATAGGTCGAATTGCAACAGACCCTGGGATGTGGGGGAGCCCTCAAATGTCTCGTAGGGCCCGTAGCGCTGGGCTAGTTCGCATGATTGTGTTAATGCCGCGTGATACATGGTCTCGAAGATGTCGCGATTGAGTTGTCGGGCTTCTTCGGAATCAAAGGGATAGCCCATTAAGATAAAGGTGTCGGCCAGACCCTGGACTCCTAGTCCGATTGGACGGTGTCGCATATTACTGCGTCTAGTTTTTTCCGTGGGGTAATAGTTCACATCTATCACGCAATTCAAATTATATGTTGCGAGCTGGACGATCTCGTGTAGCTTCTCGAAATCGAAGGTGGGTTTTGCGATCGAAGGGGTGGAAGGTTTGACAAAGGCAGGGAGTCCAATACTCGCCAAATTACATACTCCACTTTCATTTTCATCGGAATATATTGTTACTTCGGTACATAAATTTGATGACTTGATCGTACCCAGATTCTTCTGATTCGACTTCTTGTTGCATGCATCCTTGTACAACAAATAAGGCGTGCCCGTCTCCATCTGGGCATCGAGAACCTGGAACCAAAGTTGGCGGGCCTTGACCGTGGCGCGCCCGCGACCTTCGGCCTCATATCTCGTATACAAATCGACAAAGTCTTGCCCGTATACATCGGCCAGTCCGGGACACTCATCGGGACACATCAACGTCCACGAGCCATCCACCTTGACGCGTTCCATAAAGAGATCCGGGATCCACAAAGCATAAAAGAGATCACGCGCCTTCAACTCCTCATCACCGTGATTCTTGCGCATTTGCAAAAACGCCTCGATATCAGCGTGCCAAGGTTCCAGGTAAATCGCAAAAGATCCATTGCGTTTTCCACCTCCATTGTGAACTAGACCCCCATTCGTCAAGTAATTATGGTTTTGCTCTAGTTGAAGGTCGTAGACGATTCCATTGTATTCTGTTTCCATGACCGATGCAATCGGTACCAGATACATGTCGTCATCGAGAATAATCGTGTCTCGCAAAAAAGGGTGGACACACTTCTCTAGACACCGGGCTTTCAAACAGATGAACATGGCCGACTCGATCAATGGACTTCGAATGCGCATACTAAACAATTGATATCCTCCTAGACCCTGGATAATGGAAAGCAATTTGTTTTCCGGCAAAAACATGAGTCTGGACGCAATCTCGAGTTCTCCGCGGGAATTGTAGAAATCGGATTTGGTAAAGGGATTATTCGGACTGGGCTGTAGTCGGATGACTCCGGGATACTCATCCATGGTGTCATACTGAATCTGTTCTCGTTGAAAAAGGTTGATCAATTGATTGTGGTCGTCTCCATTCAAGAAGAGGTGCATGTATTTAGGGTCTTTTTGGGTTCGATCCTTGTACATTTGATTCTGTATGGACTCGCTTTTCATATATTGATTGAGACCGCACATCATGAGTCCATACATGAGACAATCCTCGGTTGTCAAGCTCGCAATATCATCTTCATATGATGGAATGGGATATGTGATCCAATCTCCCTTTTTCAACTCTTTGGCGTCGATCCATTCGAGTATCGTTAGACCTAGTTCCAAGTCTTTTCGAAGAGTCGAATGATCCGTCGATACGGATGAAATTGCAAGAACGGGGTGTTCTGGAGTTATTTTTAGTGTATCTGTAGGTAGGTGTGTGCGTATGTGAATGATGGGTCCCTCGTATGCATGCTCTAAGACTTGATGCACCGCCTCGTCTGTACTAGGGTCTTCATCATCGTCTTCGTCTTCGTCTTCGTCGTCTGATTCAGTGTCTGAATCGACTACGTCGTTTTCCAAATTTACGGCATTTTCTAATTCATAATGATACTGTTGTGGTAGCAAGACTCTAGACAGGGCATCCATAAGCGATACGAAAAACTCCCATAGGCTAGCACGAAAATTGTATCTTGGATATGTGTTGTCAAGTGATTTTTCGTCTTCATCGCTATCGCTATCACCATGGCTATTGCGATCGAGCTTTTGACAACTATTGTCTTGGTCTTGGTTTGGGTCTTCTTCAACACCAATGTTAAAAATGCGTGTCTTTTTTGCTGCGGCTTGACTAATCGGAATGAGACCGTCCCTCGTATACAAAATCGTGTCCGGCGACAAACATTGATCCACGTATTTCGCCGTATTGTTGAAAACGCGCAACATGGGAACGATTCCATTCGACGAACCATTGGTACCTCGAATATGACTGCCCTTGGCGCGAACATTATGGATATGGAGTCCAATACCCCCCGCCCACTTCGAAATAACGGCACAATCCTTCAACGTATTATAAATACCCTCGATGCTATCGGTTTCGAGTTGCAAAAGGAAGCACGACGATAACTGAGGGTGCGGTGTTCCCGCATTAAAAAGCGTGGGCGTAGCATGAGTCATGTACTTTAGCGACATGGCGTCATAGGTTCGTCGGATTCGGGTCAAACCTTCGACCCCTATCTCCTTGTAATGAATGCCTACGGCAACGCGCAACCACATATGCTGGGGGCGCTCCACAGTTTGCCGGTCTACCTTCATCATATATGCCCGATCCAGGGTCTTGAAACCAAAAAAATCAATCAAATAATCGCGACTGTAGTCGCACATGGCGTCCAGCTCCGCGGCATTCTCCTGGATAACTCGATAGACCTCGGGATCTAAGAGGGGCGAATGCTTTCCGTGCTTGTCCTTGTATTCATAGAGCTTTTGCATAACCTCCGTGAACACGGCCGAAGTATTCTTGTGATGATTCGACACAATAATACGTCCGGCGAGAACATTGTAATCAGGGTGTGTGGATGCTAAAGAAGCGCACTGATCCGCAGTTAATTCATCGATCTTGGTCGTCGAAATCCCGTCATACAATTGGTCAATAACCTTCATAGTTAGGGCGGTATAGTTTAGATTAATCTGGGCATCTTGACCCGCCTTTTTGATTCGTTGAAGGATTTTATCGAAGGACACGATTTCACTCTGCCCGTCTCGCTTGACAACATACATTTCATCCATGGTTTCGCTAGTAGATAGAGTATATTCTGGCGAACTATTTATGTGGTTTTACACCCTTGAACATTTTTACAAGTTGTTAGAACTTGTAAAAATGGGACGTCCCACTAGATATAAATGTGAAAGAGCAACACTAATCGGATATCGGATATCGCATAGATATATTATAGATCCTCAGGCTCCAATTTCACTAAACATATTGATCCGGTAGATGGCTTATATGTGTTCTGTGTTGGTGTGGAACCCTCCTTTATAACAGTGATTGTATTGTTGGTTGTTGGTGTTGCTTCTTTTGAAGATGTCCGTTTTTTCGATGCGCGATGTTCGTGTCCAGTTTCGCGTTCTTTCAGTACAGTTTGCCAAACTGCCTCGATCTTGGGTCTGGCGGCGTTAAACCATTCGCGATTGCGTTCCACTAAGACACACGACGATTCCGCCAAATACCAGTACAAAGTGGTATACAAAGACCAATCTCGACGCAGTCGTTGGCGCGTAGTTTGTATCCATTCATCCACCGATTCTTTGTCCAAGGGGGTATCCAGGGGCATGTATTCGTAATGCGGGGCATTGGATGTTGTAGTAATATTCAAATGGGTTATATCCCCCATACTAACCCGGGGCACCATATACAATATGATACCCCGGTCTTCGTGTTCCGCGTCCTGGTAAAACGCGTCTTCGTCTGAATATTCGCAAAACCGGGTTTCCAAGAAATCACATTCTTCGAGATTGCACGTCTCCATCTGGATCTGCATCTGGATCCAATACGCATCTTTCGGAATACCCGTTATTTCACGGTTCACAATGTTTTTGATCTCCAACATGCGACCGTATCGTTGGGAGACGGGATCAACATTGATTCCGTCGGGGGATGCACCGATACAGGGGCAACTGGGGTGTTGAATACAGCCAAAGTCCGCTACAGTGGTCGCATAATCCCGCTCATACAACATCACGGAAAGGGGTTCGTATTTCTGCCCCCAATGCATCGGCGATTCGGTGTTTACATATGCACTTAGATCTTGATTTACAAGAGGTTGACATTTCTCGTAAATGAGGCTATTTACTTGTGCCGGGGAACCAAAGACTTTGCACAAATTCGACGCGGTTATTAAACCATGTCGGAATTCGTACCATTCCGATGTCCGTTGTTTGGGTTGTTCGATGTTTTTCAGCGTCTCGATAATGGATTGTATTTGATTGATATTGGGTGGCGCGCGTATTGCGGCGGTTTTGTGCGAACGAATGGGGATCTGGTGTTGGGAATCATGGCATTCCAAGAAATATTCGTCGATCAAGTGTTCGATCGTATCTTGGACCTCTTCTTCGTCTGCGTTGTCCTGTATCATCCCGGCATCCATCCAGAGTTCGGTATATTCATGGACAATGTCGTTGATTAGGGACTCGTGGAAATTTGCGCGATACATGTCTAAGACATGGTCTTGCATATAATCTTGGATGGATACATGGATCTCGGTGATGAGAGAGAGCCATTCGTCTTCTGTTAATGAGTCCAAGAAATATGCTTTGGGTTTCGCCTTTTGGGGTCTCTTTAGAATCGGATTGTCGGTTGATGTAGATCGTGTCGAAATAGTGTCGTCGGCGTCAGTGTCCGTTAGCGCGCTGGGTTCATATTCCGAATAAGACATGGATTGAGGGGGCGGGGGGGGGTCTTTGTAAAAGAATAGAAAGTAGTCTTTCTATTCTTTTTTTAGAAGGATTCAATTTTTACACTCTTGAATATTGATTATGCTGATGCTCTCCTTCGTTTAGTAGTTCTTTGACCACTTGCTGTTCTACCACTTGCTGTTCTACCACTTGCTGTTCTACCACTTGCTGTTCTACCACTTGCTGTTCTACCACTTGCTGTTCTAC
>Ga0114960_10004833_pt1 | contig 9999 bp, 8 predicted proteins | sample C_130625_MF_Meta_FD_92637 | JGI IMG/M metagenome (GOLD analysis project Ga0114960, IMG submission 92637) | Freshwater microbial communities from Lake Croche, Canada to study carbon cycling - C_130625_MF_MetaG | ecosystem: Environmental > Aquatic > Freshwater > Lake | place: Lake Croche, Canada...
AGGGCGACGCCAACCTGGGCCGACGCCAGGCTTGCCAGTTTTTCTTTCACTACGAACTGCCCAAAATTGGCGCTTGGTTGAACGTGGTCAACAGCCGCGACAACACCTGCGCCGATACGCCAGAAGCGGCGTTTTGAGGCCACGGCACAATGCCCGATGATTTATTTTTCCCCGACCTTTTTTTCTGAGAGATGCCCACATGACCCGCACCGTCACCCAACTTTTTGATCTGCATGGCAAAACCGCATTGGTGACCGGGGGTTCACGGGGTTTGGGCTTGCAATTGGCCCATGCCTTGGGCGAGGCGGGTGCGCGCTTGATGTTGACTTCGCGCAAGCAGGCTGATCTGGATGAAGCCGTGGCCGAGCTCAAAGCCGCTGGTTTGAACGCCACAGCCCTGGCCGCCGATTGCGCGAACGAGAGCGATATCCATCGCTTGGGCGCTGCGGCATTGAAGGAGCTGGGCCATGTGGATATATTGGTCAACAACGCCGGTGCCAGTTGGGGCGCACCCGCCGAAGACCATCCTTTGGAAGCCTGGGACAAGGTGATGAACCTCAATGTGCGGGGCTATTTTTTGCTCAGCCAGTACATGGGCAAGCACGACATGATCGGTCGACGCCAAGGCAGCATCATCAACATCGCCTCGATTGCTGGCTTGGGCGGCAACCCCAAGGGCATGAACATGCTGGCCTACAACACGTCCAAGGGGGCCGTGATCAACTTCACCCGTGCCTTGGCGGCCGAATGGGGCGCGCACAACATTCGCGTGAACGCCATTTGCCCGGGGTTTTTCCCCAGCAAACTGACTGCCGCCACCCTGGCCAAGATGGGTGACACCTTGGCTTCGCACGCACCTTTGAACCGCTTGGGCGACGACGAAGACCTCAAAGGATTGTGTGTTTTGCTGGCGTCTGATGCTGGCAAACACATCACCGGCCAGTGGATGGCCGTCGATGGTGGTGTGAGCATCATCACGGGCGGTTGATGCCATGGGTTCGTCCATCCAACCCACCAGCGGGGGATTTGGCATCCACATTCCTTTTGTGGCCCTGTTGGGCTTGCAGCTGCAGCGCTTTGAAAACGGCGAGTCTGATCTTTTTTTGCCTTACAAAGCCGAGCACGACAACTCTTTTGCGGTGATCCACGGCGGCACCTTGATGACGGTGTTGGACGTGGCCATGGCCAGCGCAGCGCGCAGTGTGGACCCAGACAAAGGGGTGTTGACCATTGAGATGAAAACCAGCTTCATGCAAGCCGTGCGTGGCGACCTGTGGGCCCATGGCCGACTGTTGCACCGCACACAACGCTTGGCCTTTGTCGAGGCCACCATTTTTGACGCATCCAAAGCTCGCTGTGCCCATGCCACAGGCACCTTTCGCTACGTGGCGCGCAACCCACCCGGCCAGGCCGACATGCCCATCGCCACCGACTGATCAAAGGAGACCGACATGACCATCAACCACCAATGGCAATTGGCACAACGCCCCAGCGGCGAAGCCAGCACAGACAACTTTGCCTGGGTCAGCGCACCCATCCCCAGCCTGTTGGAAGGCCAGGTGCTGGTGCGGCACCATTTCCTGAGCCTGGACCCGTATATGCGTGGCCGCATGAACGACAGCAAAAGCTATGTCGCGCCCCAACCGCTCAACAGCGTGATGATTGGCGGCACCGTGGGCGAGGTGGTGGACAGCCGCCACGCCAAATTTGCCCCCGGCGACCGCGTGGTCGGCATGGGCGGCTGGCAAGAATACAGCGTGGTCGATGCTGACGAGCCGGGGATGCTGCGCAAAGTCGACACCACCCATGTGCCCCTCAGCCACTATTTGGGTGCCGTGGGCATGCCAGGCGTGACCGCCTGGCATGGCTTGGTGCGCATCATCGAACCCCAAGCCGGTCAAACCGTGACGGTGAGCGCGGCCAGCGGCGCGGTGGGCAGTGCCTTTGGCGCTTTGGCCAAAGCGCGGGGCTGCCGCGTGGTGGGTATTGCGGGCGGGGCTGACAAATGCAACTACGTCACCCAAGAACTCGGTTTTGATGCCTGCATCGATTACAAACAGCACGCTGACTACCTCTCCTTGTCCAAGGCCTTGAAGGCGGCATGCCCGAATGGCATTGATGGCCATTTTGAAAATGCCGGTGGCAAGGTGCTGGACGCGGTCATGTTGCGCATGAACGCCTTTGGCCGCATCGCGGTGTGCGGCATGATCGCCGGCTACGATGGCAACCCGATCCCCATGGTCAACCCTTCATTGATTTTGGTCAGCCGCCTCAAGGTACAAGGCTTCATCGTGAGCGAGCATCCCGCCGATTGGCCCCTGGCGCTCAAGGAGTTGGGCGCATTGGTCGGCAGTGGGCAGTTCAGGCCGCGAGAAACCGTCTCAGAGGGGCTGGCCAGCGCACCCCAAGCTTTTTTGGGCTTGCTCAAGGGCCATAACTTTGGCAAACAATTGGTCAAGTTGATTTAACCACCAGCGTGCCGATGCCTGGATGGGCATCGGATGGGCCCCGTCCGTCGATTCCCTTTGAAAGCAACCCCACATGCCTGAATTGATCCTGCACCACTACCCCTTTTCGCCGTTTGCCGAAAAAATCCGCTTGATCCTGGGGCATAAAAAACTGCCATGGCACAGCGTGTTCATTCCCAACATGATGCCCAAGCCCGATGTGGTGGCCTTGACCGGCGGCCACCGGCGCACCCCCTTTTTGCAAATTGGCTCGGACATTTACTGCGACACCGCCTTGATTGGCGATGTGCTGGAGCAACTCGCCCCCACGCCCAGCCTGTACCCGACGGCCCACAAAGGGGTGGTGCGCATCGTCGCCCAATGGGCCGACAGCCTGTTGTTTCCAGTGGCCATGGCCTATAACTTCAAGCCCGATGCGGCGCAAAGTTTTTTTGCCAACCAAGACCCAGCGCATGTCAAAGCCTTTGTGGCCGACCGCACCGCCATGCGCGGGGGCGCTGCGCGCATGCCTGCCAGTGACGCCGCTGCCATGTACAAAAGCTACTTGCGGCGCTTGTCACACATGCTGGAAGACCAGCCTTTTTTATTTGGCGCTCAAGCCTGTTTGGCCGATTTTTCGGCGGTTCACCCGTTGTGGTTCACCACCCAAATGGTGCCCGTGGCGGCTGACATTTTGAAGGCCACCCCCGATGTGCAGCATTGGGTGGATCGCATGCTGGCCATTGGGCACGGGGACCACACCGCCATGACCGCATCCGACGCCATCGCTGTGGCCCATTCGGCCAAGCCCGCTGCGCTCGATCCGGGTCAACATTTTCAAGACGAGCATGGCATTGCCTTGGGCAGCCCCGTTGTGATCCAAGCGGAGTCCTTTGGCACCGAACCCTCTACCGGCGAATTGGTCGCCGCCACCCGCACCCGCTACACCATCCGCCGCACCGACCCCCGAGCGGGCACAGTGCATGTGCACTTTCCACGCATTGGCTTTGTGATGAAAAGGGCCGACGCATGATCACCGAATGGGCTGGCAAAACAGCGGTGATCACCGGTGCGGGGTCTGGTTTTGGCTTGGCTTGCGCCCGCTTGGCCGCACAGCGGGGAATGAAACTGGTCTTGGTCGATGTGCAAAAAGACGCGCTCGATACCGTGTGCGCTGAGTTGCAGGCCATGGGCACAGCGGTGATGGCGCGCCGCGTGGATGTGGCCCATGGCGGTCAAATGCAAGCCCTGGCCGATGATGTGTTCGCTCAATGGGGAGCGCCACACTTGGTGTTCAACAACGCGGGGGTCGCCGCTGGGGGCTTGGTGTGGGAAAACACCGAAGCCGATTGGGATTGGGTGCTGGGCGTCAACCTCAAAGGCGTGGTGCACGGTGTGCGCTTGTTCACCCCCATGATGCTGCAAGCGGCACAAGCCGACCCAAGCTGGCGCGGTCACGTTGTCAATACCGCCAGCATGGCGGGCTTGCTCACCCCGCCCAATATGGGCATTTACAACGTCAGCAAACACGCGGTCGTGGCCCTGACCGAGACCTTGTACCAAGACTTGCAGTTGGTCAGCAGCCAGATTGGGGCCAGCGTGCTGTGCCCGTATTTTGTGCCCACCGGCATCAGCCAGAGCCAGCGCAATCGGCCCGCCCAATCGACCACTGAGGCCACGGCCAGCCAGCGCATTGGTCAAGCCATGAGCGAAAAAGCCGTGGGCAGTGGCAAGGTGAGCGCCGAAGATGTAGCGCAAATGGTGTTTGATGCGGTGGCCGCTGACCGCTTCTATATCTATAGCCACCCCAAGGCCCTGGGCAATGTGCGCTTGCGGATGGACGCGATTTTGAATGGCGACAACCCGCCCGACCCGTTTGCCGAGCGCCCTGAAATTGGCGCCCAACTGCGGCAAGCCTTGCAAGGCTAAAGGCTGGCCACCAACGATGTGGCAAACTTCGCCGCTTTGCGCGCTTGACAGGGACGATGAAACAAATTTTGAACCAATTGGCCGCCGACATTCAGGCCCGGCCAGAGCAAATCAGCGCCGCGGTGGCATTGCTCGATGAAGGCGCCACGGTCCCATTCATTGCCCGTTACCGCAAAGAGGCCACGGGTGGCTTGGACGATATCCAGTTGCGTGAACTGGCCCAACGTTTGGATTACCTGCGCGAGTTGGCCCAGCGCCGCGAGGTGATCCGCAAAGCCATTGCCGAACAAGGCAAGCTCAGCCCTGAATTGGACGCCGCCATTGAAATGGCCAGCACCAAACAAGCGCTGGAAGACCTGTATTTGCCCTACAAACTCAAGCGCCGCACCAAAGGCCAAATGGCCCGCGAGGCCGGTCTGGAACCCTTGGCCGACGCCTTGTGGGCCGATCCTGGGCTGAACCCCAGCGAGCAGGCCCAAGCCCATGTGCGACCCGCTGGAACGCCAGAGGGCACCGACTTTTCCAGCGTGGCGGCGGTGCTCGATGGGGTGCGCGACTTGCTCAGCGAGCGGTGGGCCGAAAACCCCCCGTTGGTGCAAGCCATGCGCGAATGGCTCTGGACGGAGGGCTTGTTGCGCAGCCAATTGGCGGCGGGCAAGGACGAGCAAAACCCCGACGTGGCCAAGTTTCGCGATTATTTTGCATACGATGAGCCCATCAACCGCGTGCCGTCGCACCGTGCATTGGCGGTGTTTCGAGGCCGTGGTCTGGAAATGCTCGACGCCAAACTGGTGCAGCCCATCGAGCCCGAGCCTGGCCTTCCCAGCCTGGCCGAGGGCAAATTGGCCATGCACCTGGGGTGGCGCCATGCGGGCCGCCCCGCCGATGACTTGCTGCGCAAATGCGTGGCCTGGACTTGGCGGGTCAAGCTCAGCATGTCAATTGAGCGTGACCTCTTTGGCCGCTTGCGCGAGCAATCGGAAAAAGTGGCCATCAAGGTGTTTGCCGACAACCTGCGCGACTTGTTGCTGGCGGCCCCTGCCGGGCCCAAGGTGGTGATGGGGCTCGATCCTGGCATCCGCACCGGCGTCAAAGTGGCGGTGGTGGACAACACCGGCAAGCTGGTGGAAACCGCCACCGTCTACCCCCACGAGCCGCGCAAAGATTGGGACGGGTCGCTGTACGCCTTGGCCAAGCTGTGCGAGAAGCACGGTGTGAACCTGATCGCCATTGGCAACGGCACGGCCAGCCGCGAAACCGACAAATTGGCCGGCGAACTCATCAAGATCATGGCCAAGCACGACGCGGCCCAACCCATGGTCAAAGTGGTGGTCAGCGAAGCGGGCGCATCGGTGTACAGCGCCAGCGAATACGCCAGCGCCGAAATGCCCGATGTGGATGTCAGCCTGCGTGGCGCGGCCAGCATTGCGCGGCGGCTGCAAGACCCCTTGGCCGAGCTGGTCAAGATCGATCCCAAATCGATTGGCGTGGGCCAGTACCAGCACGATGTGAACCCCTCCGAACTGGCCCGCAGCTTGGATGCGGTGGTGGAAGATTGCGTCAACGCGGTGGGCGTGGACCTCAACACCGCCAGCGTGCCACTGCTCACCCGCGTGTCAGGTTTGAGCCCCACCACGGCCAAATCGGTGGTGCGCTGGCGCGAAGCCAACGGGGCTTTTGTCAACCGCCAACAGTTGCTCAAAGTCACGGGCTTGGGGGCCAAAACCTTCGAGCAGAGCGCGGGCTTTTTGCGCATCCGAGGCGGCGACAACCCGCTGGACATGACGGCCGTGCACCCCGAGACCTACCCGGTGGTCGAGCGCATCATGGGCCACACGGGCAAACCTGTGGCCGAGTTGATGGGGCGCGCCGACATGCTCAAAACCTTGAAGCCTGAGTTGTTTGCCAACGACACCGTGGGTGTCATCACGGTCAAAGACATCTTGATCGAGTTGGAAAAACCTGGCCGCGACCCGCGCCCAGACTTCAAAGTCGCCAAGCTGCAAGACGGGGTGGAAGACCTCAAAGACCTCAAAGTGGGCATGTTGCTGGAGGGCACGATCAGCAACGTGGCCGCATTCGGTGCGTTTGTCGACCTGGGCGTGCACCAAGACGGCTTGATCCATGTCAGCCAGCTGAGCCACAAGTTCATCTCGGACGCGCGCGAAGTGGTCAAAACCGGCGACATCGTCAAAGTGAAAGTGCTGGAGGTGGACGTGGCGCGCAAGCGCATCAGCTTGAGCATGAAACTCGACGCGGCACCCGCGCGCCCAGATGGCACGCAAGCCGCACGCCATGACAACCGCTATGAACACGCAGGCCGAGACCAGCGCCAACGCGGTGGAGGCAACTTCAGCAGCGGCAACAACGCACCACCTCAAGCGGCTGCGGGCTCTGCAATGGCGAGTGCCTTTGCCAAGTTGCAGGGTTTGAAAAAGTAATCACCACGCTGGCGCCATGAAAGCCCTGCACATCTATGCCGGCCCCCATGCGCTGGCCCACATCCGCGCCAATGGTTTGGCACCTTCGCACATCCGTGTGATCCCAGGCGCCGCAGGCGGGCCCAAGGGCTTGATCTTGGGTCCCATCGACCGCTTTTTGTTTGGCCAGTGGCTGCCCCAAAGCCAGCAGCCCATCGATTTGGTGGGTGCATCGATTGGTGCCTGGCGCATGGCCACAGCGTGTTTGGACCAGCCCGTGTCCGGCCTTGAACGGTTGGAGCACGATTACATCCATCAGCACTATGCCGTGCCCCCTGGGCAAAAGCGCCCCAGCGCCCAACAAGTCAGTGCTGCTTTTGGCGACAGTTTGCAATCCTTTTATGGCGCGCGCATGGGGGAGGTGCTGAAGCACCCGCGCTATCGGCTGCACGTGGTCACCTCGCGGGGCAAACACATCCTGCACCGCGAGCACCCCTGGCTCACGCCCTTGGGCTATGCCGGTGCCTTTCTGTGCAATGCGGTGCACCGCAAAGCCATGGGTCTGTGGTTGGAGCGGGTGGTGTTCTCCAGCCGTGGCGAGTTGCCGTTCGCGGTGGGCGACTACGCCACCCAACACATCGCTTTGACCGAACGCAACTTTTTGCCCGCTGTTCAAGCGAGTTGCGCCATCCCGTTTGTGCTGCAAGCCGTGCACGACATCCCCGATGCACCCTCCGGCGCGCATTGGGACGGCGGCATCACAGACTACCACTTGCACCTGAACTACAAAGGGCTGGTGCTGTACCCGCACTTTCAACGGGCCGTGGTGCCCGGTTGGCTGGACAAAGCGCTGAAGTGGCGGCACAAAGCCACACCATTTTTGGACCACACCATTGTGTTGGCCCCCAATCCCGAGTGGGTCAAAACCTTGCCCAATGGCAAACTGCCAGACCGCAGCGACTTCACCACCTACGCCAGCGACTTGGCAGGGCGGGTGCGGGTGTGGACCCAAGCGGTTCGGGCCAGTGAGCAATTGGCCGATGAGTTGGCCCAGTGGTGCGCGTCGCCCGACCCGGGCCAGGTCCAGGCCCTCGCATAAGCCGGGTCAGTCAAACGGCTTGTCGCAGCGCTCCTGGCGATGGTGCGTTTTGACAGTCGCCTGAGTGGCCGCGCTCACATCGAGGCTTCAAGCATCTCTCGGTAATCGCTCTCGCTGGCCAAGCGGGGGTTGGTTTTGTGGCAGTGGTCGGCCATGGCGCCTTGGATCACCTTGTCAAACCACGCCCGCTCCACACCCATGGCGGCCAAGCCCGAGGGCAGGCCCAAGCGCGCATTCATGGCGGTGATGGCTTGGGCCACCGCTTCGGCAGCGGTGGCAGCGCCAGAAATTTCGCCCAAACCCATGGCGCAGGCCATGCGCTCCATGCGGCGCTCTTGTTGCACCGATGGGGCTGCCGCATTGAAGCGCACCACCGCCGGCAAAAACATGGCGTTCAAGGTGCCATGGTGCAGGCGCGGGTTCACGCCGCCCAGGCTGTGGCTCAAGCTGTGCACGCAGCCCAGCCCTTTTTGGAAAGCCATCGCGCCTTGCATGGAGGCGCTCATCATGTTCAAGCGCGCATCGCGGTCTTGTCCGTTTTGGGTGGCGCGTTCAATGTGGGCCCAGCCCCGCGTCAAACCATCCAGCGCAATGCCATCGGCCGGGGGGTTGAAGGGGGCAGCCATGAAGGTTTCCATGCAATGGGCCACGGCATCCATGCCGGTGGCCGCCGTCAAGCCAGGCGGCAAACCCAAGGTCAGGGTGGGATCGAGCAAAGCCGCCTTGGGCATCAGGTGCCAGCTGTGAAAGCCGAGTTTGCGGCCATCATCGACGATCACAATCGCACCGCGCGCCACCTCGCTGCCCGTGCCTGCTGTGGTGGGCACCGCAATCAACGGGGCCACACGCTCACTGATGCGCGGTGAGCCGCCTTCGATGGTGGCGTAATGCTTCAAGGGCCCGGGGTGGGTGGCGGCAATCGCCACGCCTTTGGCGCAGTCGATGGCCGAGCCACCGCCAAAGGCCACCAAACCATCACACGCATTTTGTTGGTACATCGTGGCTGCCGCGCGCACCGCCGCCTCGGTGGGGTTGGACGGGGTTTGGTCAAACACCACGGTGTCGTGGCCCAAGACATCCAAGGCCAAATCGAGCAAACCCGCCGCTTTAACCCCTGCGTCGGTGACGATCATGGGCCTGAGGATATGGGCTTTTTCACACTCGGTTTTGAGTTGCTGCAAGGCCCCAAAGGCAATTTGAATTTGGGTCAGGTAAATGATCTGAGACATGGTGGCTTCTGTAAAGGTGTTTGGCTGGCCAGCCAGCACGGAGGGAACCACTATAGCCAACCGCGCTTGCCATAAACTGCCGACTTTCCCCAATCGCTGGGGGTCTGCCGCTGGAGAGACGCCATGAAACCCGAAGATTTCCGCTTTGTACACCGACTGCGCGTGCGTTGGTCCGAGGTGGACATGCAGCAAATCGTGTTCAACGCCCATTACGCCATGTACCTGGACACGGCCATCTGCGACTACTGGCGCCATTTGGCCTTGCCCTATGAAGCCACCATGCAGGCACTGAACGGCGATATTTTTCTGAAAAAAACCACGGTGGAGTTTCATGCCTCGGCACGCTACGACGATGCGCTGGCGGTGGGCTTGCGCTGCGCTCGGGTGGGCCGCTCGTCCATGGTGTTTGAGGGCGGGGTGTTTTTGGGCGACCAGTTGCTGACCCAAGGCGAGATGGTTTATGTGTTTGCCAACCCCCAAACCCACACCTCATTGCCGGTGCCAGACCCGCTGCGCCATTGCTTGGAGGCCTATGAACGCGGCGAAGCCACCACGCATTTGCAATGTGGCGATTGGTCCCACCTCGAACACCTGGCCGGCCCCCTGCGCAAAGAGGTGTTTGTGCAAGAGCAAGGCATCGATCCTGCGCTGGAGTGGGACGAGGAAGATGCCCATTGTGTGCATGCAGTGCTGTGCAACCACCTGGGTGTGCCGGTCGCCACGGGCCGCTTATTGCCCAGCCATCAAGGCGTGGCAAAAATCGGGCGCATGGCCGTGCTGCGCCGCTTGCGCGAAACCGGCTTGGGTCGCCAGGTGTTGTTGGCTTTGGTGGCCCAGGCCCGACTGCGCGGTGACACCCAGGTGGTTGCACAGCA
>Ga0114960_10004834_pt1 | contig 9999 bp, 6 predicted proteins | sample C_130625_MF_Meta_FD_92637 | JGI IMG/M metagenome (GOLD analysis project Ga0114960, IMG submission 92637) | Freshwater microbial communities from Lake Croche, Canada to study carbon cycling - C_130625_MF_MetaG | ecosystem: Environmental > Aquatic > Freshwater > Lake | place: Lake Croche, Canada...
CCTAGTTTCTTATCTCTCTTTACAGCATCACTGTATGTTTTCAATACACCAGGATTCTTTTTAACAAGTTTGTTTAACTCTTTGCCACTTTCAATATCCTTTGACCTTTGAACATCTTTGGCATATTTTTTAGTTAAGTCAGGTCTTGCCTTCAACAAATCTCTTAGCATTTTATCATATTCATCTTCTTCTAATGAACCTTCCGCCACACCTTGCTCTTTCAACTTGTCTTGAATCTTTTTATAGCGATAGTAATTGGCATCTCTATCTACATCGGTTCTGCCAAATTTTTCAGCATCCATCTTTCGATCAATCTCACGCCGGGCATATCCGGGAACAACCTTGCGTAGAGTCTGTGGCAAGCCTTCCGCCATGCCTTGCTCTGGCAAGTTGGCACGTGTGTGACGACCACTGATGTCTCGAATACTTTGTTTTAGACTGGTGATCTGATCTCGCGATGGGAGACCTTTCCGCTTGCCTCGATCTAGTATGTTGTTTTTGATTCCTGAGCGGCCAATACCGACGCCCCGAACCAATGGGTCAGTGCGGTCATATTCATCACCACCAGGAAGTTCTTTTCTACCCGGATAACCTTTGGGTTTTGGATCCCACATGGCACGGTCATATTCTCTAGTGTCGTTGTAATCGGGTTTTTCTTGAGTGTACAACTGACCTTTGTACTTGGGATCACGCCACTTGGCTGATTCATCCAGTTCTTCGCCCCCAAACTCCATGTAGTCATATGGGCCAAATGGTTGGCCTGTGCGACTGTCTATGGTGTCATCATCATCAGCATGTTCATAGTAGTCATCGCTGGATATGACCACGCCATCAAAGTCTGAGTTGTAATCTATGCCAAATTTGCGTGTGACACCGTCTGGACACACAATGCCACGATTCAACAGGCGTTCAACATCTTGTTGGCTCTTGATGCCTTTTTGCAAACTGCCTGAGTCAAAGGTGCCGTTGTACCAGGCCGATGCCAGGGCTTGAAAATAGTTGCCTGAATCACCGCCACCGCTGGTGGGGGCAAATTCGTTTAGACTGCCGTCACTTTTGCGACTGTCTAGTCGATTAAATGCTTTGGAAAATCCTGTGACACCACGATTGGCCTTTTGTGGGTCTCGCTTGGTGGTGTCTGCTGGATGTTTTTGACTGTCAGCATGTACTTTGATCAAGTAACTGGTTAGCGTTCGATCGCTGACTTCTTTTACTTCTTGTTGTTTTAGTAATTCTTGAGCACGTTCTTTGCTGATCAAGGGTCTTGGATGTGTGCCATCAATCACGCTCTTTAGGTATTCTGCACTGAATCCTTTTTTCACAGCGGCAGCAGGTTGTTCTGCACTGGGTGTGACTTGTGTGGCAATGGGTTTTCCGGTCAAACGATTAATACTGGGATCTTCGTCTCCAGTGACCCTGGCATGAGCACCACCAGCACCCAGGGCCATGGCACCTGCCAGTGCGGCACCAGCCAACCGGTGTTTCCAGTTTTCATCCAATTGTAAATCTTCGTGTGGCCACGAAATATAACTCTTGCCGTGTTCGTCACCTGAACGCACCACAAACACACCACCGTTATCATAGCCTTCATCTTCGCCAATTTCCCAGCCCATGGCTGCCAGGGTTTTTTCGGTCCGGATCATGTCTTGTTCATTGCCCAGCCACCAGCGTGAAGCCAGTGTCTGTAAGATTGCTTCTTCATCAGGCTCGCGATCATCACCACTGCCCGCAGGGGCAAATTCTACCACAAGGGTTTTTGGGTCAAAAATGTCGTTTAGTATCATAATGTTTTATTTATCCGTATTTGAGCAGATCACCAACTGATTATAATAACAAAACCTGGACCACCATCGCCTGATGTTACAGCAGTTGTAACAACTGAGTTGATGGCACCAGCACCACCACCACCCGAACCTGGAGCACCCGAACCTGCTGAACCTGCTGCACCGCCAGCAGTAGAGCTAGATCCACCACCACCAGCACCACCAGTAAATAATAAACTTTTTATTACTATCACACCAGCAGTTCCTCTTCCAGCAGTCGTAGCACCTGACGCAACTGCACCAGCAGATATTGCAGGATAAAAATCTTGTCCCAATGAGCCTGTGACAGCCGCAAAACCAGCACCAGCTGTTGGTGTTGTGCCACCACCGCCACCACCTTGACCACCAGACACAAGTAAACCTGTTGCGGGGTATGCCAGTGCTGTTGGAGCGGCACCTGCTCTTGTTCCACCTGTGCCGCCAGTTTGACCAACTAACAAAGTAAATGTTCCCCTGCCCGCCAATGGCATAACACCAACAGTTGCTAAAGTACCACCAGTGCCACCTGGACTACCAGTTGTTGCTTCAGCACCGCCAGCAGAACCGCCATTGGCCAACAACACAGTCATATTTGAAGTCAGTGTTGTGCTTGGTTCTATTGTGACATAGGTTGGTACTCCATTATTACCAGTACCACCAGTTCCACCTGAAGTAGTAACACCTGCACCACCTGCACCTGCTTGAACATATAACACATCAGGCAAAAACTGTGCAGGAATTAATACGGTGCTCTGACCACCAGATCCACCTCCGCCACCTCCACCGCCAGTGGTATTACCACCACGACCTCCTGTGCTACCACCACCACCGCCACCCACACCAATCATGTACACCCAACTCACGCCACGTGGCTTGCGCCAGGTCTGCCACTGTAGCAGTGTGGTACCAGACTGTCCATAAAATTCTTGTATGTTGTAACCTGGTGTGGCCAGAATGTTGTTGAAATCTAGCATAGTTTACCAACTCATGATAATAACAAAACCGTCACCACCGTTGCCGGGTCTGGCCAATGTGTTGGCACCGGCAGTTGTAGTAGATCCACCTGACCCGCCGCCACCCGAACCAGGAGCACCGTTGCCGCCAGCACCTGCTTGGCCGCCAGAAGTGTTGCTGGCACCGCCGCCACCCATGCCACTGTAGTTCATTATGAAGTTTCTCATGACCGGACCAGAGAACCCAGCACCTGCTGGAGTGGCACCTGAGGCTGCTGTGCCGCCGGGATAAGTGAACAAAAAGAAATCGTTGTAAGGTTGACCCAATGGCACAGACAATGAACCACCTGCACCCGGAGAAACACCCGACCCACCACCCCCTGAACCACCCATTGTTATACGTCCTGTCACAGGAAATGTCAGGTTGGTGCCGGCTGTTTGTGCGGCACCACCTGCTGTGCCAGCTTGCCCCCCAAAAAATGTGTAAAATCCTCGAGCAGCCAAGGGCATGCCTGCAATTGTCGGTGTTGCACCACCGGTAACAGCACCTGACACACCACCGTTGGCAAGCAACACAGTCATGTTAGGCGTGATTGTGGTGCTGGGTTCTAGTAGAACATAACTGGGACCGCCACCTTGTTGAGTTTGACCGCTTACCAGTGTGTCAGGGTGCCGGCCGCCAGAACCACATTGTACATACAATACATCAGGTACAAAAAATGCTGGAATCCAGATACTGGTTTGAGCACTTGCTCCACCACCTGAGCCACCAGCATTACTAGCGGCTGTGTTAGCACCCACAGCACCTGATGAGCCGCCACCCACACCAAGTATGTAAATGTTTTTTACGCCACGTGGCTTGCGCCAGGTTTGATATCCTGAATTCAGTGATGTGAATACACCACCTGGAGTGGCTGTTCCTGCGGTTGAAGTAACTGCTGCACCGCCTGGAGTGGCGCTGATGGTAATGCTGGTGGCACTGGTCACGTTGATGATATAGAATGTCACTGGAGTGGTGTAGTTGGCAGTACCGTTGATTGTGCCTGCACTCAATGTGCCTGACACTGTGATGGCCTGACCCACTAGATATCCGCCACTGGCAGCACTGGTAGAAACTGTCAGTACTCCACCAGTGGCCAAGGTAACCGAAGCAATGCTGCCAATGATGCCACCCTGTCCAGTAAAATACTGAACATCCATGCCAGGAGTTGAGAGTATGTTGTTGAAGTCTAGCATATCATATAGTTATTATGTAAACAAATCCAGGACCACCTGAACCAGCAGGGGCAATGGTAGGGAAGCTGTTGCTTGCGCCACCGCCACCGCCACCGCCACATCCTGGTGCACCATCACTACCAGCAGTACCTTGAAAACTGGCACCACCGCCACCACCTCCTGTGCCCCCATAATTCATCATGAAGTTTCTTGCTATAAATCCAGGATTTGCATTAATTGATGCAGCTGAAGAGCCGCCTTGCAAGAGTGGGAAAAACTCTGTTCCAAGAAAACCAATGGTGCCTATTGAGCCGCCGGATCCTGATGCCACACCGCCACCGCCGGATCCGCCAGTGACCATGAGTCCGTTTGTAGGCAGAGAGACAGTGGGCCCACTAGCATTGGCCGCACCACCGGCACCGCCCACCTGTCCTGTCAGCAGTGTGGTAAATCCCCGACCGGCCAAACACATACCACCAAGGGTTGCGGCTGCAACTGCACCCGGTGCTAAACCACCATTTGCAGTAGTAGGGGCAGTTGCACTCACAGTGCCGTTGTTGGCCAGCAATAGTGTACTGGCCGGTCCTGGGACGTTTTGTACTGGTTCGATAGTAACATAGGTTGGCTGTCCCACAACACCAAATCCTGCTGAAGTGGTTGCTCCTGCACCACCTGCACCTGCTTGAATGTACAACACATCCGGCACAAACATGGCTGGAATCATCACAGTGGTCTGGCCGCCACTGCTGCCACCTGCGCCACCGCCACCGGTACTGACCGCAGCAGCATTACCACAACTGCCGCCGCCACCACCGCCCACACCAATCATGTGGATCCATCGGGCGCCACGTGGTTTGCGCCAGGTCTGCCACTGTAGCAGTGTTGTGGTTGCTGGTCCAGAAAAATACTGTATGTCAGCGCCGGGAGTGGCCAGAATGTTGTTGAAATCCAACATGTTATATGTTTAGTTTAGTATGCGCCGGCTATGACCGAAGCCACCCAGCCTGCGGCCACTGTGGTGCCCAGTCCAACATATAATTTATAACCAGCAGGCAAGGCAAAGTTCATGGGATAGTCAACGTCCACTGTGGCTGCGGTGTTGATGGCAGTGGTACCCGGCAAGGATACCTCACCATAAAACACGTTGTTGGTGGCTGTAGCGTTGGTTAAGCTGTTGTTGATGTATATACGTGCCACACTGGCTGTGTTGGTACCAATGGCCTTGAGTCTAATACGCTGTACAAAACCACCGTTGGTGGCGTCTGCTGTAAAGATCAAGATGTTGTTGGCACCAGCGCCTGTATAGTCACCAGTGGCTGTTGTGAGTGTGGTGCTGGCAATGCCGCCTACGGCACCTGCTTTTGAAAAAATTGGATTGGGATTTGCTGCCATGTTGTTGTATCTCCGTTAAGTGTGCATATTTATGGCAGGTTCCACCACTGTGCTGTGGTTGTGACCCTGCCCAAGTTCATACCTGTACCCTGTTGAGTACCGTCTAAAAAGTTTATGTTTGCGCTGTCCACGGTGATCACGTTGGCTGTACCGGCCACGTTGAACAAGATGTTACCACCGGATGTGGTGATGTTCACGTTGCTTGTACCATTGGCAATGCTGGCCCCGCCACCGCTTGTGATACCGGTCAGTGCGGATCCGTTACCCACAAAGTAATTACCAGTTATATTGCCAGTTGCGCTGATCAATCCCCCAGTTAACACATTGCCCGCAGTCACGTTGCCCGTGGCCGTTACAAAGGTATCAACTGTTATGTTACCGTAAATTCTAGTGCCTGATTGGAGTTTTGCCATGGTGTTGTATTTATTGTGTTAGATTGTGGCCAGTCCATATCTGTAACATAGAGCATTGTAGTTTTGTTTTATATCTGTGAGTGACAAAGCAGTATTGTATATCCTTGCTACAGGCATGTTTCCCCTGAAATACTGTACGCCTCTTCTGGCAACTTCCAAGGTTTGCACATTGTTTGTTAAATTTGCTGTGGTAGACGCTGATGTTTGTTTTAACACACCGTTTCTATAAAGTTTCAGTACTGAACCATCAAAAGTCGCGACCACATGATTCCATGTATTGAGAAAAGACGCAGTTGATATTGTTTCTCCTACGGTGATAGATACCCCGCCAACAAATCTCTCTACAAACAAAAGTTGTCCAGTACCACCAGTTTGTACTATTATAAAATTATATCCATCCCTGGTGCCCATAGCCGAACTTTCTCTGTTGAATATGCCAGTATAATTGGCAGCACCAGCATCCACAGTTGGATATATCCATGCTTCCAAAGTGTAAGGAGAAAGGTTGAGAAATTGTAATGAACCGGCACTGGCAAAAGAACACCATTGGCTTAGAGTATAATCAAATTGGAATTGTCCATAATTTAAATTGCTAAATGTTGGAGCATTGACCAATGTTCCGTTATTGCTACTTCCACTTAAATCTGTCCAGGTTGTTCCGGTCCCCAAATAACTACCAGGAACAGCCGCATCTAAATTCAACACCAGTCCTGATGTGACTATGGGTGGATTCCAGGTGACTTCATCAAAATTATCGTACACAAACTCCACCCCTGTAGTAACGTCACGGCGAGCAAAGTTGTTGAGATTGACGTTGGCTGTTGGCCCTGTGGCCACGTAGACAGTTGCGGCAGCGGCCTGCTGAGTTTGGGCACCCCAGATATAAAGCCCAGACGTTCCGTCACCTGTATAGGTATTATTACTACTGCTATTGGCCACACTGATTTCCATTCCAATGGCTGTTGCTGTGGCATTTCCTAGATTGGTTGACATGGCACATTGGTACCAATTGTTACCAACTGGGGTAATATTACCAGTTGGAACGCTGGCACCGTTTGCGGCTGTCAGAGATCCCACAGTACCAGTTGATAGATTAAAAAATGCTGTTGCTTGGTTGGTAAATCCAGTGTATTCTTTTAGTCCAATTGCTATATTACCTCTTTCCCCGGCCTTGGCAAACACACTTGCACTATAGGTATTTGATAGTGCTCCTGCTGTGACCGGAATGTTTTGAGTAATAACATGTCGAGTACTGGCCACGCTGTCTTCTGTTAACTTGGTGCCAGTCAATGAGTTTTCTGGTGCAGGAGTCACGTTGATTGCTACTGTTACATTACCTGTACCCCATTTGCTGGTTTGATTAAATTGTTGACTGTATGATACGATATTATTACCAGTATTGATACCATTGATACCAAGTTGTCCAGTACCACCACTGGCACTGTAACTGACCTCATCAAAAGAGCCAGACGCATACTCTATACCTGATGAATTAACACGTTGTGCAAAGTTGTTGAGGTTGATGCTGGTGGTTGAGCCGGTAGCCACATAGGCTGTTGCAGTGGAACCTGCTTCAACCTGGGCGCCCCAGAGATAAACCCCACTAGTACCATCGCCAGCAAAATTTGTAGCATAACTAGCATTTAATGGTGTGACCGCAAACACATAATTTCCACCATCTGCATCTGATGTGGCAGTTACAGTAATTCTATACCAACTGTTGCCCACAAAAGTAATAGTACAAGTTGATCCATTTAAAATTGAGTTAACCGTTCCAGCTCCGGCTAAATCAAAAGTTCCACCAGTATCTATATTATTAAATGCACTATTTCCAAGTACTACCTGAACTTTGGAATATCCACCTGCTTTTACATAGATAGAACCACAATATGCAGTACTGATTGCTCCGGTAAAAAGTTTATAACAAATTGAACTTGAGCCAACACCTGTTGATTTGATTATAAGGTCAGCCGTGGTTGATCCGTCAGGTGCGGTGGTTGAGTCAGCACTGACAGTATAATCATTTGGCGCAACGTTTTTGCTCCATTGTGTAAAATCTTGGCTGTATGCCAAAAGATTAAGTGAAGTGCTCACACCATTGTTGTATGAATAAGCACCTGTGGTACCATTGGCGCTGTAACTGACTTCATCAAACGAGTTGTTGACCAAGAGTGTGCCAGTGTTGGTTAGTCTACTTGCTATGGCCATTTTACTGGAACACCGTGTCTAATCCACCCACAGCATTGTTGTAGTATGTGTAGGCTCTCACACCTGATGTGTTGGCCCAGGTCACTGAGTTGGCGTTGCCAATGTTCAAGTTGGCCAGGGTGCTCACGTTGCCCGATGCTGTGATCAAACCGGCAGTGATAATGTTTCCACCGGTTATGTTGGCTGTGACTGATACTACTGCGCCCAAATGACTTGTACCGGTTACAGTGCTGGCTGCTGAAATCAATCCACCGGTTAGGATGTTGCCACCGGTTACGTTTGCACTTGCTGATACAACAGATCCTAATATGCTTGAACCAGTTATGGTACTAGCGGCACTGATCAATCCACCGGTTAGGATGTTGCCACCGGTTATGTTGGCTGTGACTGATACTACACTACCCAAATGACTTGTACCGGTTACAGTGCTGGCTGCTGAAATCAATCCACCGGTTAGGATGTTGCCACCAGTTACGTTTGCACTTGCTGATACAACTGAACCTAATACGCTTGAGCCGGTTATAGTACCGGTTGCACTTACTAGTCCACCAGTTAAGATATTGCCACCGGTGATGTTGGCTGCCGATGTTATAGTTGATGTGGCACTAATCAATCCACCGGTTAAAATATTGCCACCAGTGATGTTGGCGCTAACTGATACTACTGATCCTAAATGACTTGAGCCAGTTACGGTACCGGTTGAGCTAATCAATCCACCGGTTAAAATATTGCCACCGGTTACGTTTGCTGTGACTGATACTACAGATCCCAATATGCTTGTTCCGGTAACAGTACTGGCTGCTGAAATCAATCCACCGGTTAAAATATTGCCACCGGTTACGTTTGCTGTGACTGATACTACAGATCCCAATATGCTTGTGCCGGTAACAGTACTGGCTGCTGAAATCAATCCACCGGTTAAAATATTGCCACCGGTGATGTTGGCTGTCACTGACACAACTGCACCCAAATGACTTGTGCCGGTAACAGTACTGGCTGCTGAAATCAATCCACCGGTTAAAATATTGCCACCGGTTATGTTGGCTGTCACTGACACAACTGCACCCAAATGACTTGTGCCGGTAACAGTACTGGCTGCTGAAATCAATCCACCGGTTAAAATATTGCCACCGGTTATGTTGGCTGCTGATGTAATGTTACCACTTGCTGATATCAATCCCACAGTGGTTACATTGCCGGCTACAACGTTGGCAGTAGAACTCAAAGTGGTTGAGCTGATTACATTAGCACCACTTATGTTACCGCCAATTCCACTTGTTGCTATGTTCCCACCCGTGACGTTACCAGTTGCTGAAATTTCTCCAGTCACATATTCGCCTGTTGTGGCAAATACAGCCACGTTTGGTGTACCAGCCACGCCCACAGTAACGTTTGCACTAGCGCCAACAACCACGTTTGATGTACCGTTTATGATAGAAGACCCACCACTGGCTGTAATACCAGTTAGTGCAGATCCGTTGCCAAGAAAATATGTGCCAGAAACATTGCCAGCACTTATGATATTTCCACTGGCTGAAATTAATCCAGTAACATATTCACCGGTTGTGGCAAATACTGCCACGTTTGGTGTACCAGCCACGCCCACAGTGACGTTGCCACTTGCGGCCGCAACCACGTTTGATGTGCCATTCACAATAGAAGAGCCGCCACTGGCTGTGATACCAGTTAGAGCTGATCCGTTACCTAGAATGTAATTGCCCGATATGTTACCAGTTGTTGAAATATTACCAGTGCCCACAATACCCACGGTGTTGACGTTACCAGTTGAGCTCAGTGTACCGCCTGTAACAACACCACTAACTGATACGGTTGTGCCTGTATGGCTTGTGGCACTGATATTACCACCTGTGATATTGCCAGTTACACTCAACAGGCCGTTGGTCAAGATATTGCCACCGGTGATGTTGGCTGTGACTGATACTACAGATCCCAATATGCTTGTGCCGGTAACAGTACTGGCTGCTGAAATCAATCCACCAGTTAAGATGTTTCCAC
>Ga0114960_10004838_pt1 | contig 9998 bp, 12 predicted proteins | sample C_130625_MF_Meta_FD_92637 | JGI IMG/M metagenome (GOLD analysis project Ga0114960, IMG submission 92637) | Freshwater microbial communities from Lake Croche, Canada to study carbon cycling - C_130625_MF_MetaG | ecosystem: Environmental > Aquatic > Freshwater > Lake | place: Lake Croche, Canada...
ATAGATGATATATGATCCTATAGAATTTATTCTTTCGCCCCCGGAGGTGGTGTGTCAGAACAGAAGCCGCAGACCCCCGTCTACAGTAGAGCGAAGCGCGAATAGATGATATATGATCCTATACAATTTATTCTTTCGCCCCGTTGTAAAGGTTGCGTATTTCTTTATTTAAGTAAATTTGTTATAGTCTCATAATCTTGTTTATCTTTTTTGTTACATATTTCAATAATATTATGATTAGTCTTTAACAATCCAATTGAAAACAACCACCCCCCACAAATATTATGGTTACTCATATATATTTGATATTTGTTTGGTTTTTTTATAATTTCAATAATATGTAATTTATTTATTACACATGATGTTAAATTGATAAAATTTTTCATATATAATGATTACTGTAATATCTTTATACCAGTGAATTCTTCAAGGGGTTAATGTGTAATAACAATATTTGCAACCTATGTCAACCCAATCATGCATCCGCGGACAAGCGAAGCGCGAATAGATGATATAGGATCCTATAGAATAACTATTCTCCAAAACCAAAAACGGTAGATTGGCATAGTAGAACAGAAGCCTGATATACCATCTATTGCTTCGCCACCCACACCAACCCAACAGAATGACCTATGGACGAGGGTGGCGAAGCAATAGATGGTATATGATCAAATAGAATAGCTATTCTCCAAACCCAAAAACGGGGCCTCCGGCACCAACCGCAAAGAGCGAAGCGTAAATAGTTTGTATATGATCCTATACAAATTATTGATTCAGACTTCTTTGTAAAGGTTGCATGTTTTCTAATACATGGGCAATATAAATATTTCGAAAGAATCATATAAATAAAAATATCTATCTCCTATAATATGTCAATTACACTTACGCGCCAAGATTTGCAGTTTATGTATCTACAATTTATAACACAGAAAAAACTCACAAAATTAGTTGAAGATGAAATCGATTTTATTCGAACGAATATAATTAATATTAATAACGAGGGCGTAAAAACATATAATATTACGTATGCTATTAATTTTTGTGAAAACATGGATGATTTTATCACACTTTTAGTAATGAAAATAAAAGAAATATTTATTGATAGTTATATTACGAATGAAAAACGTATGATTAATGATATAGAAAAAATATTTATCGGGATTGATTGGACAATATAAATAACGATTAGTCAACAAAAAAAGGGTTGCCCCTTTTTTCTTTTTTGGCTTTTTGATGTTTTTCTTTTTCTTTTTTGGCTGTTTTTTCTTTTTTGGCTGTTTTTTCTTTTTTGGCTGTTTTTTCTTTTTTGGCTGTTTTTTCTTTTTTGGCTGTTTTTTCTTTTTTGGCTTTTTGATGTTTTTCTTTTTCTTTTTTGGCTGTTTTTTCTTTTTCGGTTTTTCAATACAACAATTTCACACAACAAATTTTATATATAAAGAATTCAAGTCAAGTCCCGAGGAGAATGGTTTACCCCAACCAGTAGCGTTCCAGGTGGTGGTGAGCATCTGACTTCGGCTCGCATGCATCGTCGCGGTTGTCGGTATAATCATCTCCATCAATCAAGCTCGGCATTGAACTATGAGTAGAGTAAGAATCAAATGAATCTATATCCTCCCAGCAATCATCAACTAACTGATTATCTTCGCCCAAATCTACCGCATTCGACCCGCGAGTTAAAGTCACGCGTGAAATGTCGCGAGGCAGAATATCAAACTCGCCCCATCTATCCAACATATTTGTTACGCGTTCAATCGTGGCAGTATCGCAATACATATGGTCAGCAGCAGATGGACATATGTAGTGACACATGGATTTTAACTGGTCGCGCAAGTATCGATTCTCGTTTAACAAGTTCACGCATTCGTCATATATGTATTCCTTATTCATGGTTTTCGGAATAACACATCTTGCCGACAAATCTACGAGAGAAGAATCAAACGCGTGACAATTGGACGGGTCCATGTTATTATTATCAAAACAATAATCATCAATCGTCTCGCGTTTTATCGGACATTGGAAAACATTTCTAGAAATCGGTGGTTCAGGAGCAGCAGCAGGAGGAGCAGGAGCAGATTCTTCACTCGGTGAACGAGTGATTGGCATATTCGATGTTTGTCGGGGTATGAATTCTATTGGGCAATTGCGCATACGAGAACGGTCTACGCTGCCTCTCTCCTCAGATAATATTTCGTTGCTAATATCACTGGAAGACAATGGACGCGCGCTCAAAGTTTGAATTTCGTTGGACATGTTTTTAACAAATTAGTAATGTTTTTAACAAAAAATAAAAGTAAATCAATTTTCCATTTTTGGGTCGTGTTCGAGAACAAGAATTTATATCAACGGCATAATATAAATATGTATTATATGCCGGAATGATGCAACCGCAGATGGGCGAAGCGTAAAAATAATGTATAGGATCATATACAACCATCCCTTCCCCCATTCGTGCACCCCCAACTTCGGGGGTAACAGAATAGAAGCCGCAGACACCAACAGTGGATAAGCGAAGCGTAAAAATAAGGTATAGGATCATATAAAATAATCGGGGTCGCAAAAATCAAACCGGATACCCCCCACCAAAAAAAATAAAAAACTCGGTAAACCCGATACGTGCAAAATAATAGCAAATAATAATATAATTTTGTATAAATAGGTTTATAACTTCTTCCTTATATGAAAAATCACCGCCTACATACCACAATGCATTTTGTAATTTTTTTCTCCATGGGTTGCCAAATATTGCATTTCGCGTAATGTAATTCCGAAAGTTGCGCCACTATGGCCTATCTTAGGGCTACACTTATCCATTGCGTCTAATATTTTATATATTTCGGGCCCTTCGCAAAAAATAAATCCTGTATTTTTTGGCGGACCTTTTTTTACAAAATCCCACATTTCACTTATAGTAATTGCCTGAAACGCATTTATAAGCATATTTCGGGTATATTCACATTTTATATATTCAAACTTTCCATCCCCCCGGTCTACTGGAAGCATATATTCGGATGGTGCAGACATTTCGTTGAAGTCTTCGGTCATTAGCGGTTCAATTGACATATGTAGTAAGGGTGTGGAACTTGTAGAATATTTATTTTCAAATCAATTTTCCAAAACCCTATTATCTTCTCCCGAAAAACGCAAAATGAAGTAGCCAAAGAACTTTTTGTCATTTCATAATTTTTTCGGGGGTCGCTTCGCTCCCCGAGAATAACAAGAACGAACCTGGTAAACGCATCAGATATTGTATAATTCATAAATATTTTTAACTAAATCATTACCGGTATAACCTCGTAGGAATGAAAAAAATGTTATTATTGCAACTATACTATATTTACACGTATTTGAAATATTTACGCCTCTATGCAATCTTTTATGAATATCATTCATAAATATACTTACAACAATTCCCGTTGGAATACCAATTATCGTGAAAAAAACCGTAGTAATCATTCTATTTTATAGATGCATTGGTCTAAATCGTTTATCTAACTAAAAATATCTAACTAAAAACAATGGAACCAATCAAACCTTATTTACAACCCATCACTTCCCACCATTCGTGCAACCCCTCCCCAACTTCGGGGGGGGGTAACAGAATAGAAGCCGCGGACACAATCTGCGGATAGACAATAGTATAGGATCATATAGCTAGCCCTTTCGCAAATATCATTATAGAATACAATATAAAAATTATTCGACCTATATACCAATATGGGAAATACGATTGAACCGGAAGTAAGGGACGAAATGGTTGAAGTAATTAACAATATTTTCCAAATTGAGTTTCCGACATTAGATATTGGCAAAAGACAAGGAAATACTGGATATATCGATTTTATTCAACCCGAAGAATTGGGAAATTTGTCTATTATGAAAGGCCGTGATTATTTCGGACGTGAATTTATTGTCTTCAAATCCAAACTCACGACAAAAAATAACAACCCCGTAGAATATTTTACCACTTTTTTCAAAAGGTATACGGATGAATCGAACACGATATATCATACAGCAGCTCACGATGGAAATTATTTATTTGCAACGGAAGGTGGCATTACACTTTACCAATTGAATTTTTTATATGAGTTATTGAAAAAAGGGTCGGTAGATATAACATATGAGGATTTGAGAAAAAATCGGGTTCGCGTTAATATTGATTATTTAACATACAATAACGAAGAAGAAGAAAAAAAAGAGGAAGAAGAAAAAAGTGAAGAAGAAAAATGGGAACTTATCAAAAATATGGTAGGAAAAATTACTATATCTTAACTAACATTCGTAAATTCATTTTTACTAGAAGAAACTAAAACAAAAAAGGTCATAAGACCCTTTTTGTTTTTTTTTATTTTTATTTTTATTTTATTTTTGTTAATTCAAAACAATAAGATAATCAAAATTTTCAAATAATTTTTATAAATGATATTTTTTAATTTTCGTCTTCATCCGAAGAAGTATCATCTGCCCAACTACGTTTCGAACGATAAAATATTTTCATAGGAACTTCCGAATATTTATACTTACATGTAACAAAAGGAACCTCGGAAATAATAGGTTTCGCCGGCGATGACTCCAGCATACTCTTATACGAACGTTTATTCGATGAATGATTTGGCTCTGGAACTGGAGTATTGTGCGAAATTGGCGGGAAAGATTCGGTTGCTTTTGTTTTTGCTGCAACATGTTCAGATTCGGAGTCTGAATCATCGCTAAACGCCAGAAATTTATTCATCGAAATCTTTTTCATAAACAAATCTTTTTCTTTTGCGCGCGTAACCTCGGCTTTAGTCGCAGCCTTAGTCGCCTTAGTCGCAACAGCCTTAGTCTCAGGCTTAGACCCAGCATTTTTATATGTAATAAGGTCACAATGTTTAGTCGTATGCCCACGTTTGTGACAATACCCACACTCAAAAGACAATATCGTAGCACATATCACAACTCCGGTAGGCCCCGGATTGGATTTTGTATAATGCCCACGATATTCTTTCTCGGATAAACCTGCATTCTTGCAAGTCGCACAGAAAGGACGGTTATCTCTTTTCGTAGATTTCGCGTAAGAACTCATTTCGCTGTTGTTACTGTTGTTACTGTTATAATACCAATAAAAGTTTACACAAAAAGATCATCAATTTTTCAAAATAAAAATAATACGCACTAAAACCCTAAAACCCATTGCAATTCAATACAATATTTATACTTTATACATATAAAGTATAAATGTTTTCCAGCTCATCTATATCATTATTTTCAGCAAACGTATCCACCACATACACACAATTAACAAACGGCGATACGCAAAATCGAGCACTAATCGCAATGTATACCCGTCTAGCAAATTACGTTCAAAATATACAAATGCTATTCACCCAATATTCACAAGGCAATTTCTTTGCCGTCGCAAACATTCTAACATTAAACGTGTATAATCAATACTCTATCGGAATAAAAGGCCTAGAAGCCAATGCATCCGTTTATCCAGATTACGAAAAACTCCGTTTAGGAACAGTTGCTGCATTACAAGGATTATATCAATCCATCCAACAATACGCCAATTTGGTCGACACAGAAGCCAAATTAGAAAACGCAGCACAATACGAAATCATCCTCGGAGACCCCGATAAATTATACGAATATATCAAAACACTCAACCTTAAAACCGCCATATTCCCTCTCAGTGAAGTGACCATCCAACCCGCCATTCTAAAAGCAGAATACGCCAAATATATAGAATTATACGGGTTTCCACCGGGAGGCGTATTCGAAATGGACAAATTAGCAGCCATATTGAACAACTAGACCATTCAAAGGATGTATCAAATCGACACCGATACTCGATACCCGACACATATAAACCCGAAAGCATCAAAAGCAAGTAGTTTGAGGCAAGGGTTTTTTGTCAATAATTTGTATAGGATTAAATAAAACAAATGTCTCATAATGTCTTTTATAGACAAGAAACAACACCCATCATTAATACATTCGATAACAAATACCCAATTAGTAATATGAATCCTATCGAGCGAAAAACCGTCACAAAAGTCATCGGAATTGATAGCCTTTTTCGAAAAAATTACAATAGCACAATTTCCACAGATTATACTTATATTTTGCCCGACAATATCAACAACGTGATAAAAATGACAGTAAGTGCAGTGGAATTCCCCAATGCTTGGTATAATTTTAACAGCGAAAATCATTCCAATGAATTCATCATCACGCTTTATAATATACCCGAATCATATACTTCTACATCAACATTATCCGGGTTACCCGCAGGACCAATAACAAATATCATAAAAATACCCAATGGTAATTATATTTCCAGCTTCTTGAAAACAACGATAAACAACATATTTACAAATACAAAAAATGGACTAGATTTGCTTTTGTTTGACATTAACGAATATAATGGCCATTGTATTTTTCGAACAAAAAATATAACCGACCCTCTCGCTACAGCCGGATTAATCGATTCATTTATAGAAATTGCTAACCCCAATTTTTATTTCACCATCGATTTCCGAATTTTAGCAAACCCAAATAGACCACTATATTTAAATGCCGGATGGATGTTTGGGTTTAAGCAACCATATTATTCAAACGCAAAACGAACAGCTCCATTCATCGACAATTTCAATAATACTACAGCATACACATATAATTGGTTTTTAGAAAGTGAATCTAGTTATGGCAGTTCAACGCAAAATTATATTTATTTAGAAATTGACGATTTCCAAAAAAATTACTCTACAAACACCATCACTGCGAATTCGACCAATAATACATATATAGGAAATAATATTATGGGGCGAATTTCAGTCACAAATGGCATGAACACAATCGTAAATACTACACGAGCCGACCGACTATTTCGAACACGCGAATATTTCGGACCCATTAAATTAGAAAAAATACATATTCGATTATTAGACAAATTTGGCAACCCTATCCTATTAGGCGGAAACGATTTCTCTCTCGCGTTAGAAATAGAACAAATTTATTCATAAAAATAAACCAAAAATGTAATAAAACCCGAAAAAAAAATAGAACCCGAAAATACAAAAATCACAATTATACTTTTTGTAAAATGAAAGGTATCTAGGAAATATATAACTATGGTAAATTTCGTAGTCAACCAATTCTCCTCTTCCGTTACCCTCACCCAGCTAGGTCAAGTTTTCAGCCAGCCTATCCCCACTCTTGTCACAAACTCCACCGGAACGGTTTACATCCCACTATCCGCTGTTAAGAACATATTTAAATACAAAACCACAGATGTCGAACTCATTGATATTTCCGCACAAGCCCTCGAATATTTTGTATATGACAAAGCATGGCCAGTTATCAACCCCGCAAACACAATGGTCGACCCTAGCACTGCTATCGCCATCGCAACACCATCTGGTTCCATCCCAGCCAATAAACTATTGGTCGCCCACGATTTTGTTCGTTACCTCGCTCAACAGCTTTTCGGAACAGCATTGGGTGCTGAACTATTCGACAATGAGCTCGAACTCGTTGAAAACGTAAGGATGGTATGTGACAATTCGTCCTCTGGACACACATGGTATGACGTGACAAAAGCAATCAAAGACGTTTCTGTTGACTCTACCGCCAGCCTCGTCGGTCTCGCCGGATCTGCAGGTGCTAAATATATGACAAATGATAACATCACTAACGCCAATATTTGCCGTGTCCTCATTGAACAAATGTTCGGTGCCGACCCTGCCCGTTTCCACAGCATTGTCGCCACTGACCAACCACAATCTCTCCCTTTCCAAGTCGGAGATACCATCAACTTCCCCGTCAGCATTAGCCCAGCTTACAATCAACAGTTGCTCACACAGCCAAATTCTACTGTCCAGATTCCTCCAAGAAGCTACACCATCAAAATGAGCATCATCGCAGACAATGACACCACAAGCATCAATGTTCCATTTGCATCAAATGAGCTTCCTCTATACCCTGCCCCCGCCTCTTCCGACTCCTCGCTCTACTACACCTCTGATGCTGCGGGTAACATCGTTCAGGGAGCAATAGGTGTTTCTGCTCTCCCTAGCCCATCTTCTCATTACGTCATCTCTACAGTAGGATCCGGAACTCTATACAGTAATACAATGGATTCGCCGGCCAGTTATTTTTTCAGTCTTATTCCGGGCGCTATATACGGACAATTTTTAGAATGTAATCAGTCTGGAGATACTGTTATAAGTCAGACAGTTGTTACTTCTATTCCAATCGGAGGGTCTGTTGTTGGCCAGATTCTATACAATGGAGTTACAGTCCCGCAATATTACGGAGCCAATGGTAAATGGTATTTAAAAATCGGATAAATATTTTTCATATGAATTGAGAATTTATATAATATCAAATATTATATAAACCACCCCCCTTAGACAAAATACACAACTCTTATTTATTCATCCAACTTTTTGGAATTAAAGCCGCATCATTGTCAAATACATCCCATTGCCCAGCTATTTTTAGAGCATTTTGCGTCTTAATGTCCGATTCCGAATCAGATGTTAACTTATTCATAGATAGTAACGTATCCTTTTTTTTCAAATCAAAATCATATATCTTCAATATATTCGAAACAGCCACACTACGTTGTATATCCTCACTGCCTAACTCAACATAACGTATATTTGTATCTGTCCCATACACTCCCTCATAATCACGTATTTTCGATATCATTACCGCCAACCCATTGTCCAATGCACGGTCGCTCTGGTTCAAATCCCCCGTTACAACCATTCTAGAATTCTCACCGATTCGCGTAGTTACCATCAGCATCTGATTCGGACTGCTATTCTGCATCTCATCCGCAATAATAAATGAACGTTTAAATGTCCGGCCGCGCATATAAGCCAGAGGCGATATCTCAATCACCCCATTTTGTATCATCAACTGTATCTGACTATGAGAATAATAATCCTCCAAAATATCAAACATAGGCCGCGTCCAAGGATCCATCTTCTTCAAAATCGACCCCGGTAAATAACCCAAATCTTCATCCACAGAAACAATCGGACGTGTCAATATAATCCGGTCGACCAATCCAGAACGCAACGAATTCACGGCTTCATTACACGCAAACAACGTTTTCCCGCACCCCGCTGGACCCAAGCCAAATAAAATATCCACCCCCTTATCTTTCAAATAATTCACATACAAAACTTGATTGGGCGTGCGGGGGGTTAGTGGCACAGAATTTGTATTTGATCCAAAAGGCACCCCTTTCGCAACGCGCTTTGCGGCACCGGCTTCCGCGAATATATTATCATCTCGATTATAACAGAAAAAGAAAAAACACAAGATAATATATTTTAGCCTCATAATTTATTATAACCTTGATTACAATATAATGTTTATATAGTATTTATCATTTATTATAATGATAAATATGTCAAATAGTTATGAAAAATCCGTAAAAAGAATTTCAATTGAAATGGTTGGGTTATTTCAACAATACGACGAAATACAAATAACAAAAAAGGAAAATAAAACAATCCTCGAGATTGAAACACGCAAATTTATTATATGCAATCAATACCCTTTTCGCCCACCAATATTATACATAAACAATATGCTATATTTAAATTATCTTAAAACGAACTCACCTCGAGTTGTTGAAAAAATAAAAAAGTATAATCATAACGGGAATACAAGTTCTATATGTAATTGTTTATATTGCAATCACATTTTGTTAAATACAAATTGGTCACCGACATATCATATAGAAAAAATAATGAATGAAATCGATAAAGTAAATATCGTAAAACGCAATATAAAATACGAAATTATAATAGAAGAAATATCGGCGAAACGTTATATTTCCGATTATATTGAAGAAAAAATAAAAGAATATCTTATCGTCACCCATTAGATTGCTCACCCATTAGATTGCTCACCCATTAGATTGCTCACCCATTAGATTGCTCACCCATTAGATTGCTCACCCATTAGATTGCTCACCCATTAGATTGCTCACCCATTAG
>Ga0114960_10004839_pt1 | contig 9997 bp, 10 predicted proteins | sample C_130625_MF_Meta_FD_92637 | JGI IMG/M metagenome (GOLD analysis project Ga0114960, IMG submission 92637) | Freshwater microbial communities from Lake Croche, Canada to study carbon cycling - C_130625_MF_MetaG | ecosystem: Environmental > Aquatic > Freshwater > Lake | place: Lake Croche, Canada...
AGGTTGTCCCTGTGGTTGTCCTTGAGGAGGTTGTCCTTGAGGTTGTCCCTGTGGTTGTCCTTGAGGAGGTTGTCCCTGTGGTTGTCCTTGAGGAGGTTGTCCCTGTGGTTGTCCTTGAGGAGGTTGTCCCTGTGGTTGTCCTTGCTGTTGTGCCTGCTGTTGCTGCATAACCTCAGGGTTAGGTACAAAAGCACGCTTTTCAGCTTTTTTAACAAACTTATTATAATCCTGCAACAATTCAGCTATTTTCATATTACGTTTTCTAGTTCTATAATTTTAAATATTTTTTCGTGCAGTTCTTTTTTTATGGTTACTAGTTTGCCTTGTTCTTCTGTATGACTGAGCTCATGTTCACCTTCATCTATTGCGATTACTGCATCTAAATAGGCTTGCAATTCTGCAAATTTTTCACTTTCGCTTAACTGTACCCATATATTTTCCTCAAGCATAAACCAAAATAAAGTAGAGATAAAGGCTATTATTCAACCTAGCAATGTCTGAATATAGTTATACATCTACTCTATCTCCCACATCAAGCTTTCCTGCAAGGAAATCTTGCATCACTGCTTGTACAGAGGAATATTTCTTTGGAGTATTCTTTTTATCTTCGAAGCTAGCTGCGAATAATCCTGTGGCTGCTTCGTTCGAGGGTGTATAGATGGGTGCAAACGTACGGTGATAAATAAGGTTTTTCTCAGGCATTAGCTTTTCTTTAATTTCTTCTTTAGCGTCTTCTGAAGCTGGTAACTGAACATTCAGCTGATCCCCGTCGCTATCTCCTCCATACCCTTTAAACACAAGAGGGTTCATTTTTATGGAGAAGTCTTTTGGATCAGGATTGATCTTTAAATACATTCCCTGGAAGTTATATTTCGAAAGCTGTGGATCTCTAGTGACTATACCTGGACGATCAAGCATCTCCTCATGCATGGCGGCTAGAGCTAAGGGGTGCTTATGTTCTAGATATTCACGGGATTTGGTGGCTGGGATGCCTTGTCTTACCAGTCTCCGGATAATGAATGGAGAGAATATACTCCAGGCCACCTGCTGGGGAATGCTTGCTTGGTTAAGGTCCAGCTTTGCGTCAGGTAGTAGAACTGCACGGCCTACCAGGTCAATTGGCTTATTAACAACCTTGGCTTGGAACATACTCTCTTTAGCTGATCCTCCTTGAAGTCCAAGAGCTGTAGCCAATAGCCCTTTGTAACCTTTCTCTATGCTTTTCTGTTTAATAGGTTCACCCAACCCATACACAGCTTTAACTCCGTTATATATTTGTTTTTTGGCTGTGGTGATATGCTCGGGGTCGATATCCTTACTTTCTTGAGCTCGCCCTAGTGAGTTGTTCACATGTAGTAGATCCTTGTACAACTCGTTAACATCTGCAGTCAGTGCCTGGTCACCTTGGACCATAACGGGACGGTACTGCGCCGGAATTACTGGAACCTTCGTAAGCATCATATCCTGAGGTTTCAGGTTATTGGATTTTAGCATGGTTAGAAAGCTCAGAGACTTGAGGGCGTCGTCTCTGCCTGACTTCCTTTGAGAGGCTACCAGCTTTCTGAGTTCCTCTACCTTTTGATCTATATCTATACCTTTGAGTTCTTTTTCTATCTTACCCGAGGCTACAGCATTCTCATAGGAAACCTTGGTCATACTTAACAGCTTCCTGATATGGTCTTCAGCCATTGGATTAGGTATACTATGGTTTAAAGCTATATGATTATAATTATCTCCGTGTATACCTACTAATGTGGGATCGAATAATCCATTATCTTCAGCGATAAGTTCGTCTTTTTTTAATTTATAAGAAAGAGGTTCTGTTATCTCTCCACTAGACATGGCGACTATATCTTTATCTGTTTGAGGAAGGATATGAAACTTGGAACCTTCCTGGTGTACATTGACGCCTGACCCTTTGAGATGGCTGATAAATTTATTGAATATAAACGGCACCTTAGGAGGAGGAGGTGCGTGGCCTAGTTTCAAGGCGGTCCAGTACTCATCGTTCTTTGTTGCACGTACTGTAGCTACATCTCGTAATACAGCCTTAGCGTCGTTGGATAGTGCTACTGTTGTTGCAAGGTTACCGAGTCTCTTTGCTTTTTCATGCGAGCCTGCTTTTGAGGGCTGCATGTTGATATCGTAGGTGGTTGCAGATGACCTGGTGGAAATCTTGTCTTCGGCAATATGATGCAACCGATTGAAGTAAAGAGGTCCTGTCAGTACCTCAATATGCTTGCCTGAGAGCGGATCGTATAGACTTTCCGTGTCTTTAATATTATGTTCCTTCAGGGTGTCTATCACCTTTTGAACTGCAGATCCATCTGTAAACCCAGTCAGCATGACAGGTTTTCCCAGCTTCTCTGCAACTTTACCCAGACCTATAGCGTTCACGAGCCCTGGGGCGACACGAGATGTGATACTCATTGAATTGAGGAGTACATCCACAGGCTTGCCGTCTTGGCCTTGAGGCATCTGTGTATCTGGTGTAATGTGTACTACTCCCTTAGCTCCGAAAGGCATGTTTAGCTTATCTCCAAAGCTCATGGGTCTCCGTGTCTTCACGGTTACAGCTATCAGCTTACCGGTAGATGAAACATCTGTAACCTCACCATCATACTCATATTCCCAGGCAGTGGAAACGTCGGAAAAGGCGTTCCTAATAACTTTGGCTAATTTACCTAATTGAATATCTAGAGATTTAAGTGTCTTTGGTTGGAAGGCTACAATAATAGGATCTCCGTGCTTTAGAATGGTACCTTTCTTAACTACACCGTTTGAGTCTAGATGGGTTAGTTGGTCATTGTAGTATTTGTTCGGGAACAGGGATACGTATCTATCTTTATCTGTAGATATGCCCCTCCCTAGTTCTATACGAACCGGAATCAGCTGCTCTCCTTCAAGTTTCTTGGCTGCCGACTCAGATATGACTAGTGCATCTTCAAAGTTCAATGATCTGAAAGGCATGATGGCTGTCTTAAGATTCATGCCTAAAGCCAAAGTGCCTTCATGATCAGAATTGTTGGAGGTGGCCAGTAGGGTCCCTTTTTTCACTTTGTCGCCAACACTCACGATTGGTGTGTGGTGAATGAAGCTATCTCTACCTATAATGTAGTTGTGGTATTTTTCATGATGGTGCTCTTCCCCAGAGCTATCCTTCACAGTAATGTGGTCCTCGTCGATTTTGCTTACAGTTCCTTCCACCTTGGAGGATAGGCTTACAAGCTTACCGAACTGCTTACTGAAGCTCTCTTGGTTTAGTCCTTTGGGGGCGGCCTGTACTAAGGGGGCTTCTCTGTTGATAAGGGTCATTGCCTGCAATGAAGACTTGTCGCCGATAAGTACACGGGAACCCGACACAGAACTGAGTCCAGGGATAAGATTGGTAACAGGGCTAAAGAACTCTGAAGGATCAGGAATCCTGTACTTGGCTTTGTGGCTCATAGGCACTTTTTTCAGTTTGCCGCTATCGAGTACAAATTTGTGGGTTTTTGACGTCATATTAGAATATTATCCAACTGAAAACCAAACCGCAACTAGTTGCTGTAACTATTTCAGATCTTCCGTCTCTGTGAATCTGAGTCCACATCTCCAGAGCACCTCCGCCATGTCGTCAGAGATCTCGTCGACGATCTCGTTCTCTAGTTCCCATACAGCACAATGTATCAGCTCATCGAGTACTGTAGCTAACAGCTGCTTGCCTTCTTCCCTTGAGTCTATATGTACAGCCTTGCCTTTTGTTGCTGGATGATCTGTCATTCCCCTCACCTTGCTGAGTTTTTTGACTATGAACCTGTAGCGTCTGCCTCGCATAGTGATGGTCTTGATCTTTTCTATAGGGCGCATTTGGGTGGGTTCTTTCTGGTGTGTGGGTCCATTATACCCACACGGTGTAGGTTTGGCAATCCGAACTGGAACTCCCGGCCGGTATATAGATGATAGGTGCTTAGTATTCCTCTTCATTCACTACTATCTTCCACTTGACTCCACTCATCCTCATATGCACACTGACTCTCTCGAATGACTCCATCCTCTCGTATATCTCCTGATGAATTCCTGGCTCTATCCGACCTCAACCAAAGACTCTCTGATGAAGATCGTCTAGCCTATCTCAAGCACTCTAGTTTTTATGTTGGCAAAGAGGACTCGTTTGACTGCGCATTCGAGCATTCTCCTTCAGCTGACAAACCCTCTAGAGAACGGGTAGACGAATTCATTATCTCTAACGGTTCTCTTAACAACGCAATGACAAGTGTTCGCTCCGCTACAGGGGCTCGCAGTAAACATGATCTCAACTGGTGTAGCATAGAGGACTATCTGGACAACTGGCATCTCTTGAGTAAAGACGACCAGCTATCCTTACGTATGCTTGTTCTTGCTGATAATCATACCAATGCAAATAGGTTTGGTGTGAAAAACAGGAATCTCGAATCTCATCTCTTGCTCTCTCTTGGCTGTGACATGAGCAACATCCTCAATACCCCTAAGGATGCAGTTCGCTCTAATCTCAAATCTCCAGGTGGTGACTACTCTCGCTTGTGTGTAGACAACCGTGCTGTTGATGCTAAAACCTGCTTGCGCTCTCTAAACAAATTCAACAGGACCTACAGTGTAGAGAAGCTATTCAAACTAGGTCTTGTTGCTTATCAAGCTGTGATCGTCAGCGATGAGTCCTACAGGAAGGTGAACGGTATTGATTCTAAAAAACAGTATCACAAGTTCTATCGTGAGAATGCTTCCTTTCTCTCTAATCTCTGTATGAAGCAGAAAAAGATCATGAGCTACTTCTACAGTCATGAACTGAGTGTAGACTCTATCCTAGGAGCTCAATATCGCCCTCACTCCCATGTGATCTTCTTCCTACCCAAGGAAGAGTTCTGTGGGGCTCTTGACCCTTACGTGGAATCCCTAGAGGAGACTTTCAACTCTCAGTTCAACGACAGAACTCTCACTATCCTCAAATCTGACACAGGTACAGAAGCCCTTTTCAATGTCAGTCGGAACTATAAAGATATCGAAAGAAGCTTCAGCTATCTGCACAGGGCCTACAGTCTATCTGATCAATATATGCGTGAAATCAGGGAAACTAACGTACGAGAACTCAATAACGCTACTGTAGAGTGCTATCATAACCTGATCTGGCTGCTCAAAACTTCCACTGGAGAGAGCAAAGGAGTTCGCCGTGTGGGTGGTGGCTATATTCCAAAAGTTAAGGATCTAGAGAAATACGAGCATCCGCTATTGCAAAAAAGAAAGAAAAATACTAAAATCAAAAATAAAACATTGGGAAAACCCAAGAATCCCCCTTGCACTGATGACTCAATCACTACCAACCATGTTAAAACTAGCTCTGGATGCTCCCGTGGCTCCTCTACCTCAAATGAAGAGTCGAACCCCCTCAAGGCCGGTTCAGGCTCCGCAGAGGGCACAAGCAACTATCCCCTCAATGACTCCCACAAAAGAGATGCCGTGGATGGGTCAACGAGGAACAATGGAGGATCTAGGAAGCTTCGGTCTATCTCCAGAAGAGTTCTTCGGAGGAGGAGGACGACTCATGTTTGGGGAAACAGCAAAGCCCAAGCCTATAGCACCTGCGAACCCTCAAGCAGCAACAGTACCTCAGGTTCTACCAAAGCAAGGGTCCTCTCATTCTCCAGAGATATGGGCAGGAATCTTCGAAGAACTCAAAAAGCAGGGAGCAAACGAAGACTTCATTGCTGGAATGATGAAAGAAGCAGAAGATCTGAGCCAACCAGAGCTTGATCGCTACGGCTTGAATGCTGATCGTCATCGTGTGGTTCCGTTCATGCCAAACAAACTCACAGGAGCAATGGCTGGAGGGCTAGCTGGAGGAGTTATGAGCAACGAGCTAGGTCTTGATGGGCTAAGCTCGTATATTCTACCTGTTCTGGGAGCTTTTGCAGGCAACCACTACTTGCCTCATCTCATGAACAGATGGAAAGACCCTGAGGGTACCGGACACAACAGCATCAATCCTATGGCTGCCCACTTCAACAATATGCAGCCTCTAGGTCAATCAGAGGCTCACACTCCCTAGGATCTATGACTAGAGTATACATGCCAGCTTTCTATCTAGGGATTAGCGAAGAGCTAGAAAAGGCTGCTAGATGCTGGGAAGGCTTTGAGCCTGTACCAGGGAAGAAGGCTTACAGTGAAGACAGCTGCCGAAGAGAAGGATCAGTCAAAAAAGAAAAGAAGGCTGATCTTCAAACTAGCGTTCCTGGAGAAACTCCTGAAGGACTCTTGTCTAGAGCTCGAGCAGGAAAGGTCAATCTTCCTCAGTTCATCAACAACGCCCAACAGCACAGTTGGAGTGTCCCTGGTGTACCCTTCGCAAATCCATTGATTCACAGGTTTATAAGTAACAACGCTAGCAATCCTGCAGCTATCCAGGAAAAGATCAAGGGTACCGACGACTCTACACTCTTGAAGGTTATCAACAAGAATCCTGATGCTTTTAAGGGAGTACAGAACAATCAGCCTGTTCAACCCATAGCGCCAATGCAACCAGAGGTTAAGGTAGCCTTTGACATCAGCGGAATGCCTGTTAACGAAAACATTCTTCCAAACATCTCTAGTCAGGCAAAATGGAAATATGCCAAACACAAAGGAGCACTAAAGCTCAGTGATGGTAATCTGGTCTACAGTTTTGGTATGCCTGATCATTATCCAGCCGAGGATGCTAGAGTTCACAGGCTAGATGATGATAGTATTCTAGATTTTGATAAAGGGGCTCTTTCTACAGGAACTGCGCAGATCCATAGATCTAGTCCTGACAACGTCTATATGACTCTGGCTACAGGCAAAGAGAATCCTACCTTTATGCTTCAGCATGAAGAAGGAAAGAGCTGGAGATATTCTCCCGCTAAAAAGTTTCTAGCAAAACTCAAAAGCTTTGTTTCCCCAAAAGGTAAAGATGACACTCTTCCTCTAGATTCTAAAGCCCTCATGGATGGAGCTCACGATCACGTCAAAGAAGCAACATACTATCCTTTTACAGGACAAGGGATATTCAACTCTCCTGAAGAAGCAGCAACATGGCTCAAGGACAAGTATCACACAGTCGCAGACGCAGCTTCTGATTTTACTAAAAGAAGAGCAGAGGCTCCTGTTACTAGCATGCTTGGAGGATATGCTCTAGCTCACGGCGTCGGTGCCGTCAGGGACATACTGGACCCTTCCAGGGAAGAAAAGAGAAGAACTGATCCGAACGAGCGACTTAAAAGAGAACTCGTTCCATTAGCTGCCGGGGTACTACCCACTCTAGCCAGTATGGCCATTCAAGCAAAATAGTATGAACAAAAAGGCAAACCTCAGTCTTCAGCCTGGTCCATATGGAATAGACTATACGGGGCTAGACGTCATTCGTGATCCAGCCAAGATAATAGGCTTGGTTCATCATGATCATGGACTCAGTGAACCTAAAAAAAAGGACCTGACCTCAATACTTAGCAATCCTGAAGCTTTCGATCACATTCTTTCAGGGGTAGTGGGAATGGCTGTAGGTAGAGCTATAGGTAACTATGCTTCCATGAGTAAACCAGCCAGGACACTATTGAGCTTGGCGGGGTTCGGTATCGGCAATATAATATACAATACTTTGCAAGAAGACAAATTCTCCACCTACGACAAGAAAACAGGTATCAGTACAATAAGGCACTAACATGAAACTAGGCAAATACGCTCAGGCAATCAAGAATCAGCTAGAAGAAGAACTCTCTAAACAGGGAAGCTCGCTTGCTGAGTTCGAGGATTCTCTTTACAACATCAACAATGGAGAAGGTGTATTCAAGGTCGCTATGTTTGGAGAAAAGATGATGGAGCAGGGTATAGGCAAGGGCATGGGCATGATCGGAGGTCTTCCTGAACTGGCTTTCAAATCCTCGCTTACTGGAGGAGCTCTTGCAGGTCTTTCGATGGACGAGATGGACAGTTCTGTAGATTCTCTTAACAAAGCACTTGCACGCGAGAGAGAAAAGATTAATCTAGTTACCAGACTTACACACAACCTAAAACGTGAACATGGACTTGACTAACAAAGCTAAAGAAAGCAAAGCAACCGAGCACTTTGACTTCGGGGCAAGTGCAGACGATCTATTCTCTTCAGGAAAGAAGCGGAACGTACGTCATGAGATTACAAACAAGGAGTTTGATCCTGAGGCAGTAATTGACGCTTATGAGATCGCTAAAGGCATCAAGAAGCGCCCTCGCACTGAGGACATGTCAGACTATGTCTTCAAAAACACTATTCTAGATCCTGAACAGCAAAGAGATCAAGACATGCTCAACGAGCTCATGAACAACAAGAAGTATATGATCACCATGTGGAAAGACACATGGACCGCCCAGGGGAATTTCAGGGTGTTCATCGTATACGGAAGCAAAAAAGAAAAAGAACCCGAACAGGAAAAATAATTATGAACGAGAAGCAGGCACTAACCGAAATCCCTCTATCCCCAGAAGAAAGGTACGAAGCATCCAATCATCTTGGTCGGAGTTTGTTTAGTGCCCTGCAGCTTGCTCGTGAGCAGGAGGCAAGAAGAATGAGTGCATTCAAGAAGATGCACGGTACAGACGACAACGTACTCAGAATTCCTATCCCTGAAAGCATGATGCCTGTACACAAGAGAGCAGCACACAAAAGCTATACTGTTCGAGAAAAAGACGACGGAGGTCTTGAAGCAGGGTATAGTGAACATGGTGGAGGTGAAGGTACAGGAAGACATCTACCAAGAAACATAGGAAAATATGTGGGAGCAGCTGGAGGACTAGGATTGTCTGCACTAGCTGGTGGAGGAATGATGCTTCCTGCCGTGGCTGGAGGAACTCTACTTGGAGGAGCCTTGCTAGACTCTGACCCAGCCTACAAAGGACTCAAGTACGACAAGAGTGTCGATCATCTGGATGGCTCTAGAGAACATGAGTTTGAACTCGAAGGAAATTCTGGCGTAGGTCCAAGTCTAAAGAGAAATGCTGGAAAGCTCCTGGGTACAGCAGGAGGGGCAGCACTCATCGCAGCTCTGCCTCCATCAAAACTCAAGCTTCTTCTTCCTGCCCTGGGATTTTCTCTTGGAAACTCTGTCGACAAGATGCACAGGCAGAGCGCCATGGATCAATTCGGAGGATCCAGAGAAGGACAAGAAAACATGCTACTGGACGCAGCATTCAGGCAAAAGATGGAAAAGAACTCATCTGAAGCTGCTCCTCCTAGTTTGTTTGGAGAAGCAATGCAGCACATAAACAACCATCCTGTACGTATGCTTGTGGGGGGCCAGCAAGGCTTCAGAGATGCCAAGAAAGAGTTTTACTTCAACCAAAGAGATCAGATGCAGCGAGATCTCATGAAGGCACAAAAAGAATATATCGACACCCTTGCTAGAATTAAAACAGGTTCTGCTGAACTGGAAACCCCGTGCGTGGACGCTTTCTGCGACGGCATTGCTCACTATAGTATGTTTGGAAAAACAGCAACCTACAAAGATGTGGACATTTCTGACGGATCGGTATCCAGGCTTGCAGGAGATCTGGCCAATCTTGGATTGAAACCTTTGAAACCTATAGGTAGAGCAGGAGCATCTTCCTTGCTAGCCACAGGAGCAGGGTCAGCCTATCTCACATACCTACTACGCAAAAAGATGCGTGAAGAGCCTGACAAGTATATGGAAGAGCAGCTTCCCACAAGAGTAGAACTTCAACCTTACGCTTAATATGAATATTGACTGGAATGAAATCAACAAAGGTCTTGAAGCAGAGCTAGCGAAGACAGCCTCAGAGCCTCTAGAAAAAGAGGCTTCCTTGGGTGCAGCTTGGCAGGTAACCAAGTCAGTACTTCCCTGGATGCTTAGGGCAGCCAAGGCAACGGGGCCGGCAGTAGCTAACGCCGCTAGAGCAGCTGCCCCTTACGCAGCCGACGCCATTGAAGGAACCGGTAAAGTTTTAGGAAGAACAGGAGACATACTGAACTCAGGCTTAG
>Ga0114960_10004840_pt1 | contig 9997 bp, 10 predicted proteins | sample C_130625_MF_Meta_FD_92637 | JGI IMG/M metagenome (GOLD analysis project Ga0114960, IMG submission 92637) | Freshwater microbial communities from Lake Croche, Canada to study carbon cycling - C_130625_MF_MetaG | ecosystem: Environmental > Aquatic > Freshwater > Lake | place: Lake Croche, Canada...
AGCTTGCCGATTGCCAGTCGCAACCACCGCCTGCTTTTTCGCTGCCATGTTCCAACTGTAGACCCGACAGCCAGGTATGGCATGGAGCGCGACATATAGATGGGTTAGTTAAGAGTGGGTACTTACGCGTATTTATGGCATTATTCTCCAAGAATGTATATACATTCCATTCTTGGAGAATTAGGTATCTAATGAAAAACGAGTTCACATCAGCCCTCGATCGCTGCTTCCAAGTGGATGGGTTCATTTCAAAGGGATGAAGACTTCACGAGTTCAACAAGCGCTCAGAATTCTTAATGCCAGCGTTGAAAAGCATTCGATTGACCTACGGAAGGGGCCAGTGCCGCCCCCAAAGAAACCCAAGAAAATGAATTCCAAAAGCAAGAAAGCGCGCTAATTACTGCGTTGCAAAGCAGTGCCTAAAAGCAGTGCTGAACTTAAAGCCTTCACTGGAAAACTCGTTCCAGAGGAAAGTAAATAAACGAAATGGAAGAGAGCAATGCAGAAGGTAATGAAGAAAGTACTCGTAGTTGGAATGATTGCGTTGCAAGCGTTCAGTACCACATCAGGTGCGCAAGCAGCCAGCCCATCCCCAGCACCAACGAAGGCAGCAGCACCAACGAAGGCAGCAGCACCAACGAAGGCAGCAGCACCAACGAAGGCAGCAGCACCAACGAAGGCAGCAGCACCAAAGACTGCGGGCTTTAAAGCCGCGATGGAGCAATACTCGATTGATCTCAAGGCATGGGCAGCAGCAATGCGTGCTCGTGAGGCTGCAATTGTGAAGGCTCAGTCAGATTTTAAGGCGTCAACCGCAGCTATTCCTGCCTTACCACCTACGACTGATCCAGGATATGAAGCGGCAAAGAAAGCTCATGGCGCTGCAACTGCTGCAGCAAGGAAGGCATTTGATGAAGCAAAGGCGGCCTACCCAGCAGTACCAACAAAGCCCGTTAAGCCAGTCAAGCCAACAAAGTAAAGGTAATACATTCAGTAGTTACTTAAAGTTAGGAGAGGGGCTGCAAGGCTGATTTCATTGGAATCATCTTCGCAGCGCTCTCTTCTAACTCTTTTTCAGGGTTAGAGCCAGCAACAATTCCGCACCCCGCGTAGATGCGAATTTCCTTGCCGGTAATTTGACCTGTGCGTAGTGCGATTCCAAGCTCACCATCGCCACTGGCATCAATCCACCCAACCGGACCCGCATATCGACCGCGGTTCATTCCTTCAATGTCATTGATGATGTCGAATGCAATATTGCGCGGAGTTCCACATACAGCTGCAGATGGATGCAAACTTTTCAGAAGTGAGAATGCATCTACGCGCTGCTTTGATTTGATGAGTGCACCTGTCACATCTGTGGCAAGATGCATGACATTTGCAAGGTGCAGAACAAAGGGAGATTCAGGGACGTTTGTTGAAGAGCAGAATGGTTCGAGAGCTTCAGCTACAGAGCGAACTGCGTACTCATGCTCTTCAAGATCTTTCGACGATCGCGCAAGAGATGCGGCCAATGCTAAATCTTTTGCATCATCGCCAGTCTTTGGAATTGTTCCGGCCAAAACACGTGATGTCACCATTCCACGGGATAGTCGTAACAATAATTCTGGAGTTGCACCGACAAGTCCAGCAACAGCAAATGTCCAGGTTGAAGGATATTCAGCAGCAAGTTTTTTAAGGATGGGGCGGGCATCAATATCTGCAGTGGCTGTTGCAACAAGGTCACGGGCAAGCACGACTTTATCGACTCCAGTTTTTTCAATTCGAGTGATTGCTTGTGCCACGCGCTCTTTCCACGCATCTGTGGTGATGCTGCCATCGGTAAATGTGAATGTGCCTTGCGAGGTGCTGTCGGCTCTTTCTGGCAGAAGTGGCTGCGTAATATTGCCGATCCAGGTAATCCAGGATTGCGAACCTTTCTGTCCAATAATGACTTTGGGAATGACAAGGACTGACTCTTCATTGCGATCAAAGGAGAAAGAGCTGAAAAGCACTGGTCCTGTGCCACTTCCGTGAACGGAATCAGAGATTGCAAATGTTTCTAATTGGCGATGCCACCATTCCCGAGCTTGTTCAAAGCGATCTCTTCCGCTGACGGTAGTTGTTGCGTGGATTCCCCACCCAACAAGACCTTCACCATTGCGCACCCATGAAAGTGGTGCGTCGCTGCTCAGCAAATCAAGCAGAGGGAGATGTTCACCAATACGAGATGTGGTGACGGGAATTAGATTGGGCATAAATTAGCTATTAAGGCTGCGAGAAATCTTTCGCCACACAAGAGGCAAAGAAGTTGCAGTAATAGCAATCTTCAAAGCTTCACCAAGAATAAATGGAGTGAAACCTGCCTTGATTGTCTGTGCCCATGTCATATCAAGAGATGCATGCAACCAGGTGAGACCGAATGCGAAGATGACCACATCGCCAAGTAGAAGTGCTGGAAATGAAGTCTTAAATTTCTGATCTGCTTTGCGATCCGCAAGATATCCAAGGAGCAGTGATGCAACGAGCATTCCAACGAGGTAACCACCGGTTGCACCAGTCAAACGTGCAATTCCGTGATTTGCAGCTGTCGCTGAGTGAGCAAATATTGGCGCCCCAGCAATTCCAGCCAATAGATAAGAAGCAAAGGTGATGAAACCAAGGCGAGCGCCATACGTTGTTCCAATTAAGAGGACTGCAAGAGTTTGACCTGTGACAGGAACAGGTGAACCCGGAACTGGAATCGAGATCTGAGCAAGAAGTGCGATAAAACCGATTCCGCCGACGACGAAGAGCGCTTGTGTAAGGGCTGTGCTGCGTGGGAAAACAGTGGCGCGAAGTGAACCTGATTGAATCGACATGGCTTAACCCTCTCATCTTCTAGAGTTCTTACAAGTTGTGCGCAGAGCCTACCTTCAGGGAGAATACGGGCATGTCACGCGCCAATATGGATAAGAATCCCGACGAAGTTGCCGCGATGTTCGATGGCGTAGCCAAGCGCTATGACCTGGTTAATGACCTGCTCAGCTTGGGCCAGACCAAGGCCTGGCGCAAGGCGACTACCAAGATCATCGCCCCAAAGCCCGGCATGAAGATCCTGGATTTGGCAGCCGGAACAGGGGCAAGCTCAGAGCCGCTAGCCGCAGCAGGCGCCGATGTAATCGCTGCCGATTTCAGCGAAGGAATGATTGCCGCCGGCCGTAAATCCCGCCCCCAGCTGACCTTCACAAAAGCCGATGCCCTTAACCTTCCTTTTGCAGATGGCCAATTCGACCTGGTCACCATCTCCTTTGGCCTGCGAAATACCCAGAACACTGAGCGGGCCCTCGCTGAGCTCCTTCGGGTCACCAAATCCGGCGGCCATCTGGTCGTCTGCGAGTTCTCCAGCCCTACCTTCGCGCCATTTCGCACCATCTACACCAATTACTTGATGGGGGCCCTGCCTTCGATTGCCAAAGTGACCTCCTCAAACCCTGATGCCTATATATATCTGGCTGAATCAATCCGGGCCTGGCCCAATCAAGAGGCGCTCGCGGCCAAGATTTCAGGGGCCGGATGGCGCGATGTCACGTGGACCAACCTGACCGGCGGGGTTGTCGCAGTTCACAAAGCCAGCAAGCCGTAATTGTTTTTTGGGCTCCTAGATACCTTTAGTATTTCGCATGTGAGCGCGAACCCGTATATCCCGATCTTGGTGATCTTCGCTATCGGCTTTGGTTTTGCAGCTTTTTCCGTTGGAATTGCATCAGTAACTGGGCCCGCACGCTACAACCGCGCCAAGCTAGAAGCCTACGAATGCGGAATCGAACCTTCACCACAAGCGCTGCAAGGTGGTCGCTTTCCCGTTAAGTACTTCCTCACAGCGATGCTATTCATCGTCTTTGATATCGAAATTGTTTTTCTCTATCCGTGGGCAGTTACTTTCGACAAGTTGGGGCTATTTGGTTTAGTTGAAATGGTGCTCTTTATCGGAACAGTCTTCGTTGCATATGCATATGTATGGCGCCGCGGTGGATTGGAATGGGATTAATCCATGGGTTTAGAAGATAAATTACCGAGCGGAATTCTGCTCTCAACTGTTGAAGGTTTAGCAGGTTACATGCGTAAGAGTTCAGTCTGGCCAGCAACATTTGGTCTTGCATGTTGCGCAATCGAAATGATGGCACTTGGTTCAGCGCCAAAACATGATATTTCACGTTTCGGAATGGAACGTTTCTCAGCATCTCCTCGTCAAGCAGATCTCATGATTGTTGCGGGCCGCGTTTCACAGAAGATGGCGCCAGTTCTTCGTCAGATTTACGATCAAATGACTGCACCAAAATGGGTTATCTCAATGGGCGCATGCGCATCATCTGGTGGAATGTTTAATAACTATGCAATTGTGCAAGGCGTTGATCACGTTGTTCCAGTAGATATTTACCTTCCCGGTTGCCCACCACGTCCAGAACAATTGATGGATGCAATCATCAAGCTACATACTCTGATTAGCGATACAAAGCTTGGCGCAAACCGCGAAGCAGTGATTAAGGAAGTTGAACTTGCAGCGCTTAACGCCAAGCCAACTATCCAACTAAAGGGGTTGCTTGCGTAAATGACTCACGATCAAAAAGGCATGTTCGGTGCCGCGGGCACCGGAGATACCTCAGGTTATGGCGGCCTTGTTCGCACCGCGGCAGCAACAGGCTCTACAGAGCGCCCTTATGGCGGTTATTTTGATGACGTCACCGATGATTTAGAACGCGCATATCCAGATTTCGCCGATGCAATTACTCGCGTAGTTGTTTATCGCGGCGAACTTACTTTGCATATTAAGAAATCACGTGTACTTGAAGTCGCATTTATTCTGCGCGATAAGTTGAAGTTTGAAATGTGCATGGGTGTCTCTGGGGTCAATTACCCAGATCGCGCAGGTGCCGAACTCGTTGCTCTCTATCCATTACTTTCGCTGACAAAGAATCAGCGCATACGTTTGGAAGTAGCAACATCAGATCTTGATCCACATATTCCATCTGTCGTTGAAGTATGGGCAGGAAATAATTGGCACGAACGCGAAACTTTCGACATGTTTGGAATCATTTTCGATGGCCACCCAGGTCTGACTCGCATCCTGATGCCAGATGATTGGGATGGACATCCACAACGTAAAGATTATCCATTAGGTGGAATCGCAGTTGAATACAAAGGTGCAACAACACCTGCTCCATCAGATCGCAGGAGCTACCGATGACAGCCACCTTCGATCCATACGCATCTTCACGCGAAACTACTGAAGGAACTGTCTTCTCAGTTACCGGTGGCGATTGGGATTCACTTGTTTCAGAAATCGGTGAATCAAAAGAAGAGCGCATCATCGTCAATATGGGACCACAACACCCATCAACTCACGGAGTACTTCGCTTAGTTCTCGAACTTGAAGGTGAAACTGTTACTGAAGTTCGTACCGGTATTGGTTACCTGCACACCGGAATCGAGAAGAACATCGAGTTCCGTAACTGGACCCAAGCAGTCACCTTCGTTACCCGCATGGATTACTTGGCACCAATTTTTAATGAGACTGCATACTGTCTTGCTGTAGAAAAGTTGCTCGGTATTACTCAAGATATTCCAGAGCGCGCATCTGTTATTCGTGTTCTGATGATGGAACTCAACCGTATTTCCTCTCACATGGTCGCACTTGGCACCGGTGCACTCGAACTCGGCGCTATGGGCCCAATGTTCTTTGCCTTCCGCGATCGCGAAATTGTTCTTGACACCTTTGAAGAAATTACTGGCCTTCGCATGAATATGGCTTATGTGCGCCCAGGTGGAGTTTCCCAAGATCTTCCAGCAGGCATGACAGTCAAACTCCGTGAAGTAGTTAAAACACTTCGTAAAAACTTTGAAGATAATGCAAAACTTCTTATTGGTAACACCATCTGGATGAAGCGCACCGAGGGAATTGGTTATCTTGATTTAGCTGGGTGTACAACACTTGGCATAACAGGTCCAGTACTTCGTTCTACTGGACTTCCTTGGGATCTTCGCAAGATGCAGCCATATTGCGGATATGAAAATTATGAATTTGATGTCATCACTGCAGATACTGCAGATGTGTATGGAAGATTCTTAGTTCGTATGGCAGAGCTCGAGCAATCACTTCGTATCATCGAACAAGCTATCGATAAGCTCGATAAGTTAGAGGGACAACCTGTCATGGTTGCAGATAAGAAGATTGCATGGCCTGCGCAACTAGCACTGGGTGCAGACGGACTCGGAAACTCACTTGATCACATCCGCGAAATCATGGGCTCTTCAATGGAATCTCTGATTCACCACTTTAAGTTAGTTACTGAAGGATTTAGAGTTCCAGCAGGTCAGGTCTATGCAGCAGTTGAATCACCTCGCGGAGAACTTGCAGCACATGTGGTCTCTGACGGTGGAACTCGTCCATTCCGCGTGCACTTCCGCGAACCATCATTTAATAATCTGCAATCAACTTCAGCAATGAGCGAAGGAGGCATGGTCGCTGACATTATCGGAGCCGTTGCTTCTATCGATCCTGTTATGGGCGGAGTTGATCGCTAATGACACTGAACAATGAAGTAATGCAGTCGATTATCAAGCGCTACCCGCGTAGTCGCTCTGCAATTATGCCGCTACTTCACTATGTGCAATCAGTTTATGGTTATGTGACAAATGAAGGTATTGAAAAGATTTCAGAGATTCTAGATATTGAAACTGCAGAAGTTTCAGCTGTCGCAACGTTCTATACCCAATATAAGCGCAAGCCAGTAGGCGAGTACCACGTAGGCGTATGCACAAATACTCTGTGCGCAGTAATGGGCGGAGATGCAATCTTCTCTGCACTCAAAGATCATCTTGATATTGAAAATGATGGCGTTACTGCTGACGGAAAAGTTTCACTCGAACATATCGAGTGCAATGCAGCTTGTGATTATGCACCAGTGGTTATGGCCAACTGGGAGTTCTACGACAACCAGACCGTTGAATCTGCAAAAGCGCTTGTAGATGGTGCGCGTGCGGGAAATCCTCCAGCACCAACTCGCGGACCAAATCGTCTTGTTACATATAAGGAAGCATCAGCAGTACTTGCAGGACTTGATGATGGACTTGCACGTGAAGGACTTCAAGCAGGTGAACCAACACTTCTTGGCCTAAAACTTTCAAAGGAAGGTAAGTAATGTCAAAGTTAACGCCTGTCCTGTCAGCTCATTGGGATGAGAAAGATTCATTTACTATCGAGGCATACACACGCCATGGTGGTTACACGGCTTCGAAAAAAGCACTTGCCATGGATCCTGATGCGGTCATTCAACTTGTTAAAGATTCAGGTCTTCGCGGCCGCGGCGGCGCTGGATTCCCAACAGGAATGAAGTGGGGATTTATTCCACAAGGTGACGATAAAGATCATTACTTAGTTGTTAACGCAGATGAATCTGAACCAGGAACTTGTAAAGATACGCCGCTTCTTATGGCAAACCCACACGTTCTTATCGAAGGCTGCATCATTGCTTGCCACGCAATACGCGCAAAGCGTGCATTCATTTATATTCGCGGAGAAGTAACTCATGTTGTTCGCCGTGTGAACGCTGCAATTGTTGATGCTTATAAAGCCGGCCATCTCGGTAACGGAATTGATGTAACACTTCATATTGGTGCTGGTGCATATATTTGCGGTGAAGAGACCGCACTGCTTGATTCACTCGAAGGATTCCGCGGACAACCTCGTCTGCGTCCACCATTTCCAGCAATCGCAGGTTTATATGCACGCCCAACAGTCGTTAATAACGTTGAATCAATTTCATCGGTTCCTGCAATCATCAACAATGGGGCAGAGTGGTATCAATCAATGGGTACCGAGAAGTCAAAGGGTGCAACCCTTTACTCACTCTCCGGGCATGTAAATAACCCAGGACAATTTGAAGCACCTCTTGGAATTACTCTTCGCGAAATTCTTGAACTTGCTGGCGGAGTTCGCACCGGACACAGACTTAAGTTCTGGACACCAGGCGGATCATCAACACCACTCTTTACTGATGCTCATTTAGATACGCCACTAGATTATGAAGGCGTCGCTGCAGCGGGCTCGATGCTTGGAACAAAAGCGCTACAAATCTTTGATGAAACAACATGTGTTGTTCGCGCAGTACTCCGTTGGACTGAGTTCTATAAGCACGAATCATGCGGTAAGTGCACACCATGTCGCGAAGGCACCTGGTGGCTTGTTCAGATCTTGCGCGACTTAGAAAATGGCACTGGTACCGAAGCAGACCTCGAGAAGTTACTCGATCTCTGCGACAACATCATGGGACGTTCTTTCTGCGCACTTGGTGATGGCGCTACTAGTCCAATTACTTCTTCTATTAAGTATTTCCGCGATGAGTACATTGCACACTTAACAAATGGAGCTTGCCCATTTGATCCAGTGAAATCCACCCTCTTCACAGGGGCGGTGAATTAATGACTACTACTCAAGATTCAGCAGTTGCAGTTGATCTCATCACTGTTGTCATTGATGGATTCGAAGTCAGCGTTCCCAAGGGAACTCTTATTATTCGCGCCGCAGAAAAATTAGGAATTCAGATTCCACGTTTCTGTGATCACCCACTGCTTGATCCAGTTGGCGCATGTCGCCAATGTCTGGTTGATGTCGAAATCAATGGCCGCGCATTTCCAAAGCCACAAGCTTCTTGCACAATCCCAGTAGAACCAAACATGATTGTGAAGACTCAACTGACATCACCTGTTGCAGATAAAGCGCAGAAAGGTGTGATGGAACTTTTGCTTGGCAACCACCCACTTGATTGTCCTGTCTGCGATAAAGGTGGCGAGTGCCCATTGCAGAATCAGGCGATGAGCAATGGACGCCCAGATGCACGCCTCGATGGATATAAGCGCACCTTTGAAAAGCCAATTAATATTTCATCTTCAGTATTACTCGATCGCGAACGTTGCGTTCTCTGTGCTCGGTGCACACGTTTCTCTGAGCAGATTGCATCTGATCCATTTATTACACTCAATGAACGTGGCGCTTTGCAACAAGTTGGAATCTATGAAAATGATCCATTTAAATCGTACTTCTCTGGTAACACAGTTCAGATTTGCCCAGTAGGTGCACTCACTGGTGCTTCATACCGATTCCGTGCCCGTCCATTTGATTTGGTTTCAACTCCATCTGCCTGCGAACACTGCGCATCAGGTTGCGATATGCGCACCGATGTTCGTCGCGGAAAAACACTTCGTCGTCTTGCAGGAGATGACGCTTCAGTAAATGAAGAGTGGAACTGCGATAAAGGCCGCTGGGCATTTAAATATGTCACAGCAGTTGACCGCTTAACTCACCCACTTGTTCGTAACTCAGAAGGTGAACTCGTTCAAGCGTCATGGCCAGAAGCACTTGCAGCAGCAGCTGCTGGTCTTAAGGGAAAGCGCGCTGCGGTCATTACTGGCGGTCGCGTGACAACTGAAGATGCCTACGGTTATTCAAAGTTTGCTCGCATTGCACTTGGTACAAACGATATCGATTACCGGGCACGTGTTACATCGGATGAAGAGCGTGAATTCTTGGCATCCCACGTAGTCGGATCCTCAGCGACATATCGTGATATTGATACTGCAGATCACGTTGCACTCATAGCTTTCGAGCCAGAAGAAGAGTCACCAATTGTCTTCTTACGTTTAAATAAAAACTTTAAGAAGCGCGGGCTCAAAGTTTCTGCAGTTGCCACAAAGCAATCGATTGCGATGGATAAACTCAAAGCAGATTTCATCAAGGTTGCTCCAGGTTCAGAAGCTGCAGCAGTTGCTGCACTTTCACTCACACCTAAATCAATCATTCTTGTTGGCGAACGCGCATCTGAATCACAAGGATTGTTCTCAGCAGTTGCGGCCCTAGCTGTAAAGACTGGCGCCAAAATTGCTTATATTCCACGCCGTGCAGGAGATCGAAGTGCACTTGAAGCAGGAGCACTGGGAAATCTTCTTCCAGGCGGCCGCCCAGTTGCTGATGCTGCAGCTC
>Ga0114960_10004843_pt1 | contig 9995 bp, 5 predicted proteins | sample C_130625_MF_Meta_FD_92637 | JGI IMG/M metagenome (GOLD analysis project Ga0114960, IMG submission 92637) | Freshwater microbial communities from Lake Croche, Canada to study carbon cycling - C_130625_MF_MetaG | ecosystem: Environmental > Aquatic > Freshwater > Lake | place: Lake Croche, Canada...
AGATGGTATGAAAATTTACTACACACACCTTTTCAAGGCACTAAAAATAAATCACTAATGCCCATGGCCGTGGGCTATACCGATTTTGATGATAATATTCGTGATTTACAATTACTAGGTAAATTACAACCAGAACAGTCATTAACTATTCGCCCCTATATTCTAACTCCTAAATTAGGTTACGATAGTTTACTTGCCATGATTGACCCTGAATTTGAAAACCATGGGCACTTGGTAGAAAGAAAACATTCGGATATTCAACTACTCCCCATTAATTTTTTACAAAAATATAATTCACATCACCCATATGGTTGGAACGATGGACCCTTAAGTTTTTCAAAAGGCTATCAATTTGTTGGAAGTGGCGGCGTTTATATGAGATGGCGTAATATTCATTTAACTTTAAGGCCAGAGTTTTTTAAAACAGCATCGGACCCTTATGAAACAAATGGTAGTTGGGGACAACGAACTTCAGCACTGAGTAAATTAACGTTAGGGCAATCTAGTTTAAGAATGGATTTTGGTCCAATAAGTATAGGAGCAAGTACCCAAAATTTATGGTTGGGGCCAGGACAATATAGTTCCTTATTAATGTCTAATAATGCCCCAGGTTTTAATCATTTTAATATCGGTACCAATAGACCCTTAAAAACACCTTTGGGAAGTTTTGAATTAAATGTTATAGGAGGTACTTTAACCTATAATCCGCCTTTGGGCTATGAAAATGCAAATTTAAAGCTAACTGGCTATACTAAGCATACTAACTATTTAAGTCTACTTTCAATGTCATATAGACCCTTCTTTTTAAAAAATTTTTATCTTACAGCAAATAGGGCTTTTACACTTCCAACACAAGAAAATCCTAGTAGTAAATTAAAGGAGTATTATTTAATAGCCCTAAAGCCTTTATTTAGAAACACATATCAGGATAACTCACTCCCAATTGACCAAGTGTTAAGCGGCTCAGTTAAATATGTTTTCCCCAAAGAACATGCCGAAGTTTATTTTGAATATGGTTGGAACGATGGCTCATCTAATTCAAGAGATTTAATCTTAGATATGGCCCATTCAGCTGCATCTATTTATGGGCTAAAAAAAATCCAATACTTAAATGAAAAAGTTTATTTAAATTTTGAGGCTGAGGCTACACAAATGTCTCAAAGAACAAGCTATTTACAAAGGCCTGCAGGGAATTGGTATGTCCATCAAAATGGGGGATATATTAATGAAAATCAAATTTTGGGTGCAGGATCTGGTTGGGGCAATGATGTTCAAACTTTTGATATTAGTTTAAACAAAGGATGGAACAAATACGGTATTAAATTTCAACATATAGCACATGATCCAATGGGGGTTACTAATGTTTTAGCCTATGATGGCGGAGCTCCTTATTGGGATGATTATGCTTATGGCATTCAATTAAAGCAAAAGTACAACCACTTTTTATTTAATTTAAATATGGAATGGGTGAATTCAAAAAATTACTTATGGCAGAATAATAATAGAGTTTCCAACGTATATGTATTTTTAAATACTATTTATTTATGGTAGTTAAAAAGTTTATAATTTTTAATGTTTTATTGTTTTGCTATTTGATAGGTAATGCGCAAAATAGTTTTTTTGATGATATTCATTTAATGGATTATCAAAGAACAAAACAATTATTGAATGATAGTAATGGAGTAATTTCTAATTCATTTTTAATACGATCAACTAGTTCTTTTCAATTTTTGCAGAGTAAACTAAAGGGTACTTCTAAGGACATTGTACAATCAATTAATTTTAGTTTTGATCAACAAAATAATACACTTCAGCCCATAAGTTTTAATGACGGTAATATGTATCCTGCAAGAGGCTGGCAGGAAAGATATAGTTATGGTATAAATTTAAAATTATTAATTTTTGACATTAATTACCAACCTGAAAAACTAACTGTACAAAATTTAATACAGGAGTATTACCCAGGTAATACGGGGGATGGTAATTTTATGTTTAAGTATTTTGGTATGGTTGCAAATAATATTGATAATTTTAGACAATTTGGATTTGATAGAATTGAAGAAACAACACTTGGACAATCACGTGCAGGTATAAAATTCAAATATATAGCTGCAGGTGTTTCCAATGAAAATATTTGGTGGGGACCTGGTAAAAGAAATAGTTTGGTATTTACCAATAATGCAGCTGGCTTTCAGCATTATTATTTAAAAACAGTTGAACCAATTAAAACTTATATAGGAAGTTTTGAATTAGCTGGCGTAGTGGGTAAATTAGATACGACAAAATATACCGAAATAGACCAAGAATTATTAAATGCTTGTCAAGCATGTAAGGTATTTAAAAATTTAGATGAAAGAGAAATTGATGGCATTACTATTAATTACCAACCAAAGTGGATACCTAATTTTTATATTGGTTATGCTTATGCTAGGCAATTTTATAGACATGCCACTAATGCTTTAGGAGATACCGTTAATTTCTTTAGTAAGGATTTGCCAAAACAAGAAGTTGGTTCCATGTTCTTTCGTTTCGCAATGCCCGAAGACCATGCAGAATTTTATGGAGAAATTGGACTTCCCAATGAAGCTCCTTGGCCTTGGAAGTTTTTTAAAGAAAGAATGAGGCCCGCCTTTGTATTTGGAGCTACCAAGCTTGTTCCCTTAAAATTATTTGATTCTTATTTAAGTTTAAATGTAGAATTCACTCAATTGCAATTAACCAATTCTAGAGATATTTTGTATGAAGGGAATCCCTGGGGCGGGGGCAAACCAAATAGTTGGTATTTGAGCAATATTGTGAATCAGGGTTGGTCTAATAATGGGCAGTTAATGGGGGCTTCTATAGGGCCTGGTTCAAATAATCAGAGCATTAGTTTAAGTTGGAATAAGGGATACAATAAAATTGGTGTTTTTGTAGAAAGAACTGTTTTTAATAATGATTTTTATTATTCTGTTTATTATAACCCCTATGCTGCAAATGGCTATGGTTATTATAATAGATATTGGGTAGACTTAACGCAACGCTTAGAACTACAATTAATGCCTATTAGAAATATACTACTTTCTGCAAGTTTTACCAATACACATGCCTTAAATTACAGATGGATTAGAATTGAAGATGGTTCTGCTTATGATGTGCCCTCTATTTATTCTGATAAATACAACAACCAATTTCAAATATCAATAAAATATTTATTACATGCAGTTGTTAAATAGAGCCTATTTAAAATTATATTTTTTAGTATTACTACTTTATGTTTTTTTTAATAAAGGAGTGGCTTATTCTTATATGGCTGAAATTTTATTAGTAACTGGACTATTTATTTTATTCATTAATCGAAAGCATTTTTAAATTGGATTAGATAGGAAACAAATTATAGTAGGTATTTTTATACTTATATCTTTTTTTTATATTTTATTTGGAGTATTTCAGTATTCAATATTAAATGTTCTTCGTGACTCATTAGCTTTTCAATATGCCTGGTTTGCTTTTATAATTTATTTCTTTAAAATTGAGTATGATTTTATTTGGAAAAAAATAATCCAAATTTACAAGTGGGTGCCCTTGGTACTTTTTTTAAATTTTATTTTATTTTACTTTGTATTTCTTTATTTACCACCTATTAATATTTTTGGTAACCAAAATATTATAATATATAAAAATGGAGACAAGTCGGTGAATTTATTAATTAGTTCTATTTTAATGTTTTTCTATAATGAAAGATATTCTAGAAAATGGTTAATAGCGAATACTATTCTAATTGTAATAAATTTTTTAATTTTATTAGCTTTTACAAGATCGGGTAGTGTGGCATATATTCTTGCATTATTTTCATTTTTTTTCTTCTCAAAAGAAAAAATATTAAATGAGCCTGTTAGGAAAATTTTAAAATTTGTGCCTATTATAATGGTTATAGGTATGAGCTTATTTGTGGCAATAGATATTCAAGGAGATGCTCAGGGAAGAACTATTAGCCTGTCTCAAATTACAGATAACTTTAGTTCTATTGTGAGTACTAATATTGATGGAAATTTAGCTGAAAATAAAGTTTGGCGTTTAATATGGTGGGCTAAGCTTATAAATGAAAGTTTTACACTTCAGCATTTTTTTGTTGGGAAGGGCCTTGGTATTAGTTTAGCGGGAAACGATATATTAAATACAGATGATAATTTAAGATCTCCTCATAATTTTCATTTGACGATTTTAGCTAGGTTTGGATATTTTGTTTTTATAGCTTGGATAATTTGGCTAGTGTCAGTTTTCAAACCCTTATTTACTAGAAAATTAGCAGGTAAAACATTGGCAATAACTTCTATACTTCTAGCCTTTATGATTAATGGAAGCTTTGATGTATTTTTTGAAGGCCCCATGGGTGCCTTTCCTTTTTGGACATTTGTGGGGCTTTTATTTATTGAAAATATTTATGGTAGCCCGACTGAAATGCCTAATTGATAAGTGTTGTCTTTAATAAAATTTCCATTTGCTAGTTTTGTTTGCATAAGTGTTAAAGAGCTAGTTAGGTAAATATTATTAATATATTCATATCTGGCTTGTAAAAAAATATCGGACCTGGTTTTAATATAATTGAATAAGAATGATGGTTGTGGTTGAGCTGTATACTGTTCATATATGGTTCCAGGCCCACCTTTTCGAATTTTTTGATAACGTGCTACTAATTTCAATTTTGCTATAGGCGTGTATTTAGCAAATACTATAGCTTTATCAAAATTATTACCCATCCAATCACCTAAGCTATAGTTATAACTTGTATAAGTTTGTGCAGGAATTAAATTAGAGTATACAAATGGGTTGACCCTTGTATACTCTACTCCTAATGTTAAATAAGGAATAAATACATCTGTTATAGACCCTCCTAAATTATATCCTAATTGATTACGACTCTCTGCTTTGTTAAATATTGAGCTTACTTTTATTTCATCAATAAACAAGGTAGAATATAAATGCGTATTTTTTATTTGATTTCTTGAACTTAACGATAAAAAGTATTGCCCATTAGAGCCAGCCTCAATTAGATAATTGCTTCTGTTATTATCGTAAAATTTAAATAAGTTTATAGGAATTAAAAACCCAGGGTCCATTTTGTCACTATATACAATAGATTCCCCAATGGCTATATTTAAGCCTTTCATGGCTTGTACTTCAATGGAATGAGTGGCTAAGTACTTTTGTATAAAAACCAAGCGAAAGTCGTTATCAATTCTACCTGAATTTGTAAAATAAGACAAAGCAGAATCAGCAATGTTTGAGTTTAACCAGGAATGCGTGTAGTTAAAATTAAGCCACTTAAGAGGCTTATAATCTAATCTAATATAAGGATAAGAAGGTGCTTTGTTGGATAACACAATATTGCTATTTTCTCCATAACCCCAAACAATATTATCTTTTCCAAAACTAATATTACCTTTTTTAAAGCTATAATTGATATTCGCTTTAACATCGGTATAATTTATTTTATTATCAGATTTTGCTCCTATTAAAATTTTACCTGGAGTATACGATTCTTCTCTAAAATTATTTTTCACAGTTCCTGTTTCTGTATAGTCGCGATAATATACTTGATACCCTAAATTTTTATTTTTTCCTGCAGTACCCCAAAATTCAAAACCATTACTTAATTGCTTTATATTTTTATTCGTTCCTGAAAAATTATTTACACTTAAAAGCGGGTCAAAATAAAATTCAAAATCATTTGAAATAATAGCACCAGCCCTCCATCTTTTATTTTGATCTTTTTTAAATAGTGAAATTTGTTCTTTAGTGGGCCTACTATATTCTTGCAAATAGAAATTAACTTCTTTTTTTTCTATGTTGCTTAGGGTCGAATCTTTCAGTTTTATAATATTAAGTACATTTAAAACATTTACTCTATTAACAGGTTTAATTAAATCATTATATTCAATAAATCCTTTCTGAGCCATTCTATATAAAAACGGATATACTTCTGAATTAGAATTCTCCCATACATTTTGTGAAATTGATTGTATGAAAAAAACTAAAATAAAAAGAAAAGTGAAAAATAATTTTTTCAATGAATTTTATTTAATGCATTAATAAGCATTCTGATCTCCTCTAAAAATATTAATTATTGTTTGTATTATAATTTGTAAGTCCAACCAAAAATTCCAGCGTTGAATATAGTATAAATCAAAATTGACTCTTTTTTGCATATCCTCTGTGGTTCTAGTTTCTCCTCTGCAACCATTTACTTGTGCTAGTCCAGTAATACCAGGTATTACCATATGCCTTAGCATATAGTTATCAACTAGCTCCATAGATTGTATATTTAATTGGGTAGGATGAGGTCTAGGACCCACTACAGACATATTTCCCATAAGCACATTCCAAAACTGAGGCAATTCATCCATATTGGTTTTACGTAAAATTTTTCCAATAAGAGTAATACGAGGGTCATTTTTAAAAGCTTGTTGAAAATTTCCGTCTTCATCCAAATCACTACTCTCTTTATACATAGATCGAAACTTGTAACAAGTAATTCTTTTATTATTCAAGCCCCACCTTTCTTGTTTAAAAAATATAGGACCTTTTGAAGAGAGTTTTATAATAATAGCAAGTAATGGGAAAATAAAGCTACCTAATAAAATAAAAAACAATAATGAGAAGAATATATCAAAACTTCTTTTAAGAAGCCTATTTTCTCTTTTATCCAATGGCAAATCGCCGACATTAACAACTGGTAGAAGTCCTATATTATTTATATATACTGAAGATGATGTGAATTCACTTAAGTTAGGCAAGATGCGTACTTTAACATTTAATCCATCGCATATTGCAATACAGTTTTGTATTTTTTCGTTTTCGCCAGTTGGAAGTGCAATAAATACTTCATCTATTTCTTTAGTTCTTAAAATTGTGTGTAAATCGTTTAAATTTCCTAAATAGGTACATTCTTTTTTTAATTGATTTTGGTCGTCAATGTATCCAATACATTTATAACCATAGTAATAGTATTTTTTTACAGCATCAATAAATTCTTCAGCTGCCTTGGTTGACCCTACTAGTAATACATGGTCATAAAAGATTCCTTTGTTTAAATAAGCGTGAATTTTTTTGCGAATAGCATATTTAGATAAAATAGCCAAAAAGGTTAAAATATTGGCAAAAACTAGTACAAATTTGGAGGGAAATTTATGGTTTAGGTTAAGAAAAAATAATACAGAGCTTAAGCTAACAATAAACAGGATAGAATGGTAAATCATTTGTACCATTTCTTCTGCGAACTTATTTGACCTTTTTTCAAAATAAATTTTAGAAAAAACTGACATTACAAACCATAAAACCACTGATAAAAAGAAAAAAGGGTAGCTAAAGTATTGTAAATCAATATTATAATTAAATTTCTTAGCAATTAAATAGGCTATTAATATTATGATAATATCTAATGTGTAGCTAATATTTCTTAGAAACTGTTGCTGTTTCTTCATTCCATTCAATTTTCGGTATAAATATAGCCCAAATATACTTTAAATAAATTTGCTCAAAAGGGGTTTTTAAGGCTTTGTATTTAACACTTTTTATAAATTTAATACCTATCTTTGGGCACCCCCAATTAATTACTTATTTTAACTATAAAACATTGTATAGTACTTCTTTACACATTAAAATGTGACTAAGAATGCGCAAGCTTTGTTCATAATCATTATTTATAATAAAAACGCCCAATATGAGATTTATTAAGCCCTTTTTTACATTTGTTATTTTGCTAGCATTTAGTTTGTCTGTTTATGCACAAGACCCTTTAGGTGGTCGTGATTTAAGCACTTTAAAAGTAGATGCATTAAGTGATAATCAAATTACAGCCATTCAGCAAAAACTAAAGCAATCTGGAATGACTATTGATCAAGTGGAATCTCAGGCAATTGCTAAGGGTATGTCACCAGCTGAGTTTTCGAAATTAAAAGACAGAATAAACGGCATTACTGGAATTGTAATGGCAAAGTCTGTTAAAAGAGGCAATGTAATGTCACAAAATGCTCCTACAAATTCAGTTAAAGATAGTACAACAGTAACTATTAATACTAGCCTTAATACTTTGTTATATGGCTCAGAATTATTTGCTACAACTTCAAATTCAACTGGTAATGCAGCTAATAAAATTATTGCAACACCTTTAAATTATGAAATTGGGCCAAATGATGTTATTAAATTAGTGGTTTATGGTGTTCAAGAATATTCAAGTGATTTAACAGTTAGTAAGGAAGGGAAAATTCAAGTAGACAATGTGGGTCAAATAAAAGTAGCAGGCCTAAGTATTGAAGCCGCTAAAACTAGAATTAAACAACAAATGGCTGCGACCGCTTATTCAAGTTTAGCAAGAGGAGAATCAAAATTAGATATTAGTTTAGGCGATATTAGAACTATTCATATTACAATAATTGGCGCCTATAAAAGCGGCACTTATAATGTTTCCTCATTATCGAATGTAATAAGTGCATTGTCTGAAGCTGGTGGGCCTAATGCAATTGGTTCATATAGAGAAATAGAAGTAATTAGAAATAATAAAATTTTTACGAAAGTTGATTTATACCGCTTTTTACAATATGGAGATCAATCACAAAATATTGGTTTAAAGGATAATGATATTATTCGTGTGCCTGCTTATAAAAACAGAATAGAGTTAACCGGTGAAGTCAAAAGACCAGGCATTTTTGAAGTTATAGGCAATGAAAGCTTTAGTCAAATTTTAGAATATGCAGGCGGCTTTAGTGATAATGCTTATTCTGCAATGGTTAAAATTATTCAGAAAAATGATAAAGAAAAATCGGTTAAGGATTTATCTAAATCAGAATTTGGAAAGTACCAACCCAAAAGCGGTGATTTAGTAAGCATTTCAAAAATTATTAATAGGTACCAGAATAGAGTAGTATTAAGCGGTGCTGTATACAGACCCGATGTTTATGAATTACAGCCAGGTATGCGCATTGCTGATTTAATTAACAAAGCAGATGGTTTAAAAGAAGATGCCTTTACAGGTAGAGCACAATTAATTAGAACCAAGCCTAATTTATTAAAAGAAATGATAAGTATTAATTTATCAAAGGCACTTGAAAAAAATACTACTGAAAATATATTATTACAAAGAGAAGATGAATTATATATTAATTCAATTTTAGAAATTAGAGATTCTTTAAAAGTAGATTTATTCGGAGAAGTAAAAACAGTAGGTTCATTTAACTATATTGATAGCATGACAGTGAAGGATTTAATTTTAATGGCAGGTGGTTTTACTTATGCTGCTAATAAAAATATTGAAGTTGCAAGACTTGTTCAATATGGCGACAAAGTGGAAAATAACCAAGTAACGCAAATTTTCAAAACAGAAATTAATGGTGATTTAAGTTTTAATCCTGGTCAAGAAAATATTGTTTTACAACCTTTAGATGTAGTTACCATTACCAAAAAAGTAGGTTATACCTTACCAGAAGTAATTACCATCAGTGGACAAGTGCAAAGTGCAGGTAAATATACTTTAAGTTCTAGAGTAGAAAAAGTAAGTGATATTGTAAAAAGAGCGGGTGGTTTAATAGGTGAAGCCTATGGAGAAGGTGCTTATATCAAAAGAAAAAGATTTGATATTGACTCTTTAAAATCTGATGAAACAAAAACATCTATTGAACTTGCCTATACTAGAAAATTCAAGGCTAAGCAAGAGGCCGATAAAAATTCAATATTAAATACTCCTGCAGCAACTTCTGCAATGGGCACAACTGATATTGATTTAAACCCTCAAGCAAAAGGAAATAAATTAAAAGATACTTTAAATGCTTTATTTAAAGACATTGAAGAGGACTATTATCAAATAGCAATTGATATAAACTATATCATGCAACACCCAGGTTCTGAATTAGACTTGGTATTGAGATCTAAGGACGAAATTGTAATTCCTAAAATGGATAATAGAGTTAAAATAAGTGGTGGTGTTTTAAGACCTACTAATATTGTTTACAGAGAGGGCT
>Ga0114960_10004856_pt1 | contig 9972 bp, 6 predicted proteins | sample C_130625_MF_Meta_FD_92637 | JGI IMG/M metagenome (GOLD analysis project Ga0114960, IMG submission 92637) | Freshwater microbial communities from Lake Croche, Canada to study carbon cycling - C_130625_MF_MetaG | ecosystem: Environmental > Aquatic > Freshwater > Lake | place: Lake Croche, Canada...
GGATAACTATAATGTTTACAAAGTTTTCAGGATTGTAAACACGCAATTCTTAAGTTTTCGGATTTGTAAGAATGCAAACCCCAAAAAAAAGAACTTCACCGGCACACCGTAACTGGCACTGGAAAGTTTGAAAATGGCAGGGCGAATTTGAACCTTCTTGGCAAATATTTCTCAATTCTTGGGATCTGGAAGCATTATGACTAAAACCTTTGATATAGCCATTGATTCTCTGCAACTTTCTACCATTTTCTGTGTGCGTTCGCGAAATATCTGATACTTTCCTCTATAAACTCCAGCTGGAACCGATCATTTCAGTCTGAAAGATCCTTGATCCAACACCTCAAGACCCTTTCGACCATTGAAAAAGTAGTATTTCTCGTATTTTTATTTTAATTCACTGGTATCCTTCAGTCGACTGTCCTTCTCTGTCTATTTTCAACCTGATCACCAATCGTCGAGCGAAGAATGAGATTTTTAGAAAAAAAACCCAAAACTGCTGCAAGGGATATTACCTCCCGATCGTATGCCATCAATGTTAAGGTATCTGCTGTAAGTCCCGTGCACATCGATCGATTGAGCAAGGCTATCGAGTGTCATCTAAGAAAAGGTGGTGCCGAGACTATGATTCTGGCGACAAACAACACGATTTCGGACACTTTCGATTGTGCATGTGCCATTCGCTATCCCGCGGTCGTCAATAAAAGGGCTTTGCAAGACAGGCTCCGTTCTCGGAGCCTATTGCCGTGCTTTGGGGAAAAGGGAGCCATCGGCAACCGGGTCGTGCATGTGGACGCAAAGCCAACCGAGGACCTCGATGATTCCGCCCTCCGAGGACTGGCCGACCTATGGTCTAGATCGCCATGGACATTGATCTATCAAGGCGCTGGCGCTGCTGCGGGACGCGCAGCATCAGGTCTGCAAATCCCGCTCCCTTTTTGTTTGAATCTTGCTCAGAGTCCCCAGAGTCCCCCTAAGTTCTCTTCAAGTTGAGAAGCCTCCCCCTGATGGTCTGTCTCGCTTTTGCCGCAGGGCGCGGGAAGCAGTCGGCCTCCGATTTGGCTAGCTCAAAAAAGGCATCTGGTTCTGCGAAGCCGCAACCTGCCAGTCCGGCGCCGAAGCCGACGGCTTTGCCGACTGCAGCGCCTCCGACACCCGCGGCATCGGGGCCAGCACCTGCGACTCCAGCGTCAGGGCCGCGGTCGGCGCCCGTGCCCGTGCCATCGCCCGTCTGGCCCGCGGTCGGCTCCGGGCTGCCCATTCCTGGGGCGCCGGTCCGTGCGAGCCCTTCCCTGACTGTGCCGCCGCCGCCGCCGCTGCCGCCGCCGGCGTCGGGGCCGTCACTTGCGACGGTGCGGCGACCAGGCGGCCCGCCCCCGCCGACGCCTTCTCGATCGGCCGCCGACGTTGCCGTCTCCGACGTGGGCTGTCGTGCCGCGGCCGCGCGGCCTGCGCCGGTGCTTCCCGCAATCGGCTCTGGGCTCCCCATTCCTGGGGCGCCGATCCGTGCGAGCCCCTCCATGGCAGTGCAGCCGCCGCCGCCGCTGCCGCCGCCGGCACCCTTCCCGCCGCCGGCGACATTCCCACGGTTCGTGGCCGTGGCGCCTGGATGTGCGGCTGCGACTTCCATGGCCATGCCATGGAGTGCCGTGCTGCAGGATGGCGCGCAGCTGAGGCCGACGCCGCGAGCGGTCATCGGGGCGAGGCCGACGCCGACCCGGTCGCCTGCGCCACCGGCCGCAGTCGCCGTTTCAGGTCCGTCCACATTGCACTCAGCTTGCAGAGATTGCCTTGGAATTTAACTCTCGATCAGCTTTTTTACCGTGACACCATCAATCCCGAGTTTTGGTTTAGTAGTGTCGGTACTGATCAGTATACCACCACACTGCAGCAGAAAAGCAGCCTGCCGTGGATCGAATGGTGCTACCTGTGTTGTCGCCGAGGGCGGATCCTGGTCTCCATCATGATGCTGGCGCCCCGGGTCCAGCGGGCCCTCAAGCCGCCTCCGACGCCGCAGTAGTGGCATTGAAAACTCTGTCAACGTTCAGCGGAGCAGCTGGCGGCTGCATAACACCCAGAGGCCGCGGCAGGCCTTGCGTTAACAGGCGGGACAGTCGGTTGAAGCAAGTTCCAACAAAGCATAAGTCCGAGTCTGCACACAGACGGTTCCTAGAATATCGACGTGTTGCCGGCGGCCAGTCAGCTCGGGAGCTGGTGCGGGCGACAGAGCAGCATGCCGAAGAGATTTTGAAGCAGCTGCAATCTGTGGATAACGGGGTCACAGATGCCCGGAAGATCCATGACGTTGCCATCGCCAGCATGACTTTGCTGATCGGAGTGGCCTTGCCGCTTCTACGCCAGTTGAGTGGCATTGAAGGCAGTCAAGATTCGAAAGCTGAGACCGTGGCCTTCGCGATTGAGCAGCAGCTTGACCCCAAGACTCCATCGCCGGCTTCGACATCAAGGAGCTCAGTTGCCAGTGCCAGGGACATCAGGGGGACCGAAGGCAGCCCTGTATCGTCGTCGTCGCCGTTTTCCGAGCCATCGAGAAGTTCGAGTGATACAAATGGCAAGGTCCTGGAATGGAGTGGCCTGTCCGAGCTGGGCCCCGTCGGAAGTGTGGCGCCCGGCAGCAAGAAACGATCTCGGCACAGTGATCAGAGCCGGCAAAACTGCGTTCATGCCCCTTTCACCATGCGCTTTGCGAATTCTGTCTTCCAGGGTCGAGGAGTGCATGATTTTGGGAGAGTCAATGAGACTCGAAAATATGTCCGTGAGGCAGCCAGGCTTGGAATAGAGACGATCCATCCTGTTCGCTTGTTTTTAGACAGCAGCGAGGCCGCCGAGGCTGTCATCTCCCACCCGAAGAATGCAAGTCTTCTTCAGCTGGACGGGGTCAGCGGAGCCCTCGTAGTGTGGAGTGAATCCGGTGGCTTGGCGAATGACTTGACTCGCTCCGGAATTGCTGATATGATGCTTGATGCAAATGAGCAGCCCCCTCAGGATGCTCGTTCAAGTTACGGTGCGCGAGAAAGGCCTCTTCCTGTTCCTTGCCTCAAAACCTGCTCGTGCTGTCCGATCAATACTCCATTCGGCAGAGCCTGTAACGGCGGCGGGCACGCCGGTTCGGCGTCCGAGTCAGCCACTGTGTCAGTGAGCATGGACGGGTGTGTCATCGAGAATGATGATTGGATGGATTGGGGAGTGGCCAAATATGAGCGCTATGATCCCAAATGCTATCTCAGGTACAATTCGCGGTCGGCACATGTGCAGCCTTCCATGGATGCCACACCCCTATGGGTTTTCTCTGATCATGAGGATCTCGACGATGCGGTGTGGATTCTGCCCGAATCTGAACTGCAGGAGACTGACTCGGAGATGCAGCAGCCAGCGGGTCGGGATCCTGGGGGCGAGGAAAGGCGGTATGGCGCGCATTGGTTGCGGCAAATGGATTATTTGGAGCAAAAACTTCGGACCACTTTCAAGAAGTGCGAGGAAGATCGCTTGGATGAAGCCAGAAAACTCGGGTGGCTTCGTCGCGACATTGATTGGGTCCAACCGTCGAGGCCCGGACAGCAGTCAAATCATCATGATGATGTGGGCTCAAGGATGGTCGTGGCAACTGTTCAGGTGCCCAGAGTAGGGCCAAGGAAGCCGGAAGCTAGCTCTTCTGGTTTGCTCAGCAATAGCGGCGTGAGGTACCGGAGGCTGAGGATAGCAGAGGCACGACTGTTGTACTTGTGCGCTGCGATCCGTGAGCACCGCGAAGGTTCGCTCATCCATGGCACTGCTGATGAGTTGCGTCTGGCTGCGGTCAGAGCGGTCCTCGACGATCTTCCTCTCGAATTTCTTCGATGTCTGGCCAAGGACCCGCGAGTCCAAGGCTGCGCTGTCATGTCCGCAAAGAGGATGCGGAAAAAGGTGTTGAGGGAGCTCAAGGAGGAGGCGGCCGCTGCCCGTAAGGACCCTATGACAGTACTGAAGGCGACGATTGAGCACTCTTCGAGGGCAGGCTCAATCAAGGCGTACCGTGGGATGGAGCATATTCTCAACAAGTCGGGATTCGGTCATTGCCTTCCCAGCGCTGAACAAATGGCCAGCGCAAAGAAAGGCATTATGCGACTGGCCGAGCATGACCTGGAAATATTCGAGACGCGGGATGGTTACCGCATCAGTCTCAGGCGCGCCGTGGAAATGGAGGCAAGCCGAATCATGCAGACCGTGGCCACGACCGACTCCGGCAAGGTCACTGTGCGGAGTGTGGGCGTGCAGCCGGGAGGGCACGGCTGGCAAGACGAGTTCGACATCAAGATCACCTTTGATGCTCGGAGGGTCACGAGGCACGGATCGCAGACCGAAGTGATGCTCGTCTTCATTCCCAAGGGGAGAGAAGGGGTCGACCGCTGCCAGAAGGCGGTGCACCATCGCACCATCGCGATCTGGGCGGGCAAGGACTCAAAGGAGAACGTGCAGCAAAACCTAGTCGAAATGTTGAAGGAGGCGAAACAGCTGGAAGACGAAGGCATTGTCTTCTCGGTGGGTGCCGATTCGTTTCTCACGGTCCAAGAATCTGGTGAATATGCTACGTGGCTGAATCGTCCGGAGGAAGAGCGCAAGCGCCTGAAGGCCAGCTTGGCGGATGAAAGCTTTCACAACGTAGGCATTCGGTTCTGGGTGCCGGCTGACATGTTGGCTCAGTGCTCTCTGCTGGGGCAGGGCTGCGCTGGAAATCTGTATTGTCCTCACTGCTCTGCGCATAAGGAGACACGGCACATTCCATTCGAGCTCCGCCTTGTGGAAAAGAGTGTAAACTTCAGAAAGTTTGCAGATTCTGTCGACATGAAAGCCGAGACGCTGTGGACCATCAACACGTGCGAGCCATCGCAGGATCGACGGTCGAACTGGAGGTTCAGCGAGGAAGGGCTGCGGTTCATGACGGCGCCAAGCAGCCTGGTAGTTCAAGTTCCTTCAGCGCCTGCAGCGCCGAAAGGGTCCGGGGGAAGCTCCGGCTGCAAGAACTCGGGCAAGGTGCAAGGCAAGGCCGCTGCTGTTCAGAATGGGCCAGCAGTGCCAGCACATGCACCGTCGACGATAGGCAAGGCTACTAAGAAGAGACAGTCCAAGAAGAATAAGGCCACGCCCAAGCCTGCTGTTTCATCCGCAGCCGACTGTGTCTCAACAAGCAACCGAGACAGCACCGGGCGCGTTCTGGGCCCCGATAAGCTCTCTGACAAACTTACATCGTGGCGCAGTCATGGGTCGGAGTGCAACTGTTCTGGATGCATGATTCCAGCGAATACGGTTGTCAGGACCATGCTCACGCCGGGCTTCTCCAGAAAGTCTGAGTTCTTGGATGAACATTGGCCTCAAATGACCTCAGCGCGATGCCCGTTTTGCGCCCTGCACTGTCTTATGCGGGTCACGGAGGCACTGTTTCAGCAGATCTGCCAGTTCGGGATGGCGGGAGGAGAGCATCATCTGCGGCGTCTCAACGAAGCGTTGGCATCGGCCGGCTTCAAGTCGAAGAAATTCGAGAAGCTCCGACACTTTGATTCTAAGAACTACGAGAAGCTGTCTTTTCTCGGGCACGAATCGCTGCATCTGCTGAAGCAAGGCGCGAACGGGGAGCGCAACATAGCTCTGATATTGAAGAGTATATGGCCGCAAGGCGACGCACCGCAGCGCGCGGACGAGGTGAATGGTGACCGCTTCGTGGCCCGATCCATTGATCTGTGGGAGCAGTGGGCCAAGGTGGTTGAACTTATGACTGAGCGCGACCCGGAAGAGCTTCGCAAGAAGAATGGTTTCGCCACCTTTGGCAAGGAGTGCCGGGACTTCTGCTTCTTATTTCAGGCCATGTTTCACAAGACGCAGTGCAAGGGCTTCTACCTGCACACGCTGATGGCGCATGCGGGGGACTTCATGCGCGAGCTCGAGAAGCACGGCATGTGTTTAGGCATGATGTCGAATTCAGGAGCGGAGCGGAGGCACGAGTACGGTCGCCGCGCGTTCAAGCGCTCCCTGTGTGGAGGCTGCTGGGCCAAGCATGACGAAGCACTGGCCTTGAAGCGGAACCTGTCAGCCTTTCTCACGCTGCGCGAGGTATTGACGTGGCAGTATGGGGCCGACCTTTGGACCCATGAGATGGCAACGCGCGCAGCCCGCAACTCAGGTGACGCGATGGAGACCGAGGGCATCGAATCGCGCCGGCACATGGTGCAGAGGGCGCTTGCCGAGCTTGCGAGCAAAGAGGATAGACCACCTCTGCTGTCCATGGAGGAACAAGAGAAGGAGCTGCAATATGGCTCTGACTTGGCCGAGGCTGCGCAATGCCTGGAAACTGGATCAGAGGGCTGGATCACTGTGGCGCATGATTCGAGCAAAGCGCTCGAGTGGGTTAAATTCGGCGGTGAACGTAAGGAGGGCCAGCCACTGAATCCATGGGAGATGGAGGCGGCCGACGGCAGCCTGTCAGTGCTGGTCGGAAGGGACCCGAGGCTCACCAACGGAATGGCCGATTGGCTGTCCGATCGTAGCGGGAATGGGTCTGAGGATGGGTCCGATTCCGACGATGGGTCCGAGGCTGGCGCCCGGTTCGCCGATCTGGGAGACTTTGAAGAATCGGATTCAGACGACATAGACTACGACCCGAAATCGGACCCTCGACTTGTGAGGGTGCTGACGGTGGTGCAATCTGACGATTTCGGGGTCTCTCGTTTGGGAGCGGACGACGCAGAACTGATACAACAAACTGCCGACGGGCTTTGGACTGCCTGCACAGCGGTTGGACGCGAGGGCCTCCCCACCACGCGCAGCGGGGGCCAGTACACTTCCGGGGGAAAACTGATGGAGTCTACCGAATCAGAGCGCGAGAAACGTGCACGAAGGGAGCCTGTTGTGCATTGGGGCGCTCGACAGAACGATGTATTAGTATGATAGGCTGGAATCGGAGATCAGTTCAGCCGCTAATAATGGTGCATAAGCACGAATGCTGTAAATATTATTATGATTATTTGGTTAATAAAGGTCAAGGTCACGTGTCATTCTCTTCCTGCGTAGGTAGGAAACACCAGATTCCTTTCGAATTGACAGGCTTCACTGAACTTCCGTGACTGAAGAGACACAGATTTGGAACGTGTTTAATTGCCGACTATCAAATGATTCATCAGTGAATGGAGCCAGAGAATCTCAGTCTTGTTGCGTAACCTTGAATACGGCGCTACTAGTAGGCGTAGAGAGAAGGTTCAAGTTCTAGTCGACCTGAAGATATGGATACAGCATCAGTATATCATTAAATGAGTCACTAGAACTAAATATGAACGGCCAGTGTCAAAACATTAAAGACCCACCCGACGTCCATTGTTCGCTTTCGCCGGGGCAATCTTCTCGGTCTTGGACGCTCGGCCGCTCGCTTGAATTGGATTCTCTCTCTTGGCCGCCCGAGCACCGTGACCAGCCTCGGAGCTTTGCTTAATCGCCTCTATGTTGAACCTGTCTAGCTCGGTCCATCCTCCCACGGTCACTGACATCCTGCCCTCCACGGGTCCATATCCATCCTCCGATAGGCACATCTCCCATTTGAAATATACAGGCCCAAGCAGTCGAACCATGCCAAAGCCCTCAGATCGGAAATCGAACTCCGACATTTTCCTCGAAAACATTGAGTCGAGAAAGGAGGGCTCGCCGATAGTCACCACCATCGTCTTGTTTGACAAAGAGATTTGCCGGACATTTGCTCCTGGCAGCGTTTTGAGCAACAGCATCACAGCCCTACCCGGAACTGGTGGACGAAACGTGCGCTGATTTTGGATTGACTTGATTCTCTTGCTGGTTTTTTCCTTTGCGAATTGCTCAAAAGAGTGAAGGAGTGTGTTGAGATGAATATTCGGGCGATCAGCATGGGTAAATTCCTGCATGCGGCCAAGGTAGGAGAATGCCACTTCAGCTGTCATTGGCTTCACACGATAAACATCGATAAATGCACCGCCTGAGAACATTTTTATGATGGGCAGGACTGGGCTGTCGCTTGCGGCACCGTGAGGTGCGAGTTCCGACGACGCGTCACCAAATCCACCAACACTGGCACATTTCTCGATGCCCTGCTCATCTTCACATTTGTCCGAGTCTGAGTCTGAGGTATGGACAGAAGAACCCTCTTTATCTGCTTCGACGCGGCGAAGAATCTGCAGGTGACCCACAACGATTCTGTCATTGATGTGCTCCTCACTCGGTCCAGGAACACAAGTGCCTTGAAACAGACACGGCGGCCATATGCTGAACACGCCAACAAGGTAACTCTCGGAAATAGTGAGTTCCAGATTTGTCTGCAGCAAATCAGAGCCCTTAAGCCTTGACTCGGAAAGCAACCAGGTCGGAATGTTTTCCTTGGACAAGTGAACTCTGATCTTAATATGGACCGGATACCGTGGGTCTGCGTCATCGCGCGTATCATCCTTGAATGTTATCACAAACCCGTAGATTCGAGTGAGAAACGGTCGCTTGTAAGCCATCAGAACGGGTGTTTCGAATACGACTCCCATCCCTTCCCTCACAATGAGGCGATCCGGGCCTGCTATCCGCGCATTATTAGAGGCTCGACTCACTTCAGAAAGCGCTAGTAATTCCACTTCTGGACTTTCGCCCGCGTGATAAGAGACAACATCTTCGTAACGGACATCCAGACCCGGGACCGATTGTTGGTAAAGCAGCCTCTCGAGTGTCGCTCTCCTTCCTTCTTTGCGGATTACAATTTCACTCAGATACTGATCGTGCCAATAATAAGTAGGGCCAGCAAAGAAGAATTCTGAGTCTACCCACACAAGATCCCTGAGCATAACTGTGACTGCAAGGTCCATTTCTCCGGTGGGTCTTGCCTTGTTGAAGTCACCAATGAAGTAAGGAGGGTCGTGGATTTTTTCGAAATACACACGATCTTCCTGGCAGAGTTTCGAACACAGCTGGCTTCGATGCATCAGCTGAAAAGAAAGCACTTGTTCGGGGTCATATTGCTCATCGAGATGGTCGAGCTCCAACACATCTTTCTCAGATATGGATAGCTTTTCGCGAAATCCAGAATTGCCCATAAATTTCGCAATGGCCTGACCGTAGCGCCGAATGACCTTCTCGTCATTCGAGCGAGACTGCACCTCGGCATCTACCATCGAAGTAACAAAGTGCTTGGCAACCTCAGGCAGTGACTCTGAACTGGTGGACTCTGAAGCCCTACACAGTGAAGCGATAGATTCGGGCAATTGGAACGGTGCAGGAAGGTCAATGTTGATAGACACATTCCTCCCAGAGTCCTCGTGAATCCCTTTGAACAGCATGCCACTAGGCTGCCGCGGGACTTTAGATTAAAACACGATAAGGACTAATTTGGTAATAATAAAAACAATAAAACATTGAAATGAATTGTTTTCATGTTTCGATCTTTTAAACCTGTCGCCAGCCGGGCCGTCCAAGTCACGCCCAGGCGGTAACCGGGCCACCGTCCGAGTCCGAGTCAATAACTGCAGGGTCTTGTTATGGGCCGAAACAGCTGCTGGAGGCCGGCCAGGGGCCGGCCGCCAGCCGGGCTGGGATTGGCCTTCGCCTTCGCCTTCGCCTTCGTCCGCCGTCGGAGTCCGTACGATCGTCGTCGTCGTCGCCGCCGCCTTCGCCGCCTTCACTGACTGAGTTTCAAGTTGCCGCTGCCGCTGCTGCTGCCGCTGCATCGGCCTTCGCCTTCGCAGGCTTTGCAGTGGCCTTGGTCGTCGTCGTCGTCACGATCGTCACGGTCGCCGCCGCCTTTGCGGCCGCCGCCCTCTGAGGCTTTGCCGCTGCCGCCACTGCCGCCGCTCAAACCGTACCAAAAGCAACAGCCTTATCGCTTACAATCAATGAGCTAGCGGCACAAAGAGGCCACAGTATCACCTGTGTTTTGCTAGGCTGAGAATCGAGGCACGATTGTTGATGAAGACCGGAAAATGTTGATGA
>Ga0114960_10004859_pt1 | contig 9970 bp, 8 predicted proteins | sample C_130625_MF_Meta_FD_92637 | JGI IMG/M metagenome (GOLD analysis project Ga0114960, IMG submission 92637) | Freshwater microbial communities from Lake Croche, Canada to study carbon cycling - C_130625_MF_MetaG | ecosystem: Environmental > Aquatic > Freshwater > Lake | place: Lake Croche, Canada...
CCATCTCAGGTGTGGTGACTATGATCGCTTCATCGGCCGGGGCGATGGCATTGCGAAAGCCCATCTCAATCCCAGCAGGACAGTCAATCAATATATAGTCATACTGCGGTTTCAATTGCTCTACCAGTTCCTTCATTTGTTCAGGACTGATGGCTTCTTTGGTTCGGTTTTGGGCTGCTGGCAGAAGTACCAGATTGGGCACTCTCTTGTCTCTCACAAGAGCTTTATCTAAACTGCATTCTCCAGATAATACATCAAGAGCGGTATAGACAATTCTCTGTTCAAGTCCAAGGAGCAGATCGAGATTTCTCAATCCAAAATCCGCATCTACTAGAGCAACTTTACGGCCTAGACTAGCTAGAGCAGTTCCTAGATTTGCGGTAACTGTTGTTTTACCAACTCCCCCTTTGCCAGAGGTAATTACAATGACTCGATTCATATATCTTTATACAGATTAAGAGGAGACTTTAAGACTTTATTTAGAATAGAAGATTTTGCTGCTATTTCAACTTTTAATTTAGGGAATTCTGTCACAGTTTCTAACCAATAGCCAGTTGATTGTTGAAATTCATGATTTTTCTCAAAGCTAAAAGCCTTAGATAGAGCAATTCCCTCTTTTGTTAGATAGGCAATTTCAGGTTGCAAATCATCAGGATCAGGCGGTGCTACTCGCGCTACTGTATCAGCAATGCGCACCTGTGTAGGTTCCATTTTTAATGCAAATATGCGACTTTCTTTTTCTCCATGGGATCCCGCATGAGCCACCCCACGCAGATGACCCCAGATGATAATATCTCCTCTAGCTACGACAGAACTACCTGGATTAACATCACCTAAAACAATCACTGTTCCATTATGACGAATCTCTACCCCAGATCTAATTGTAGCTTTGAGATAGAGAGGCTCTAAAATATTGTTTTGCTCCTCACCAAGAGGAAAAGGAACAAGTAGATTAAACTGTTCAACTGAATAGCCTGCTGTTGCTGCGGCTACTGCTGTTTGTCTGCGACTTGTTTTAATTACCGCTAGTTGAAGCCCAAATTGTTTGAGAATATCTGCCAGATTCTGGAGTTGTCTTGAATCCAGAAGATGATCTCCTGCTTGTAATAAAACTGACTGTTGAGCTGACCATTTGCGATCACTATGTTGAAGAAAGTATTTTAACTCTTGCCATAGCTCTTGCCACTGATTGGAACTATTGATAACTTGATTAGGGAGAGTCAGTATACATCTGCCTCCCTCTTGTTTCAACTCAATACGACGAAGCTGGGGAGGTGATATCGATTCAAATTCAGAACCAGAATTTTCAGAACTCATGAGCACAATAATTTTAGTCGAGCTGATGAAACAACATTGAATTCTTTAGAACAAATCTCAATAGTGTTTCAATCTTAACTAATTCTAGCCTTAAGAGAAAAAAAAAGCAGAAAGAGAAACTCCCTCTCTGCCTATATTTAATAAACAGACCAAAAACTAGAAAGAATAGGTTGTCCGGATTACCCCAATCCAAAGATTATCAGAGGTATTATTGGTACCGTAGTTATTTGGATTAAAGATCACATACATAGCTGGAGTGATCTGGATATACTTTCCAATGGGGAAGGCATATTGAATCTGAGCGATGTAGGAAGCGTTGCGATCTTGAGAACCACTACCAGGATAGGTTTTAGGGTAATAGTTACCGGCTGTACCTGCAGCATTGGTGATACCATCAACCCCAAAAGCGCTTGGGAGCAAACCACCACCAAAGCTCAACACTGAACCGGGAATACCTAAATCCAGAACGTTTAAAGCAGCGTTCCAGGTCCAGACACTACCATTGCGGTTGTTGATATCGAGGCTGGGATTACCACTAATGTAACCTTGACCGTGAACTTGAGCAGTACCACCCCAAGCAGTAAAGTTGAATCCTTTAAAAGGAGTGATGGTTGTTTCAATACCAAATCTATCAGCAGATACAGAGCCGCCGTTGAAAGGATTATTACCAATAGGACTTCCTACAGTAAAAAGGTTGGGTGAAACTGCATCATAGGTGTGAACATAGGTCAAACCAAATTTAAATTCTTTAGCTGGGGCTATATTTAGCTGAGTACCTGCAGTAAAACCACCACCAAAGAGTCCATTAGTTTGTCCTTTAATAGGATTAGGGTTAGAAGCAGTAGAAGATTTAGCCAAGTAAAAGGCATCCAAACTAATTTCTTTGATGAATTTGTAGTTCAAAGCCAAACCTGTACCATCAGAGCTAGAGCGATATACCATGTTGTTGTAGCGCTCAGCACGTGAGACTGAACCAGTTCCACTAGATTGCAGGTAGGGGTTATAGGTATCCATAACATCATCTAGGTTGAGAGAGTTGGCACCGATGGTTACGGTTAGGTTTCCGACCGGGAATTTATACCACAAATCATCAATAACTAGATTGTTATTAGTACCATCATCATATGCCAGACGAGCTGCAGGTACTCCTGTAGCGGTAAATAGAGCTTGGTTACCGTTGCCAGCTTGCAGACGAACTTTTAGTTGATCTTTACCACTAAAGCTAGTCAAGAAGTTCAAACGAACGCGGTCGGTAAACAGCACATTGTCACTGAAGCTGTAGGGCTTGCCGGGAGCGCCGTTATTTCTCCAGCTTCCGTAGGTGCCTTCAATTCCAGCCCCACCAGAATAAGCTTCAGCAATACTGAAAATCACCTCACCTACAAGCTTGGTAGTAGTGGAGAATTGATGATCTTCCAAGAAAGCGACTCTTTGCTCTAGATTGTCGATCCGCGCGCCAAGGGCAGCTAGTTCACTTCTGAATTCTTGAGCTAATTTTTTGAGTCTTTCTACATCTTCAGGACTGACAGCATTCTCACGGATTAGACGCTCCATGCTATTCATACAAGCGTTCAAACCGGCTGCGAATTCCCAACGAGTTAAAGGCTGATTTCCTCTATAAGTGCGATCAGGATAGCCTACAATACAGCCATAGCGCTCAACTAAACTTCTGAGAGCTTCATAAGCCCAATCAGTTGGAGCTACATCGCGTATTTCATTGACGCTGGTAACCTGAGCAAAAGAATTATTTTCAAAATTTGTATCGATGGTCTTGCTATGAGGATGCTGAGCCTGCTGAATCTTTTTGAGGATGTCTTGGTTAAGATTATCATCAGCTTTGGCTTGAGTTGCTACAGTTGCCAAAGCAAGGAAACCCAGCAACATAGGCAGGGATTTGACTAATGGTTTCATATCTTGTCTCTCACACCTAAAAATAAGTTAATTATTCAGAGAAATAACTCTGCAAGCTATTCTAATGTCTTTTATAAAATTAAGTCAACAAAATACCTAATCTTTTTAGATTTTTTGTGAATTTTTATACAATAAAAGGTTAAGAATAGGTTAAGCTCAAAACATTAATTTTACTTTTTAGGTCCATTGACTATAAAAGATACTCTCTTGCCAATATTGGTGGCATGATCTGCCATACGCTCTAAATATCTTATAGTTAGTCCCATCAACAATATTGGTTCTACATATCCTTGAATATCCTGCTGAAAAGCAAGATTATTGTAAATTCTGCTGTAGGCATCATCAACCGTATCATCTAAAGTTTTGAGTTGGTTGCCAATTTCAGAATCGAGATCAGCTAAGCCTACTAGACTTCTAGCTAGCATTAATTGGGCATGAAGCGACATTTGCTCTATTTCTTTGAGACAATCAAGAGGTGGATAGGCAAAGGATCTCACTGCTATTTCAGCCAAATCTTTAGAGTAATCGCCAATTCGCTCCAAATCACGCACTAGTTGCATATAGGCGCTCAGAAAGCGAAGATCTTGAGCCACGGGAGATTGCATACTCATCAGCCTAGAACATTCATTCTCGATCTGGCGATAATAACGATCAATACGTTTATCAAGCAAAGAAACTTTCTCAATTGCATCGAAATTCTGCTCAAAAAGAGCCCGATGGCTCAAGCGAAAGGAATCTTCAACTAAAGTTCCCATTCTTAAAACATCTTGTTCAAGTTCTTTAAGAGCGCGGCGAAAATAGTTCAATTCCAAGGGATACTGTGATTGCACGGCAAACTATAATTACTGAGAAAGGACTTTCTTATAATTATAATTTGCGCTTTTAAAAGTTTAAAAAAAACGAAAAATTATTTCAGTCAAAAATTTAGTTAGGCTCTCTTGGGAGGATTATTTTTAATAGCGCTCCACCGGTGGTGGGATGATTTTGGGCAGAAATAGTTCCTTGATGAGCATGAACAATTTTTTCTACTATTGAAAGACCCAAGCCATTTCCTCGATCTGATTTGTTGTGACTACCTCGGTAAAAACGTTCAAAGACATAGGGAATATCTTCTTGAGAGAAGCCATCACCTTGATCTAGAACATCTATCCCTATGGTTGTAGCAGAAGAAGTGACCTGCACATCGATATTGCCATCAGGAATACTATGATTGATCGCATTATCAAAAAGATTAGTAAAGACTTGGATGAGCCTATCTTTATCAGCTTTAATATAAATCTGCTGTGGTCCAGTATAAGAAAAAGTGATCCTGGATCTTGAAGCTCTTGGCTCTAATTGCTGCCAAGTACTTTCAAACAAATCATGTAGCTCAACCTCTTGGTAATTTAGACTTGGAGCTTCGTAAAATTGACTTAGATCTAGCCACGTTCCTACCAAAGTCATCAGACGGCTGGTTTGAGAGAGAATTAAGCCTGACCATTTTTTATCTTGCCCTTGTAAACGCTCAAAGAGATTTTCAGATAATAGAGAAATAGAAGTTAAAGGCGTCCTCAATTCATGCATTAAATCTGACATTGAGCGCTCCCAGTTTTTGCGCTCTTGGCTGAGGGTTTGTTGATTTTCCAAAAATACCCCCACATCTCCGTTTTCCAAAACATAGGAGGTAGCCTCTAAGGAGATCTTTTGATCGTTAGTGGTGTAATAGATTGGATAAAATACCCATGAAAGCTTGAGCGATTCATTGAGAGCTCTGGTTTTTTCAATCAACTGATCCAATTCAGAAGAGCGGACCAATTCCAAAAGTAAACGCACCTGTCCATTTTGCCAACGATCAATAGAAAGGGTTTTTCTGGCATATTCATTGCACCAGATCAAATTATTTTTGCTATCAACTTGCAGGTAACCTACTGGAGCTTTTAAGAGCAAATCTTGCCATATTTGGGATTCTCTCAGCAAGGATTTGTTTTTTTCTTTAAGATAAAGTATCTCTCTGCGCACTAAAGAAGCAATAGAAAGCTCAGCTCTTTTGCCTTGGTAATCTGAGAGAGAATCTAGAATATCTTTGAGCTGAAAATTTATCTCCCTTTGGCTTAAGTAACTAATCAGCCAACCAATTGCAACGCCACAAAGTAAAATAAGCAAGGACATAGCATCAACCTATGCGATAGCCAAAACCTCGCACAGTAGTAATGTATTCAGGTTGACTGGGATCTTTTTCCAGCTTTTCTCTCAACCAGCGGATATGAACATCTACAGTTTTAGTATCACCTAGAAAATCAACTCCCCAGACCTGTTCAATGAGCTGCTCTCGAGACCAGACCCTACGAGGAGAAGCCATGAACAATTCCAATACACGAAACTCCTTAGGAGAGAGGCTAACTGGCTGCCCGCGCAGAAAAACCAGATGTTCCTTGGAAAGCAAGGTTATCTCCTTAAAACGATAAACCGAGGAGTTAGTAAAAGAATGAAATGTCTGACGGCGCAGTAAAGCTCGGGTGCGAGCCAGCAACTCTTTAGTACTAAATGGTTTGGTTAAATAATCATCAGCCCCAGCATCTAGCCCCAAAACTCGATCAAGTTCAGTGACTTTGGCACTAGTAATCAAGATAGGCACAAAATTACTTTGATAGCGCAGCAATCTACAGATATCCAGACCACAAACCTCAGGCAACATCAGATCTAGAATAATCAGATCAAAAATTGATTCTAGAGGGCGCTTTCCTACTGGCTGGAGCAATTTTAGAGCTTCATCACCGTTACTGACACTGACAACATCATAGAGGCCCTCTTTTTGCAGAGCGATAGTGGTCATATCCCTGATGATTTCTTCATCTTCAACCACCAAAATCCGCGCATTCTGGGTTGAAGCAGGAAATGTGGGATTTTCGGGAATCTCAACTAAATTCATAAAAATCTTGGGAAAAATTATTAAGTTAACAAATCTTGAACAAAATCTTGACAAAACTATAAGATTAGAGACCACATAGTGGTAGATTGTCTTAGGGATTGAATCAAGGATATTGCTATGCGCTGGAGTTCACTTAAAAAAGTTTTGCTTGTTGCCAGTTGTATAATTTTGCCATCAACCTCGCTCAAGCTACCTGCCAGTGCCCACAACCACGGTTTAATCATAGCACAGCGCATCACCAACTCAACCCCAACCAATAGCGATGAAATAACCTCTCTGCAAGAGGCATTAGAGAATTTAATTGCCAGGGTTGAGAGCATTCTCATTGCCTCTAAAGCCAAAAACCCTGATAAAAATCAAACAGCAACCGAGCAGGCTATTGCTCAATCTAAAAGTAAACTGATAGATTTCAAGCAACTGGTTGCTCAAAGAGATTATAAACAAGCTAGAGAAGTTTGGTTGCAAGCTAGACGCCTCCTCTGGGACAACTATCCCACAGATGCCAGATATAACCAGTCAGAAATCAGAGCAATCTGGCTTGATCGTGGTACTTTAGTCAATGCCAGAACCGAGCAGGATTTAGCAACTATATTTGATCGCCTTGCTCAATCGGGAATTAATACAGTTTTTCTTGAAACAGTCAATGCCTCCTATCCTATTTATCCCAGCCACATTGCCCCTGAACAAAACCCCCTCACCAGAGGCTGGGATCGCCTAGCTGTAGCTACTAAACTAGCTCATCAGCGCAATATGGAATTGCATGCTTGGGTGTGGATCTTTGCCGCGGCCAATCAGGGACACAATAAAATACTGAACCTGCCCAAAACTTATCTAGGCCCAGTTCTCTCACGCCATAGAGATTGGGCTAATTTGAGCAGAAGTGGTGATTTTTTTGACCATAGTAGCCATAACAAAAAGGCTTTTTTTGACCCAGCCAATCCCCAGGCGCAAAAATATCTACTTGCTCTTCTAGAGGAAATTGCCACCAACTATGATGTCGATGGAATTCAACTAGACTATATACGCTATCCTTTTCAATCTAAAAGCGTAAATGGTTCTTTTGGCTATGGCCCATCTTCACGCTGGCAATTCAAAAACAAAACCGGCGTTGATCCGCTCAAATTAACCCCCAAAAGTCCTCTTTGGAATAGCTGGTTAAATTTTCGTATTGGTCTTGTAGATAGCTTTGTAGAAAAAGCCTCAACCCGACTCAAAGAAAAAAGGCCAGATCTAGTAGTGAGCGCTGCCGTTTTTCCCTATGAGCGCAGTGAACGGCTCTGGAAAATTCAACAGAATTGGGAGCTTTGGGGCAGCAGCAACTGGGTCGATATGTTAACTGTGATGACCTATGCGATGGATACTGATTCTCTCGGAGAAAAAACTCAGCCTCTACTGGGCAATATCTCCGCTGGCTCGGCTTTGATTATACCGGGACTGAGAATTCTCAAAGTGCCAGATCCTGTAATGCTAGATCAGTTTCAACTGATGCGCAATATGCCATCTCTTGGCTATGTTCTCTTTGCCGCTGAGGGATTTAATAGTAATACCAATTTGCAAGAAATCCTCAATCGCACTCAAGGTTCAGCCCTTGAAAATAGAGCTGAGCCCATACCCTATCGTCATCCTTTCAAATCGGCCTATTGGCGCTATCAATCACTCCAGAGTGAATGGAATTTACTCATCACTCAAAATCTAATCAAAATAAGCCCCGAGGATCTTAAAGCTTGGCAGAAGCAATCCCAAGAGATTTCTAGTCTTTTAGAAAGTCTAGCTAAAGTTCCCACCAATGAGAAAGTTAAAAAAGCCCAAGATCAATTGGTTGATCTTAATAGTAACTTTATGCTTTGGCTAGAGCACCAAAAGAGTATTTCTAGCTACCAGATAGCCGCTTGGCAAAGCCGCATGGCCTCAATTGGCAGATTAATTAGCTATGGCGAGAGAACCGTCTTGGCTGAAAATAGGCTCAAGCTGGGCTCTAATAAATAAATCTATGTTATTATTTTATATACCCGGACTCATGCGATTGCAACGCCTTAACCTTGTCAGAATCGGAAGGTAGCAGCAATATGGGATGCTTGTGATAGGCGTGAACTCCGGGCCTTTAGCGAGCATTTATGGATGAAAATCAAAAACTAGGTCTATTTTTGTTGCTGATACCCATTGGCGGAGTCCTATATATAGGCTTGATCTTGCTAGTGATGTTATCTTCAGCCTGGGCTAGAGAACATCCCCTATTAATGGGAGCGCTTTTTGTAATCCTACCTTCATTACTCTCAGGTTCCATTTGGCTCAAATCCTCTCTCCAATTTAAAAGCCAACTGCCTGATTCCCAGAAAAACTAAATTAGGATCGTAGATAAAATTGGCTCTGCCTTGGCTAATGAGCTTATAAAGATATTCTCCATCCCCGCCAGTAAAGATAATATGACTTTGGCTAAATTGAGATTGCCAGTTTTTTATAAATTCATTTAATCCTGCCAATATAAAATGTATGATCCCACTTTGGATCGCCTCGCTAGTGCTATTAGCCCAATATGGTGGCAATATTTCAGGGATCTTTACCTTCGGTAGAGCTCCTGTGGCTTGAGTGAGCAAATCAAATTGTAAACCCAATCCAGGTAAGATTGCTCCTCCTACAAATTCTCCAGATTTAGACAGCGCGCTTAAAGTCAAGGCAGTTCCCGCATCAATAACTAGAGCTGGAGTGCCATAATTGGCCATTGCTCCTGATAAAGCCAAAGCCCTATCTATACCCAAAGTAGGATAGCTATTTTTTAAGTTGATATGATGTAGCTCAATTATTTGGGAGTTGGGATAATTTTGCCAAAGCAAGGTTTTTTTAGGGACCACTGAGGCAATCAGCACAGGAGATCCGGCAAAATCAAAACCAGCTTGCTCATCTTCGCTATGCCATATCTTTAATATTTCTCTACCTTGAAAATGGGCCCAATGAGCGCGGCTGTTACCCAACAAGAGCCCATACCACTGCGAAGTCTCAGAAATATTCAAATTTATCTGTAAATCCTAATATAGTAATATTAACTGATTATTTTAGCTAGTTTATGTCTGAGCAAGAGTTAATAATTCAAACTATTCAAACCAAAGCGCTTGATAGGCTCCAAGAGCTGCTCGATAGAGGATCAGATCCTGACACTCTGGTCCAAAACTCAATGAGCGCTCTACTCTACGCTCTAAAAAATAAAGACATAGCTATTGTCAAAATCTTACTAGAAGCAGGGGCTAATCCCAATTTGAGTCAATCCCCTCCAGGGCTGAGCCCCCTGATGCTGGCCGCTGCAACCGAGCAGGAACAAGCTCTAGATCTTTTACTGAAATTTGGCGCTCAGGTCAATCAGGTCAATGAAGATGGCTCCCCTGCTCTAATGGCCGCTGCTTATCGGGGCAATATCCAGATTCTCTCAAGTTTACTTAAATCAGGCGCACTGCCCAATCTAGAAGATAAAGATGGTGATACGGCTCTCAATATTGCCATCAAGCGTGGACATCTTGAGGCAGTTGGAGTTTTGCTAGAAGCAGGCGGTGATCCTTATTCTGGTCTGGGCGCTTTGCAGATTGCTCTAAGGCAAAAACAACAGAACATTGTTAGGCTGCTAGTTGATCGACAAATCAAGATTAATCAACCAAACCGTCAGGGAATCACAGCTCTAGATGTGGCAATTCGTACTCATCAGCATAGCTTCCTGGATTATGCTTTAAAAAAAGGCTACTCTCAAACCCTGGGCCATATTTTTTTAGGCGCAGTAGCTGAAAGGGAAATTTCTGTTGTTTTGCTTTTACTTGAATCAGGAATAGATATTGAAACTAAAGATGAAGA
>Ga0114960_10004860_pt1 | contig 9970 bp, 8 predicted proteins | sample C_130625_MF_Meta_FD_92637 | JGI IMG/M metagenome (GOLD analysis project Ga0114960, IMG submission 92637) | Freshwater microbial communities from Lake Croche, Canada to study carbon cycling - C_130625_MF_MetaG | ecosystem: Environmental > Aquatic > Freshwater > Lake | place: Lake Croche, Canada...
ACGCAGTTTCAACCTCAATATGTTTATCATGCAGCGGCTTACAAGCATGTTCCTATGATGGAATTGTGTCCAAGTGAAGCAGTTAAAAATAATGTATTGGGCACTAAATTAATTGCGGACTTAGCTGTAAAACATTATGTAGAACGCTTTGTAATGGTAAGTACCGATAAAGCCGTAAATCCTACGAATGTAATGGGTGCAAGTAAACGTCTTGCTGAAATTTATGTACAAGGCTTATCGAAAGAAACAGCCAACAGCACTAAGTTTATCACCACTCGTTTTGGAAATGTGTTAGGAAGTAATGGTTCAGTTATTAATAGATTTAGAGATCAAATTTTAAAAGGTGGTCCTGTTACCGTTACGCATCCTAATATTACGCGATACTTTATGACCATTCCTGAAGCTTGTCAATTGGTATTGGAAGCAGGCAGTATGGGCAATGGTGGTGAAATATTTGTATTTGATATGGGTGAGCCCGTAACGATTGCAGATTTGGCTAAGAAAATGATTCGTTTATATGGATACATTCCTAATATAGACATTGATATAACTTATAGTGGTTTAAGACCAGGTGAAAAGCTATATGAGGAATTATTAAGTGATACAGAAAACACGTTGAAAACTTATCATGAAAAAATTATGATTGCTAAAGTGCGTGAAGTGGCCTTAAAAGATATTGAATCTAAGTTCAATGATTTTAGAAAGCTCGTGAATAGTGCTGAGAACGAAAATGAATTGGTTGCATTAATGAAAGCATTGGTGCCTGAATTTATAAGCAATAATAGTGTGTTTGAGAGATTAGATAGTTCTAATGGTGCAGCGAAAGTGGTTGGAATTGGTGGTTAAGATTAGTGATTTTGGATTAGTGTGGTCCATTTGTTAAGAGGGTATTTGTAGGTAGTCGTAAAATAACATTATATTGAAAATCAAGCTAATTATAAGTTTGATTTTTTATTTATAGGTTGACAAAAGTGGTTAAAAAATAGAGAGTTGGTGTGCAGTTTGGTGCTTTTATTTTAGAGAATAATATATGAAAATAGCAGTAGTAGGTACAGGATATGTAGGATTGGTAACTGGCACTTGTTTTGCAGAGACAGGTAACAAAGTGACTTGTGTAGATATTGATAAAGCGAAAGTAGAAAAATTAAGTGCTGGTCAAATCACGATCTATGAGCCAGGCTTAGAGAAGATCTTTTTAAGAAATATTAAAGAGAGTCGTTTAAAATTCACCACTCAATTAGAAGAAGCAATTGAGGATGCAGAGATTATATTTTTAGCATTGCCAACACCTCCGGGTGCGGATGGTAGTGCGGATTTAAAATATGTACTGGGTGTAGCAGATCATTTAGGAAAGATTTTAAAAGGCTATAAAGTCATTGTAAATAAAAGTACAGTGCCAGTAGGTACTGCAGATAAAGTAAGTACCACGATTGCAAAAAATTATAAGGGCGAATATGATGTAGTGAGTAACCCGGAGTTTTTAAGAGAGGGTGTAGCGGTGGATGATTTCATGAAGCCAGATAGAGTAGTAGTAGGCACAAGATCCGAAAGAGCTAAAAAATTAATGAGCGATTTATACGCACCATTTGTAAGACAGGGTAATCCTGTGATATTTATGGATGAGCGTAGTTCGGAGTTAACGAAGTATGCAGCAAATTCATTTTTAGCAACCAAGATTTCATTCATTAATGAGATTGCGCAGTTGTGTGAGCGCATGGGAGCAGACGTTGATATGGTAAGAAAAGGCATTGGATCGGATGACAGAATCGGCAAACGTTTTTTATTCCCAGGCATTGGTTATGGCGGATCATGTTTTCCAAAAGATGTGCAAGCATTAATCATGTCATCGGATGAAGTGAACTATGAATTTGAGATTTTAAAAGCCGTTGAAAAAGTAAACGCTTTACAAAAATTACACTTGGTTCAAAAGATAAAAGCATTTTATAAAAACGATTTACAAGGCAAGCATTTTGCATTATGGGGTTTAGCCTTTAAGCCTAATACCGATGATATTAGAGAAGCGCCCGCATTGGCAATTATTGATGCATTAACAAGTGCAGGCGCAACGGTTACAGCGTATGATCCTGAGGCAATGCCCAATGTTAAAGCACAAATAAAAGACAAAATTAAGTTTGCTGAAAATCAATATCAAGCATTAGAAGGTGCAGCTGCACTCATTATTGCTACAGAGTGGAGTGAGTTTAGAACCCCTGATTTTGAGCAAATGGATCAGCAGTTACAGCATAACAAAATTATCTTTGACGGAAGAAACTTATTTGATGTTTTCAAGATGAAGGAGTTGGGCTACTATTATGAAAGTATCGGAAGAAATTAGAAATTTAAATTACAATAAGTGAGAAAAGCAATTATTACAGGAATCACAGGTCAGGACGGCGCATACTTAGCAGAATTTCTTTTAAAAAAAGGTTATGAAGTTCATGGAATTAAGCGAAGATCCTCTTTGTTTAATACACAAAGAATAGACCATATCTATGAGGACCCGCATATTCCAGACAGACACCTTCATTTGCATTATGGGGACTTAACGGATAGTACTAACCTAATTCGTATTATTCAAGAAGTTCAACCTGACGAGATTTACAACTTGGCTGCAATGAGCCATGTACATGTAAGTTTTGAAGAACCTGAATATACTGCAAATGCGGATGGTATTGGGACCCTTAGAATATTAGAAGCAGTTCGTTTATTAGGTTTAACCAAGAAAACAAAAATATATCAAGCATCTACGTCTGAATTATACGGTTTAGTTCAAGCAGTTCCACAATCCGAAACTACTCCTTTTTATCCTCGATCTCCTTATGCTGTAGCAAAACTTTACGCATACTGGATTACTGTAAATTATAGAGAAGCTTATAACATGTATGCTTGTAATGGTATTTTGTTTAATCATGAGTCTCCACAAAGAGGAGAAACTTTTGTTACTAGAAAAATTACAAGAGCAACTGCAAAAATCGCTTTAGGAATGGATAAATGTATGTACTTAGGAAATTTAGATGCTAAAAGAGACTGGGGTCATGCAAAGGATTATATTGAAGGAATGTATTTGATTTTACAACAAGAAAAACCAGAAGATTTTGTTTTAGCAACAGGTATAACTACAACTATTCGTGATTTTGTAAAAATGAGTTTTGCCGAATTAGGAATTGAATTAGCATTTAGAGGAAAGGATGAAGCCGAAGAAGGGGTTGTTGTAAAAAACAATGGTGAATACAAATTGGAAGAAGGTAAAGTAGTTGTTAAAGTTGACCCCAAATATTATAGACCAACTGAAGTTGATTTATTGATTGGAGATCCTACTAAAGCAATGTCTCAATTAGGTTGGAAGCCTAAATATGATTTAGCAGCATTGGTTAAAGAAATGGTTGAAAGTGATATTACTTTGTTCAAAAAAGAGTTGTATATTAAACAAAGTGGATTATAAAATGCAGCAATCTGATAAAATATATATTGCTGGACATAGAGGAATGGTCGGTTCTGGAATAGAGCGTAAACTGATAAAGGAAGGCTTTAACAATATTGTTACAAGCACATCTGCGGAACTAGATTTAAGAAATCAACAAGCGGTGAATGAATTCTTTGAAAAAGAAAAACCTGCATATGTAATACTTGCTGCAGCAAAAGTGGGAGGCATTCATGCGAACAACACTTATAGAGCAGAATTTATTTATGATAACTTGATGATTGAAGCTAACATTATTCATGCAGCGTATTTGAATAAGGTTACTAAGTTGTTGTTTTTAGGTTCCTCTTGTATTTATCCTAAGATGGCACCACAGCCACTAAAAGAAGAATACTTGTTAAGTGGTTATCTAGAGTCAACTAATCAACCATATGCAATAGCTAAAATTGCAGGTATTGAAATGTGTGATAGTTATAGAGCACAATATGGTTGTAATTTTATTTCTGCGATGCCTACAAATTTATATGGTACCAATGACAATTACCATCCTGAAAATTCACATGTATTGCCTGCATTGATTAGAAGAATTGTTTTAGCAAAAAAGAACAATGAACCCAATGTAACTATTTGGGGTACTGGAACACCGAGAAGAGAATTTTTACATGTAGATGATTTGGCAGATGCTTGTTATTTCTTATTACTGAATTATAATGAACAAGGATTGGTGAACATTGGATGCGGTAAAGATGTTTCTATAAAAGAATTAGCTGAGCTAATTGCTAAAGAAGTTGGATACGAGGGATGTCTTGTTTTTGATAACACGAAGCCAAATGGTACACCAAGAAAGTTAATGGATGTTAGTAAGATTAATAAACTTGGATGGAATGCTCATATTGATTTAGCAAACGGAATAAAGAAAACGATAGTTGAGTATAAAAAAGTTGTAGATTAATAAAGTGAAATAGACTATCAAAATTAATTCCTACAAATATGAACCTAATAAACGTAATGATATAAATGAAGGAAAAATTTTTGAGTGAAATTCGGAATATAAAAAGAGTTATTCAGTCAAAGCCAGACAAGATTGAAACTTATCAGGGAATTTCTGATGAAAGATATAGAAGAATACTTTTAACAGGTGGAACTAGTGCAATAGTTAGAGGTGTTTCAGCAATTATAAATTTGTTTATAATCCCACTTACTGTTAAATATTTAGGTTCGGAACGCTATGGTTTATGGATGGCAATTTCATCAATGTTAGCACTTATGAGTTTTGCAGATTTAGGGCTAGGTAACGGATTAGTAAATGCAGTTGCAAAAGCTAGTGGAAGAAAGAATCAAGAAGAAGCAAGTATTGCAATTTCTAGTACCTTTTTTTTATTGCTTGTAATAAGCTTAATTTTGTTTATATTTTTTATTTTAATATATCCTTACATATATTGGGATAGGATATTTAATGTAAAATCAAGTATAGCAGTTATAGAATCTGGACCTACTATGTTTATTTTAGTAACAGCATTGTTACTAAATATGCCACTAGGAGTTATTCAAAGAGTACAAGAAGGCTATCAGGAAGGCTATAGGTTTCAACTTTGGCAATTAGTAGGCTCATTTATTAGCTTATTTTTAATTTTAACATGCATTTTTTTTAAAGGAAGCTTACCCATGTTGGTTCTTTCATTGTCTTCAGGTCAGATTATATCAACTTTCATTAATGGCTACTTTCTATTTAATAATCATAGACCAAATTTAAAACCAAGTTATCGACAATTCAACTTGAAGGTTGGGAAGAATTTAATTAAATCAGGACTTATTTTTCTTACTTTAGGGATCTTTACGCTAATTGCAAATACCTCAGATGATTTAGTCATTGCACAAAAACTTGGAGCATCATATGTATCTGGTTATGAAATAGTTAAAAAATTATTTCTATTTTCTATGTTTACTCAATTTATTATTCAGCCTTTGTGGCCTGCATTTGCTGAATCATTGGAAAGTGGAGATATAATTTGGATAAGAAAAACTTTGAAAAAATCATTATTTATTAGTATTACATTTGGACTAGTTTTTTCATTGCCATTATTGTTAGTTGGAAAGCAAATTATTCAGTTTTGGGTAGGCGCAGAATATATTCCCACATGGTCTTTATTAATTGGTTTTTATTGTTTTATCGTTCTAGCAAACTATGGTGGAGTAATGTCAACGTTTCTAAATTCAGGTGATTTAATTGGAAAGCAAACGATATTTATCGGGCTTGCTTCAATTACGGCACTTTTTACTAAAATTTATTTATCTGCAAAAATTGGAGTTAGTGGAGTTATATGGGCTACAGTAATTTGTTATTCAATTTTTTATGTATTACCTAGTTATAGACTTGCATTTAACTATATTAAAATTCAAAATGATGAAAAGGGATTAGGTTATTAAATTTGGCTTACACATTTTTAAAAGCCTAACAAATAAATTAAAATACATTATTAAATGAAAATTGGAATATTAGGGGCTGGAATATCTGGATTAGCAATAGGGAGAATGTTGAATGATTTTTTCGACGTACAAATATTAGAGAAAGATTGCATACATGGAGGTATTGCCCGCACAAGAGATATTGATGGAATTGCTTATCATTTAACTGGCGGACATTGCTTCAACTCGAAACATAATGAAGTTTTGGATTTTGTTTTTAACAAAGTATTGTCTAAAGAAGATTGGAATAAGATCGAAAGAAAAGCAATGATAAAATTTAAATCAAGTGAAATATCTTACCCAATAGAGTTTTCTGTAAAAGAAATATACTCTCTTGATAAAGAACTTGCAATAAATATCGTAGATGATTTTTTAAATTGTAAAGATGACGGTTGCTATCAAAACCTTGAGGATTGGTTTAGAAAAAAATTTGGAAATACATTATCCGAAGAATATTTTATACCATATAATAGAAAAATCTGGAATAAAGACCCCAAAAATATGAGTCCTTTATGGGTTGAAGGAAAGCTTCCAATTCCAAATAAAGAGTCATTTATCGAGTCATTATTGACTTTAGCAACTGACAAAATGCCTCATTCAAGTTTTTATTATCCAAAATCAAACAATCAAAATACTTTTATAGACGCCTTGGCTAGTAATCTTGATATTATTTATAATACCAGAATTAATACTATTGAAAAAGACGGGCCTAATTCTTCACAATGGATAATAAATGATAAATTCAAATATGATTTAATCATTAATACAGTCCCGCTTGACATTTTACCCAATTTAATAAAAAATTGTCCAAAAGATGTTTTACATGCAGCAACAATGTTAGAATACAACAAAGTCACAACTATGTTATGGGAAACAAAAGCTACAAAAAACACATGGACTTATGATCCTGATGAATCTTCCTTATTTCATAGATATATTCATATTGGTAATTTTTTCGATCCAGTAAAAAATGTTTGTATAACTGAAGCTATTGGTGAAATAAGTTATGAAGAAATGTTTTTAAATGGCAAAAAAGACCCATTTCTTATTAAACCCTTGGATTATAACGTTTCTAATCATGCATACGTTGTTTATAATAAATATTATCTCGAAAGTAAAAATATAATTTTACAATATTTGAACGATACCGGAATACGTACTTTAGGAAGATTTGGTGAATGGGAGTATTATAATATGGATGTATGTATAAAAAACGCATTAATTCTATCTGACAAAATAAAAAACATTTCTAACAAATGAAGAACAAATTCAATTATATAGTACCAATTTTTAACAAAGAAGATGTTTTGCCAAAAACCCTAGAAGGGATTGAAAAATACACATCAAATGAAAGTAAAATCATTCTAGTTGTAGATGGTTGTACAGACTCATCTGAAAGCATAGTAGATAATTTTATCAAAAATTCAAGTCATCCAACTGTTAAACTTGTTCTACCAAATGTCCATATGTTATTATCTGTAAATGCCGGTATAGAAAAGGTTACTTCAGGATTTACCGTGATTATGCAAGATGATATTGTACTACAAGATGTTCACACTGAAGAAAAAATAGTTGAATTATATCAGAGAGAAGGCGATAATTTAGGAGTAATCTCGTTTAGATATGGAGCAAATTTAAGACCAACCTCGTTTTTGCAAACACTAAGAGTAAATAAAAGTGTTGAATGGCAAGAGAAGAATATTTATAAAAAATTTAAATCGTATTTTAATCAAATGATAGAGACTTTTGATGTTATTCAAAGTCCAGATGATAATGCAGAATATCCAAAAGCTGAATATGAAACATACTATAATAGGATGTGTGCAATAAATGGCCCAAATGTTATTCCTTGGAATTTGTTGAGTAAAATTGGCAAGTTAGATGAAAATATTGCACCATATGGTTATGATGATCCTGAATACTGCTTGAGAAGTTTAAAAGCAGGGTTTAAAAACGGGTTATTTGCAATAAAGTATCTTTCGGAAGAAGGCTGGAGTGGAAGTAGCAGATCGCTAGAGTTTAAAAAAAATGCACAACGAATTATCACCAAGAGCAGAATTTATGTTTATGATAAACATAAAAACTACTTTAATAAATAATATAAGTTTATTTATCATAACCCACAAAAAGTATTTATGACTTGTCCAATATGCGGAAAAAATTCAATTGAATTATATTCTTTATCTAAAGAAAAAATCATTTCTTCTTTAGAATCACATTTTAGAGAAAAAGTTTCATCAGAAGTTGAAATAATTGAAAACTACTTTGTTAATAAGTGCCAAAATTGTGATTTCGAATTTGTTACGCCCCAAATCGAAGGATCTAATACTTTTTATCAATGGGTTACAAGTCAAAAGACTTATTATCCTGAATTCAGATGGGAATATCAAGAAGTAATCGAAATAATTAAAAATAATAATTATAGTTCCTTGGTTGATATTGGCTGTGGCGATGGAATGTTTTTAGATGCACTAAAAGCTCAAAACTTTAATAACTTTTCATATTGTGGAATTGATACTACTGCTGAAAGTATTAATATTTGCAATAAAAAAGGTTTAGAGTCGTATAACTTAGAAATGTCTGAATTTCAAAAAATATATCCAAATCGAAAATTCGATTTAATTGTTTCGTTTCATTGTTTAGAACATATTGGGAATGTCAATAAATTTATATCGGAAATGAAGTTACTTTTAAACGAAAAGGGAAGTATCTTTATTAGTACTCCTTATTCACCAATGACAATTGAATTCGGTTGGTTTGACATTTTAAATAATCCACCTCATCATATGGGCAGATGGAACCTTAAAGCATATAATGAACTAGCAAAAGTAAATGACTTAGAAATTAATTTTCATTTCCCCCCTGCACCTACTTTTGTGAGTAATGCAATTCAATCATTTTTAATGTCTGAATACAATTCAGCTTTTTATTTGATTAAAAAAACAAAAATCGAATTGATTAAAAAAATAATATTAAAACCATTAAAATTTTTTAAACATCTTTATTTTCAATCTAAGCGTGATAAATTTGATAATAAAATAATACCAAATGTGATTTTGGTCGAATTAAAAAACAGGCATTAAAAGTTTTAATAAAATTGCGAAATGGAAAAATTTATTTTAGTAACAGGAGGTGCAGGATACATTGGAAGTATAGTTTGTGAAATATTATTAAAAGATGGTTATAATGTAATTGTTATCGATGACCTTCGAGATGGAAAAAGCACAGCACTTTCTAATGAAGTAATTTTTTTTGAGGGAAATTATGGTGATCCTTTAATTTTAGACAACATATTTAATACTTATTTAGTAGATTTTGTTTTCCATTTTGCTGCATCTGCTAATGTTCCCGATTCTGTTAAAAACCCAGAATTGTATTATGAGAATAATTTCATTAATACATTCAAATTACTTGTAAATATGAAGAAACATGAAATTAAAAAAATTATATTTTCATCTACTGCAGCAGTTTTTGGGGAGCCAATATCATTGCCTATGGATGAATTACATCCCAAAAATCCAATTAACCCTTATGGATATTCAAAGTTAATGATTGAACAAATGCTGCGCGATTTTTCTAATGCTTATGGAATGCAGTTTATTATTTTCAGGTATTTTTGTGCAGCTGGTGCAACATTAAATCATGGAGAATCAAGATTACATGAAACTCATTTAATTCCAATCGTTTTAGATAATGCTTTAGAAAAAAATAAATTTATTTACGTTTTCGGGGATAATTATCAAACAAAAGATGGTACAGGAATTAGAGATTATATACATGTGCTTGATATTGCAAAAGCTCATATTTTAGGTATGAAATATTTTAATCAAAATATTAATGAAGATTTTAATCTAGGAACAAATCATGGCTTTTCAGTTCTAGAAATATTAAAAGAAACTGAAATATTATTAAATACAAAATTAAATTATACCATTACCGAAAAAAGAGAAGGTGATCCAGCTGTTTTAGTAGCGACAAATAAAAAGGCTAAAGAAAAACTTGGATGGATTCCTGATTATGCTATTCAAGACATTATTTCTTCATCTTTCGAATGGAGAAAAAATCCTAAATATTAAATTGATA
>Ga0114960_10004862_pt1 | contig 9968 bp, 9 predicted proteins | sample C_130625_MF_Meta_FD_92637 | JGI IMG/M metagenome (GOLD analysis project Ga0114960, IMG submission 92637) | Freshwater microbial communities from Lake Croche, Canada to study carbon cycling - C_130625_MF_MetaG | ecosystem: Environmental > Aquatic > Freshwater > Lake | place: Lake Croche, Canada...
ACGGTGTCGATGATGACGGGCTTCAACTCACTGATGGGCCCGCTGTCGGATGCGCGATTTCGCCGCCGCCTCCGCGACCGGCCCACCACGCCGCCGCCGCTGTTCATCATCGGCCACTGGCGGAGCGGCACCACGCTGCTGCACGAACTGGCGATGCTCGATGACCGATTCTGCTGCCCCAACACCTACGAGTGCTTCGCCCCGAGCCACTTCCTCCTCACCGAGGACGTGATGACGCAGGCCCTTCGCTGGATGATCCCGTCGAAGCGGCCGATGGACGACGTCGCCGCCGGCTGGGACCGCCCGCAGGAGGACGAGTTTGCCTTGATGAGCCTTGGCGCCCCCTCCTGCTACCGGCGGATTGCGTTTCCAGTGACCAGCCCCGCGCGGCCGGAGGCGCTCGACCTCACCAAGCTCCCGCCGGCCGAACTCGACCGCTGGAAGCAGACCCTGCGCCGATTCCTCGCGATGCTGGCGGTCCGCGACCCGCGACGGCCGGTCCTCAAGAGCCCCCCGCACACCGCGAGAGTCGGCGTGCTCGCCGACATGTTTCCCGAGTCGCGGTTCCTCAACGTCGTTCGCGACCCGTTCGTGGTGATCCCCTCAACCCTGCGGCTCTGGAAGTCGCTGCACGATGTGCAGTCGCTGCAGGTCGAACGGGGCGCCACGCTCGAGGAATACGTCTTCGCCGCCTTCGCGGAGATGCACGACGCCTTCGAACGCGACCGGGCCACGCTCCCTGGCGAGCGTCTGCACGAGGTCCGCTACGAAGAACTCGTCGCCGATCCGGTGGGAACGCTGGCGACGTGCTACGAGCGGCTCGACCTGGGCGACTTTGGCCGCGTCCGCCCCGCCCTCGAACGGCAGGCCGAGTCGATGCGCCGCTATCGCACCAACACCTACCGCCACGACCCGCGACTCGTCGCGGAGATCGCCTGCCGCTGCAAGCCCTTCCTCGACCGCTACGGCTACGCCGCCCCGGCCGTCGGCTGACGCTGGCGCTGCTGCTGCAGCATCCGCACCTTGGGATCGGCCTGGGCACTCTTCGCTTCCTCGGCAAACTCCTCCGGCGTCATCCGGATCTGCAGCTCGAACCGACGGCGGGCCGACAGCCAGCGAACGACCGCCACGACTGCGGCGGCGGCGAACAGCCAGGCTGCCGCTCGCCAGGCCGCGGCAGCTACCCGTGGCTCGTCGCCGATCGCCGACAGCCCTGCCGTCCCAAGCAGCGGCCGCATCGCCAGCACGGCGGCAGCCACCAACACCGCGAGACCGGCACCGCCGCCCAGCGCGGCCGTCACCGTCCGCCAAGAAAAAATCCGCGACAGGCCGGCGAACGGATCGATGCGGCGCAGGCTCGGCGTGATCCGCGCCGGCTGCCACGAGACGCCGTCGAGCACGAACCGCAGCGTCAGGCCGGCCGCGGCCGCGACCACCACCACCGCCGTCGTGGGCAGGGCGACAGCGATCAGTCCGGGCCAGAGATCGACCGGCTGTCGTCCTCCGGCACCACGGAGCGCGGTGCGGACGAGATCGGCGGCGGCGGGCATCGTCGCCGTGGCCCACACGGGCAGCAGCAGCGTGGCCGTGCCGGCGGTCGCCACCCACGCAGGCAGCGCCGCAGTCGGCATCGCCCCCTGGCGGCGGGCAGCCTCCCGGCGCCGCGGCGTGGCGGGGATCACACGATCGGAGTCGTCGGCCATCGAGGTTTCGCGTTCTCGGTGAGGGGCGTCAGGGGCGGATGTCGTGAAAGCACCGCTCGAGCGGCGACTGCACGGCGGCAGCGAAGCCACCGATCCAGGAGTCGGTCCCGCCGCACACCGCAGCCAGGAGCACCAGCGAGGCCACCGCCTGGAGCAGCCCCTGGCCGGGGTCGAAGCCGACCGACCGCACGGCAATCGCGGCGACGAGGTGGCAGGCGAGCACGGCGGCGAGCGCCGGCAGCGCGAGCGACATCGCGAGCGACAGAGCGATCGACGGCATCGTAGCGACGAGTTCGAGCAGGCCGTCACGGGCGGTCGCAGCGGCGACCGCGCCGATCGGCAGGCTGCGAACGCCATCGACGAGTCCGGCGACGACCGCCTCGTGGCCTCCGGCGGCGACGAACCCCGCCAGCCCAAGCCACCAGGCGAGCCGCCCGACGCCGGCCGATTCCGAGCCCGGACCGTCGCCGAAGTCGTCGGCCCAGGAGAGCCCGGTGACGGTGCCGAGCAGTTGGCCCGCCCACGACGCCGACGCAAACACGGCGGCGGCGGCCAGTCCGATTCCGAGCCCCACCACCGCCTCCCCGAAGAGGAGCCCCAGGATCGATGAGCCGTCGATCACCGGTGTCGGCGATGCGGCGAGGGCCGCCGGTGTGGCGGCCATGGCGAGGACCGCGGCGACCGCTGCCTGCACGCGAAGGCCGGTGCCCGTGGCCAGCGGCATGGCGCCGGCCCAGACCGCCACGGCCATCCGCACGAGCACGCCGGCCGCCACCACCACATGGGCCGGGGTGAACGTGGCCAGCCACGGCAGCATGTGCGGGTCGATCGGCATGGATCGCTCCAGTCGCCGCGTGGCCTCAGGGGCCGGCGGCCGCCTCGCGAAACAGTTCGGCCAGCCGCTCGACCATCCACGGCAGCGACACGACGAGAGCCGCGGCCATCGCCAGGGCTTTGGGCGCAAACCCCACGATCGGCTCGTGAACGCCGCTGGCGGCCTGCACGAGCCCCATCGCCACGCCCACCGCGAGACCCGCCACGAGCACCGGCAGGATCGCCAAGCAGCCGGCGATCACAGCCTGCCTCACGAGTTCCACGAGTTGCGACTCCGTCATGATGCAGTCGCCTCCTTGCTCACCAGGGAAGTTCACGAGGGCAGTCCGCGGACGCTGTCGAGCAGCGTCCGGACGACGAGCGACCAGCCGTCGGCGGCGACGAACACGAGCAGCTTCAGCGGGAGCGACACCAGCGACGGCGGCAGCATCACGAGCCCCGTCGCCGTCACGAGCGTGGCCACCAGGATGTCGAGCACGAGGAACGGCAGCAGCATCCGGAAGCCGATCGTGAAGGCGGTCTCGAGTTCGCTGACGAGAAACGCCGGGAGCAGCACCTCCACGGGCACGTCGTCGTAGGTCGCGGCCTGCCGCGGGCCGCCCGGGTGCCGTTCGAGGAACAGGAGCATCGTGTCGCGGTTGCCGGCATGCTCGATCTGGGCCGCCATCCAGCGGCGCAGGGGGAGCGAGCCCTTCGTCAACGCCTCGCCCGCCGTAAGTTCGCCCTGGTGGTACGGCTCGACACCGTCCCGCCAAGCCTGCGTCCAGACCGGCCACATCACCATGGCCGAGAGAAAGATCGCCAGCGACGCGACGATCTGGTTTGAGGGGATCTGCGCGGCGCCCAGCCCCTGCCGGACGAGCGCCAGCACCACCGACATCCGCACGAAGCAGGTCGTCATGAGCAGCACCGCAGGCGCCAGGCTGACGATGCCGAACATCATCAGCGACGGCAGCAGCGACTCCAGAGGCCGGTCGCCGAGTCGGCTGAACCACCCGCCCACCACGGCCGACGACGCGGCCTCCGCCGCCTGCGGATGATCGATCGCCTGCAGCGGACCGGCGAGGTCGTCGCCTGGCGACGCGCGGCCGGTCAGAATCACGGCGGCCAACGCAAGGACCACCGTGGCACGGCGAATGGCGAAGAGGGGAATCACGCGGTGATCTCCCGCCGGCCCGCACGCCGGTCGGCGACGGGAGCCACGCGAACGCCCCGGCAGGCGGTGACGATCGCGTCGGTGGCCTGCGGGTCGACGAGTTCGGCGAGCGTCTGGCAACCGGAGGCCGAGACACCGAGCAGGAGCGTGCGGGGACCGAACCGCACGATCCGTACAGACTGCTGACCGCCGAGCGACGCCTCGCCCAGGACCTCGAAGACATCGTGGGGCAGCGCGGCGCCGCGCCGCGATGCGAAGAACCGATACCCCGCCAGCGCGGCGAAGGCGCCGCCGAGGGCAATGAGGACCCGCCAGTCGGGGAGCGGACGCGGCGGTGCGACTCGCGGACTCGCAGACGACGGCGCACCGAGCGGCAGCGGTGCGGCCGACGACGCGGGGGTGGTCGTGAGCGAGGCGGGTTCCACGCCACCATCGGCGACAACCGGCTCGGGCGACGGCGCCACCGGCGCGTCGGCAGACGCCTGCCCGGCGGCCAGGAGGGCCACGGTGAGGACGGCGACAGCGAGGTGCAGGTGGGAGGAACGCATGATCGGATCAGGCTCACGCGGCCATCCGCCGCGGTGGATTGGCGGCGGTGGTGTCGGTGTCGGGGGCATCGTCGACCGCGGTCCAGTCGATCCGCGACCGCGGCGACCGCTTGCCGGCATCGGCCATACGCTGGTGGGGCGAGGGCCCTTCCTTACGCAAGCCGCTGCGGAACAGGATGTAGGCGAGGATCGCGGAGCACTTGGCGGTGACCACCATCCAGACCTCGCGGGGCACGTCGCCGAATCGTCCCTCGGAAACCGCCTGAATCGTCACGTCGATGTAGTCGCCGATCGTGCTGGGCGCCGCCGCTGGAGTGGCGGCTGCCGTCTGATTGCCGGTGGTGGCCGGCGGGGCAGACGACGACACGGAACCTGCGGCACCCGGCCGGGGTGGCGGCTCAGGCCGCGATGAAACGACGGGGAACCTCGTGATCACGACCCGGCGGCCATCGGCTCGCGAAATTGGGGGAAGAAGTTCGAGGATGTGCCCCCGGAGTCGCTCCTCCTCCCGGCGATCGACCTCGGCCACGGCCATCTGCGTGTCGCGCTGCCGTGCAGACCTGACGACGGCATCGAACCAGGTCTCCGGCACCGCGACCGACACCACGATCGAGTCGATGCGGCCCTCGCGGGATGGCGATTGCACCGGGGCGACGGCAGCCACCTCTGTGACATCCACCTCAGCGGGCGCATTGGCATCCGCCACCCGCTGCTGCCGTGGCGGCAGGTTTGGTTCCACCGGCGGCGCGGGGGCCGTGTCGTCAGCGAACGTGACGGTCACATCGACCACCGCCCCCTTCACGAACGCCAGCCCCTGACGGACCTTGGAGACGAGATGATGCTCGTGGGCGATCTGCCGGGCGAGCGCCGGATCCGCGACAGGCGGTGGCTCGGCGGCATCGACGGGCGAGAGCGGACCGGCGTGGACGCGACCGCTGCGGAGATCGGTGACGGCGACCCGCTCCGGGTCGAGCCCGGCGATCGACGCCGCCACGAGGACACGGATCGCCTGCACGCGGGAGGGCTCCAACTCGACGTCGGGCTGCGTCCGCACGTTGACGCTCGCGGTCTGCGTTGGCCCTCCGCCGAGCGTGCCATCGAATGCCGCGCGGTCATTCACGTCGTAGAGCACCGCCGCCCGTTCGATGCCCGGCATCGAGCAGATGACGTGGGCCAATTCCTCCTGCACCGCCACGCGGAGCAGTTCCTCCTGCGCCGCCCTGCTCTGCCACGGGCTGTTGCTCTCGAGCGCGCGGCGGAGGCTGCTGCCGAACTCCCGGGGGAGCGCTTCGGCGTCGACGAGTGCCCGCATGTAGGCGCTCTGCCGAGGACGCGACACCCAGACGCGGCCGTCCTCGGTGCGGTGGCCGCTGAGCTGCGCGCGGTCGAAGGCCGCCTCGACGATGGCCAACTCCGACGACGGCAGCACCGTGCCGGGGAGCAGTTCCACCTCTTCGCTGGCGGGGCGATCTCGCAGCACCCACGCGCCCCAGCCGATCGAGGCGGCGACGAGCCCCAGCGCGATCACCTGCGCGGGCGTGACCCGTGAGGAGCGGCGTGGTTCGGCGGATGTGTCCATGGTGTCGGTTCTGGTCGTGGGGTGGGAATACGGTGGTCAGGCAGCCTGCCGGCGGGCGCCGCGCCGCGGAAACCGGACGGTCACCGCCGTGCCTCCCGTGGCACAGGGCGAGACCGTCAACTCCGCACCGCATCGGGCGGCGGCGTCGCGGACATCCTGCGGAATCCGGGCCGCGCACGGCTGATCGGGTCCTGAGTCGGCGATCTCCACCTCGACCGCGTCGGTGGTGGCGACCACGGCGACGTCGACTTCATGAAGGGAGGGTCCGTCGGATGCTCCCGTGGGGCCGGCGGCATTGGCGAAGGCCGCGGCAACAATCGGCTCGAGCAGGTCGCGGACCACCGCCGGATCGGCGTCGATCTCGTGCCCTTCACCGCCATCGAGTCCGACGCGGACAGCGGCGTGGGCCGCCGATTGGCGGCCGACGAGCGCGTCGACGACGGTCCGAAGCGAGTTCGGACGCGCCGCAACCAGCGGCAGGATACGGGGCTCCGCGTCGATCGAGGAGCGGTGGGCATCGCGGCCCGCATGGAGTGTCATGGGAATCCTTTCCCGGTGACGAGGTGATGAAACGACGATCGGCGAGATTAGCCGGCAACGGCTGCCCGCGTGACGGATGCCGGACCACAGATCTCGTCCATGAGCCAGCGGTTGACGTCGGCGAGCGCGGTGGCGGCGAGGTCGCGTCGGCGGGGATAGATCCGCATCGCGAGCGTGGCACCGGCAGCGTGAAAGAGTCGCAGCATGCGGTCGGTCTGATTCGCCGCCCCAGTCGCGTCGGCCGCGGTGCAGCAGTAGAGCATCGGCATCTGTCGCACGACGTCGATCCGGGCAAACAGCGATTCGTCGAGCGGAAAGCCTCCGCCGAGCGAGACGACGCCCGCGAATGACTCGGGATGCTGGCAGGCGATGCGAAAGGCCTCGGTGCCGGCGGCGTCTTGGCCGACCAGCCAGATCCGGCGCGGATGGATGCTCAGGCGATCCGTCACGCGATCGACCGCCTGCCAGACGGCGGTCGCGCCCCCGGCGGCCTCGACCGCGACGAAGTTTCTCAGGCTCACCCGGGCCATGCAGCGGCCGAGATCAACGGAAGATCCGAGCGGGTCGCTGAGCCAGACAAGCAGCGGATAGTCGTATCCGGCCTCGTAGCCCTGCGGAATGAACACGGGCAGGCCGCCGGTCCAATCGGCGAGCGGATGCCTGCGGTCCTCCGCGGCCGCCCTGGGGCTGCGGACGCGATCGGTCCCATTCGACTGCGGGCTGCTCATGATCGACCTTCACTGGATGGGAGCGGCGGCGGCCGCAGCGGTTCCGCCATCGGCGGGACGGCGGGTTCTATCCCAGGCTTTCCCCCTGGGGCAACGCCAGCACGGCGGCCGGGGGCCCGGCCGCCGCCATGGCCGATAAGTGGGGTAAGCAGGGCGGCCCGGGGGCCACTCAGGCGGGTCACACTTGATCCTGAGGCGTTCATGAGGCTCGGGGCTGCCCCCGCCCGTCGCCGGACGCTCGCTACGGGCATGCGAGTGTCGCGCCGTCGCCGCCGTCCCGGCGTCGGCTCCGGCTTACGGTCGCCGGGCGCGGCCCGGCTCCCAGCATCTTGCCCTCCGCTCGCTCGATGCTGACTTCGCTCCGCCATCCCCATGGCTGTGCCGACCAATCCGCCTGCGGCGGATCGGTGCCCGAGCAACGCCGGCTCCCGGGCACGGGCAGCCCCTCGCTGCATCATTCCGCCCATGTGATTCCGGAAAGGGGAGCAGCCGGATCGGAGGCACGCGCAGAAGTCGGTGAGACTTGTGCCCCGCTGCGGTCGCTCCGAAGCGTTTGAGCAGAGAACTCACAAGTCCCGCCGGCGCCGAGCATGTCTCCGGCCGGCTGCGGTGCCGCGACGACGCGCGAGGTTCACGTGTGGGCCGCTCAGACGGTGCCCGTCAGGCGGTTCATGGCCGCCACGAGTTCCTTGACGGCCGCGATGCTCTTGTCGAGCGCGGCCCGCTCATCGGGAAGCAGGCTCAGCTCGACGATCCGCTCGACGCCGCCCGTGCCCAGCACGACCGGCACGCCGACGAAGTAGCCACCGACGCCGTACTCTTTGTCGCAGTAGGCGGCACAAGGCACCAGCCGCTTCTTGTCCTTGACCACAGCCTCGACCATCTGGGTCGTCGCCGCGGCCGGGGCGTAGTAAGCGCTGCCGGTCTTGAGGAGCGCCACGATCTCGGCACCGCCATTGCGAGCGCGATCGACGATCTTCGCCAGGCGGTCGGCCGGCATGAGCTGCGTGACCGGGATGCCGCCGACGCTCGTGCAACTCGGGATCGGAACCATCGTGTCGCCGTGGCCGCCGAGCAGCATCGCCGAGATGTCCTCCACGCTCACGCCAAGCTCCAGCGCCAGGAAGGCGCGGTAGCGGGCCGTGTCGAGGATGCCGGCCTGGCCGATCACGCGATTCGCCGGAAACCCAGTGACCTGGAAGGTTCGCTGGACCATCGCATCGAGCGGATTGGAGACCACGATCACGACGGCCTGCGGGCTCGTCTCGCGAATCTTTGCCGCCACGTCGCCCACGATCTTGGCATTCGTCGAGAGCAGGTCATCGCGGCTCATGCCCGGCTTGCGGGCGATGCCCGCCGTCACCACGACCACGTCGCTACCGGCGGTGTCGGCCCAGTCGGTGGTTCCCGTCAGCGTGGCGTCGAAGCCCACGATCGGCGAGGCCTCGAAGAGGTCGAGAGCCTTGCCGGCAGGCATGCCCTCCGTGGCGGGGATGTCGAGCAGGACGATGTCGCCGAGCTCGGCGGCGGCACACCAGTGAGCGGTGGTGGCGCCGACATTGCCGGCACCGATGATCGAAATCTTGGCTCGTCGCATGGTGGGGGTTCCGAAGGGGCGAAGGAGGGTGTGAGACGGGAGGCGGCGGTGCTGCCGCAGGGCCGCTATCTGACGCCAGACGGGCGGCGGCGCAAAGGGGGGGCCGCGATCACTCGCCCGGGAGTTCGATGCGGTCGGGCAGCGACTCCCGGCGGCGGCGTTCGGCCAGCCGGGAATCTCGGCGCCGGGCCCAGCCGCCCACCACAAACGCCACCGCGAGCAGGCCGAGGAGTCCCGCGAGCACGGCGAACAGGATGTCCGACACCCCGGCGGGCGACGGAGCACGTCGCCACTCGACGGAGGGCGCGATCAAAAGCGCGGTCGAGATCCGCTCGCCCTTGATCTCGCGATCACCCTGCGATGACGACAGAAGCACGTCCTTGAGCGGGTAGCTGTATCGCTTGAAGCCGAAGCCCGGCACGCGGACCCGCTCGCCGATCGATTCGCCCGTGGGCATGCCGGCCGGGAGTTTCCCCACGCAGCAGACGATCGGGTAGCGGTCCTGAATGCGGTCGTTCACCTTGATCGTCGGCGTGTCGGTGAAGACCTCGAGCTCCCAGTAGTGGTCGCCCCCCACGGCTGCCCGGTGCCCGGGGTCATCGATCGCGATCCGCGTGGCCCGCCGCGCCACACCGTCGATCACGACGGGCTCGCCCCGGTGCGTCGCGAACCACTTCCACGCGGGGTCGATGAGGGTGAGCACGTCGGTCTTCCCACCGACCGCGCGAGCGATCTCCGCCGGCGACGATCGCGTGGCTGCCGCCATCACGGCCCAAAAGGCGGCGGTGTCACCCGGCTCGAGCCTGCGGTCGTCGACGAGGGTGTCGAAGAGGCCGTAGTCCACGCCCAGCCGTCCGAGCATCGTGGCAGGACGCCAGGCCACGGCGGTGCTCGCGACGACGAGATCGTGCGGGGCCGCAGGCCAGGCCGTCTCGCCGCCGAAGGGCACGGGTTCGGGCCCCGCCGCGGTCGACAGGGGGAGGCCGACCACCTCGGCGGGCTCATCGATCGCCTGCCACCGTGGCCAGGCCGCAGGGGCGCGCCGCACGACGACGTCGACCACGCCGCCCCGTTCGTCCGCCAGTCGCACGACGTCGTAGCTGGGCCAGCCGGCGAGCTGGGCGGTCTCGGCCGGAAGGTCGCGAGAGGCCACGAATGTGGCGCGGCCGCGGATCAGGACGAGGCGATCGGTGATGGCATTGGCTTCTCCCCGCGACGCGACCGGCTCGGCGGCAGCCCGCCACCGCGCGACCAGCGACTCGGGTGCCGGTAGCCGCGCCAGC
>Ga0114960_10004865_pt1 | contig 9967 bp, 11 predicted proteins | sample C_130625_MF_Meta_FD_92637 | JGI IMG/M metagenome (GOLD analysis project Ga0114960, IMG submission 92637) | Freshwater microbial communities from Lake Croche, Canada to study carbon cycling - C_130625_MF_MetaG | ecosystem: Environmental > Aquatic > Freshwater > Lake | place: Lake Croche, Canada...
CGTCCCTCAGGGTCTGACATGGTTGACAAAATCCCAGCTGGTTTATAAAACGCAAGGTAAGTTTTATGCTTATTTGTAGTAATTGCCTCACCATCAACCTCAACTTGAGAAATTTCTGGATCAATCTTATATCCAAGCTCCGATATTTGTACCCCATCTACGCTGACGCGACCATCAAGGATGAGTTCTTCAGAGGCCCGACGGCTTGCAACTCCCGCGTCGGCGAGGACCTTATGTAATCGAACTAAAGGCATGTGAGCTCCGGAATCTCCACGATTCTTGGGTGGGTGCCATCTGACACCGTTTAACTAGTGGGTGGGGAGATTCTACCCTCCCCCATGAACTCTCGACTAATCGATGAGGGTCGCCAAGATCTCATCGAGACCATCAACATCGGGTAAGAATGGTGCGAGCGCTGGAAGATCCGCTGCTGTATTCAATCCGAGCTTCTCGAGGAAGTACGAGGTAGTTCTATAGAGGATCGCTCCAGTCTCATGTTCGGTGCCTGACTCTTCCACGAGGCCGCGAGTCACCAAGGTCTTCATGACTGCTTCCACATTGACCCCACGGATCGCTGAGACGCGGGCGCGTGAGATCGGCTGGCGATAGGCAATTACGGCAAGCGTCTCTAACGCTGCCTGAGTCAGACGGCTCTGTTGGCCATCGAGAACAAATTTCTCAACCAGTGGGGCGAGTTCTGGGTGGCTATAGAAGCGCCAACCGCCGGCTATGTGGCGGAGTTGGAAGCCACGACCTTCCTGCTCGTAGGCATCAGCCATCTCCCCCAGGTATGTGCTGATCTCCTCGGTTGGGACCTCGATTATCTGGGCCAAGACGAGCTCTGAGAGGGGTTCATCTACGACCATGAGGATCGCTTCGATTGATCTCTTGACTTCTTCTTTAGACATTTATTCCTCTTCTGTCGCAGAATCAATAGTTAATGGAGGCAAATCGAACTCATCACTCACCTGAACTTCACCCGAGGCCGTGCCCACCCAGGTGACCTGAAGTTCACCAAGGGCTGCGACCTGCTCAAACCTAAGAACGCCCTCTTTGTAGAGTTCAAGAAGGGCGAGGAAGCGAGCGACAACTACAAGAGTTGATGATGCATCTGAGATCAGGGTGCGAAAACTTGCTCGGCCGGCTGATCGGAGGGTGTCGACGATCTTTACCGCCTCTTCGGTGACGCTCACCAGGGGACTATGAATATGTTCTATCGAAAGGGTCGGTTCGACCTTCGGTGAGAGCACTCTCTGTGCGATCGCAGCGAAACGCTGCGCCCCGACTCCAATAAGGACCTCTGGTAAGAGCTCTGCAAAGTGAGGTTCGAGAGCGACCGTGCGCGGGAAGGATCGCGTATTGATATCTATACGGTCAACGAAGATTGCTGCTATCTCTTTAAACGCCCGGTACTGCAGGAGGCGGGCGAAGAGTAGATCGCGAGCTTCAAGGAGGGCGAGATCTCCCTCATCCTCAACCTCACCAGATGGCAATAAACGCGCTGCTTTAAGGTCTAGCAGCGTCGCAGCCACCACCAGGAACTCAGTGGTCTGATCGAGATCCCAGCCCTCGTCAGCGCCTTCTAGGGTCCGTATATATGCGATGAAATCATCGGTCACCACGCTCAGGGCCACATCGGTAACATCCATCTTGTGGCGAGAGATCAGCTGAAGGAGGAGATCAAAGGGTCCATCAAAGTTCGTTAAATGTACGGAGAAACCGGCCTTTTCAGGCTCCTGAGTAGTCGAGGTTGCCACAACCTGGAACTCATCCGCCATCTCGCTCATGGGTGAACCGTACTCATTCGCGCTTGCCTTTTCGAATGCACGCGCCCTAAAGTCCCGCTATGGCCAAAGTTAATTCGCAGGTTTCTCGCTTCGACGCTAAATCGACAAATCGCGACGAAGAGCTTGCCCAGACATCTGCCATCATCGGTGCGCCTTCCATTAATTTCCCTGATGTCGTCCAGGCTCCAGCAGAGGGTCCTGCAAAGATTATTTCGATCGTGAACCAAAAAGGCGGAGTTGGTAAGACAACAACAACGATAAACCTTGGAGCTGCGCTCGCAGAGCTTGGCCGACGTGTTCTTTTAGTCGATTTCGATTCACAGGCGTCGATGACTATCGGGCTCGGTATCAAGCCCTTTGAAAATGAGCAGTACAACTCAATCTGGTACTTACTCAATGATCCAGCTGCCGATATCCATGACGCGATTTTAAAATCTAACGTCCCTGGAATGGACTTCATTCGAGGACATGAAGATATGGCTGCGGCCGAGGCAAAGTTTGTCTCTGAGATCGCCAAAGAGCATAAGTTACGCAAAATGCTTGCTCCCGTCATCAATGAGTACGACGTCATTCTTATCGATTGTTCTCCATCCCTAGGTACATTGACCGTTAATGCATTGACGGCTTCTGCTGGTGTAATCATTCCGATGGAATGTGAATACTTCGCTATTCATGGATTAGCTCTCGTAAAGAGCACCATTCAGACAATTCAAGAGAATACGAATCCAAAGTTAAAGATCGATGGAATTCTTGCAACTCGTTTTGATCGTAAGACTGCACACTCCCGCGAAGTTCTTGAGCTGATCGCAAGACAATTCCCTGATGAAGTCTTCGACACAATTATCGCTCGCACAATCCGCTTCTCTGAGTCAACATCTCAAGGGGAACCAATCACAACTTTTGCAAGCAGTTCTGTAGGAGCAATGTCATATCGACGACTAGCACGTGAATTAATCGCCCGAGGAGGCAGCAAATGAGCAGACGCGTAACACTTCCAGGTGCAGATGAACTCTTCCGCCAGTCAACGACCCTGAGTGCGGTACCTAACGCAACTCCAACTGCTGTCGAAGATGTTCCCAACGCACCAATGGCGACTGCCGCGAAGAAATCTGTTCGCCAGACTCCGCGTCGTCGGACAAACTCCTTCGATCGCTCTCCGAGTGGACGCGAACGTCACGATGAGAAGATCACCGTCTACCTATCCCCCGATGAACTTTACGATCTCGAACAAGCGAGATTAGCCCTGCGTGGTGATTTGGGACTCGCAGTAGATCGCGGTCGTATCGTTCGTGAATCTCTTGCGATTATTATCGCTGACCTCGAGGCCAAAGGTGATCAATCGATCATTGCACGCAGGCTTCGCGGAAGATAGAAAGCCTATAGTTCTTTACTTCCACTTGTAACAGTTAACGGGCGCGCGGGTGTGCCTGCGCATAACTCTCTCTGAGCCGATCGATCGTTACCAAGGTATATATCTGGGTTGTTGTCACCGAGGAATGACCAAGCAGCTCTTGCACAACTCTGATATCCGCACCGCCATCAAGTAAATGAGTTGCAAAAGAGTGCCGTAACGAATGCGGAGTCACATGCTCAACGAGACCAGCGCGTTTAGCTGCCGCGTCAACAATAGACCAAGCACTCTGTCGACTTAACCTTGTCCCTCGTATGTTCAGGAAGAGCGCATCACTTCGTCGCTCCTTCAATAAAGAAGGACGAACTCTGACAAGATATTGATCCAAAGACTGTTGGGCAAACTTTCCAACGGGAACGATTCGTTCCTTGCCGCCTTTTCCTTGTAACCGAATCGCGAGAGTATCGCTCTCTCCCAATTTCGAAATGTCAGAGATCTTGATAGAGATAATTTCAGAGACGCGGCCACCAGTCGCGTAGAGGAGTTCAACAAGTGCAACATCGCGAAGGGACATCAGGTCAGCTTCACGGTGGGCGTTAGCGATCAGGGATTCCACCTCTTGCAGTGACAGGGCTTTTGGTAAGCGCTTTGGAATCTTGGGAGGGTTGAACTCTTTGATGGGATTGAGAAAATTCTCTTCTCGAGAGGCGAAGGAATAGAAATTTCGGATGGCGACAACCGCTCGTGAAATCGAACTCTCGGCGAGTGGTGTCACGCCACCTCTCCCCCGTAGGGATGCAACAAATTCATCCATGAGCGATGACGTAAGTTGATCGGCACGTAAATTATGTTCAGTTAGGAAAGCAGAAAAACGGAGTAAATCGCGTTCATAAGCGATCGTGGTATTGCGAGCTAAACCTTTCTCAACCCGTAGATGCGAAATGTACTCACGTACAAGTGCATCAGTTGCTTTCATGACCCTTCTTCAACCCGTTCTTGATGGCTGCTGCAACAAGGCCTGCAAAGAGTGGGTGTGGTCTTGTTGGGCGAGAGAGAAATTCTGGGTGGGCCTGAGTTCCCACATAATATGGATGCACTTCTTCTGGAAGTTCAACAAACTCGACAAGATGTTGATCTGGTGAGAGCCCTGTAAATTTCAAGCCCGTAGCAGCTATTTGATCCCGATATTTATTATTTACTTCATAACGATGGCGATGGCGTTCTTGAACGAGTTCGGAGTTGTACACACGAGCAACAATTGAGCCTTTCTCCAGAACAGCTGGATAAAGTCCAAGGCGCATAGTTCCACCCATATCTCCTTCGCCGGCAACGATCGCTTCTTGAGCGGCCATGGTCGCGATGACAGGATATTTAGTTTCTGGTTCAAACTCAGCCGAACTCGCTCCTTCAAGATGAGCAAGGGATCTCGCCGCTTCAATCACCATACATTGCAGACCAAGGCAGAGGCCTAAGGTCGGAATTTTATTCTCTCGAGCATAGGTGAGTGCGCCAAGTTTTCCTTCAATCCCCCGAACACCGAAGCCACCGGGAACGCAGACAGCATCGACATCGGCAAGATTGGTCTGTGCGCCTTCAGGTGTTGAGCAATCATCAGATGGAATCCATTTGATATGTACCTTTGCATCATTGGCGAAGCCACCGGCACGCAGAGCTTCGGTCACAGAGAGGTAGGCATCTGGAAGATCGACATACTTACCAACGAGACCAACAGTGACGTGATGCTTAGGATGGTGGACCTTCTTGAGAAGCTCATCCCACTCGCCCCAAACCATCTCAGTGGCGTTAAGGCTTAACCGGCGAACTACATAGCTATCAAGGCCCTCGCTATGGATCACCTTAGGAATGTCGTAGATTGAAGGAGCATCCACAGCAGCGACAACCGCCTCGGCATCGACATCGCACATATTTGAAATTTTCCGCTTTACCGAATCAGGGATTTCACGATCTGAACGAATAACAATGGCATCGGGTGCAATACCAATCGAGCGAAGTGCAGCAACTGAGTGCTGGGTAGGTTTTGTCTTCAGCTCTCCAGAAGGTCCGATATATGGAACAAGGGAAACATGCAGATAGAACACGTTATCACGGCCTACATCTTGGCGGATCTGACGGGCAGCCTCTAAAAATGGAAGCGATTCGATATCTCCAACGGTGCCACCGACTTCTGTAATCACCAAGTCAATATCTGGACCTGCCATCGAACGGATTCGTTCTTTAATTTCATTGGTTATGTGTGGAATTACCTGGACTGTATCTCCAAGGTATCCGCCGCGACGTTCCTTTGCGATCACATTCGAATAGACCTGACCTGTGGTCACATTTGCCGAACCAACTAGATTACGATCGAGAAAACGTTCGTAATGACCAATATCAAGATCTGTCTCTGCGCCATCATCGGTTACAAATACTTCACCATGTTGAAAGGGGTTCATAGTTCCAGGATCCACATTGAGATAAGGATCAAGCTTCTGCATCGTTACACGTACTCCGCGTGATGTTAAGAGGCGGCCGAGACTAGATGCTGTGAGGCCTTTTCCAAGACTTGAGGCTACGCCCCCGGTGACAAAGAGATGTTTGGTTACATGAGGGCTGGTCATGGAGCACTAACCTATCACGTGAGGATAGAAGATTTTCTCACCAACTCTAAGAGCTCGGCTGCGTGTTCTTGAGCAGTCGCAGATTGCGCTTGCCCAGAGAGCATCCTGGCGATCTCCACCTTCCGCTCTGCCTCGTTCAAGCGCTTAACATCTGAAGCGCTCACTGAACCAGTTTGATCCTTCTGCACTAAGAGATGGCTATCTCCCCACACCGCAACTTGAGCCAGATGTGTCACCACTATCACTTGGGCCACTTGAGCTAGCTTCTTCAATCGCCTTCCGACTTCAACTGCTGCTGCACCACCCACACCGGCATCAACTTCATCGAAAATATACGTACCTATCGGAGAAGATTCGGCGATCACGACAGAAAGTGCGAGCATAACTCGGGAAACTTCTCCGCCACTTGCCACCTTGGAAAGTGGAAGAGGTTGTGCCCCGCTATGCCCCGCAAAGAGAAGTGAGACTTCATCTAAGCCGTAGAGACCATAATCAGAGAATTTCTCACCTGCGAGAGTCTTGATCTCGCAGATTAATTGTGAATTAGGCATGGAGAGTTGCTGCATTTCGACAGTAGTCAATTTCGATAATTGCGCAGCACCTTTTGCTCTTAACTCTGAAACATCTTTCGCTGCTGCTCTTACTTTCTTAAAGAGTGTGGCAAGTTCTGATTCAAGTTGCGCGATACGTTGATCTCCTCCGGTGAGATCAGCCAGGCTCTCCTCTGCACTTTCATAGCGCGCAATCAGATTCAGATATGCAAGGTCGCGATCGTTGCCTTCGCCAAATTTTTTCAGAAGTGAACTAATTCCCGCTTTGCGTTGCTGGAGTTGGTCGAACCGTTGCGGGTTCGCTTCAAGTCTGGCCAAATATGAGACTACATCGGCCATAACGTCCGTCAGATCGAAGAGAACGCTCGTATATTTATCAATGTGGGCATCAAGAGCAGAGTCCTTCGACTTTACGGTCTCTAAAGTCCGTCGTGCTAACTGAAGAGTATTTATAACGCCTCGGTCATCATCCTCGAGAAGATTCATAGCCGAAGTCAATGCGCTGTTGAGCTCTTCTACACTTCCTAGGCGATTAATCTCATCATCAATAGAGGTGAGCTCTCCCTCTTTCGGCATCAACTTCGCGAACTCATCAACAAAAGTTTTCAACTCGGCGATCTGGCTATCCTTCTTAGCGCTCTGCTCTTTGAGCGCAACGATCCTTTGAGCAAGAGCCCGATACTCCTCGTAGCGTGTTTGATACACCACAAGTGCCTCGTTCGCACCAACAAAAGAGTCGAGCACTTCGCGTTGGACGGCAGCTTTAGATAATCGCAAGTTCGTTGATTGTCCGTGAATTTCAACAAGTGCTTCAGCGATCTCCGAGACTTTCCCAGCCGTACTCAGCGCGCCACCGATAGAGATTCGTGACTTACCTTCGGCAGATATTGTTCTGGTCAACAGGATCTCGTCTCCATCCACATCTCCACCAGAATCGAGAATGCTTTCTACAATCTTTGGGTTGGCTGAAAATTTGGCAGAAACAACTGTGCGATCAGATCCGGTACGGACAAGATCCGCATCACCTTTAGCTCCAAGCACCAACCCAAGTGCACTCAAGACCATCGTCTTACCCGCACCAGTTTCACCCGTGAGAACAGTTAAACCTGCAGAGAACTCCACAACTGCACTCTCGATGACGCCGAGGCCCCGTATAGAGATTTCGTCGAGTGAACTTACTGGACCGTGATTCTCACTCACCGCGCCAGCCTTCAATGGGCAACTTAAATTTTGCAACAAGGCGATCAGTGAAAGTGTCATCATCGAGATGGACAAGTTCTACTGTGTGCGCCTCTTTGGAGATGATGACGCGATCACTCTTATCCAGAGTAAATGTGCGCATACCATCAGATGAGAGTTGGGCATTGGAAGATTCGATATCTATGGCAATGATCGAATCTGGAGAGATGACCATGGGACGCGAGAAGAGTGCATGCGCGGCAAGCGGAAGGAAGACAATCGCATGAACTGCGGGCCAGACAACAGGACCCCCTGCTGAAAAGGCATATGCGGTAGATCCAGTTGGCGTCGCTGCTATAACACCATCACAACCCCAGCGAGAGAGTGGTCTGCCATCGATCTGCACGAAAAGTTCAACCATCTGAGAATCATTGCGACCAACTGTTACTTCATTGAGTGCCCAACCTGAGTGCACCACTTTGCCCTTGCGCTCCACCGAATGCTTGAGCAAGAGACGCTCTTCACCACTGTACGACTTGGCAAGAAGCGCTTCAACGACAGCATCAATCGATGGCCGTGAAATTTCTGCGAGGAAACCTACGGTTCCCATATTGATCCCCAAAATCGGAATTTTGTGGCCTTGGACGATCTCAGCGGCACGAAGAATTGTTCCATCGCCACCAAGAACCACGGCTACTTCTACTCCGGCGATGCTCTCCAGTGGGCTGATATGTGGGAGGTTCTTTGAAAAATTGGAGAGTACTTCAAACCCAGCCTTATCAAGCTGTGCTGCAAGATCGACTGCAAGATCTGCCGCTTCCGATTTAGAGGGATGAATAACGAGAAGAACTTTTCTCTTCATTTACTGTGGTCCTTCCGAGATTGCATGATCGAGGGCCTCATCAGAGATCTCATCACTTCCACGCTTTAACCATAAGAAGTACTCGACATTACCGCTTGGTCCCGGGAGGGAGCTTGCAACAACACCGTAACAGCCAAGACCCATATCGTAAGCAGCATCAGCAACATCTTTCACTGCCGATTTGCGAAGGGCTGGATCACGAACAACTCCACCAGCTCCAAGCTTTTCACGGCCGACTTCAAATTGCGGCTTAACCATGACAAGAAAATCAGCAGATGTTCGTGACACCGATACCAATGCAGGAAGTACGAGTGAGAGTGAGATAAAACTTAAATCTGCAACGATCAAATCTACCGGGTCCCCTATCTGCTCAATCGTAAGATGTCGAACGTTGGTGCGATCGAGGACTGTTACTCGAGGATCTTGCCTGATCTCCCACGCCATTTGACCGTAACCAACATCGACTGCAACAACGGCCCCAACTTCGCGTTTTAAAAGTACATCTGTAAATCCGCCGGTAGAGGCACCTGCATCGAGCGCACGCTTACCTGCGACCTCAATCTGTGGAAATGCATCTAGCGCTCCAGCTAATTTATGACCACCACGTGAAACGTAATCATCGCGATCCCCTGCGATAGTTATTGAAGTCTCAGCATCGACTTGCGTTGCTGGTTTTGTCGCAGGAATACCAATGACAAGTACTGAACGGGACTCGATGAGATCGGCTGCATGTTCGCGCGAACGCGCTAAACCTCTGCGAACTAATTCAGCATCGAGCCTGGTCTTCATAAATTCCCTTAGAGCCCATCAATGGCAGCGAGTGCGCGTTCAAGTTGGTGGTGAATTGCATCGAATTCACCAACGTGTTCGTTGAGATCTCTTCCCTGCACGGCAGAGATTCGATCACGAATCGTTTCAATGCTCTCACTCGCCTGGTTCTCGGAGGAATCTAAATTATCCATACGAGTACCGTACCGAAAAAGCAGACCGACCCGCTTTTTGACACTTTTACTCTGTGAATCTGGCTTAAAGTCGCGTTATCGAGAGCGCTTCAACCTGCCACCTACTCGCAAGTCCATGGGGTGCCTGCCAGAAACGTCTACGAACTGCTCCTTGAACCTCAATCCACTCCTCCGCCTTCACTGCGAGCGCTGATTTTCGAGCGGATGCACTCCATGCTGCTACGTCGAGAGTATCTACCTCACGCTTCTTTCCACGTGATGATGCTCGGTCAACAATCACTCGAAACTCGACGACCTTATCTCCACTTGGCAGCTCTTTGAGCGATGCGGGAGCACTTACTCTTCCAACTAAGAGAACTTCATTGCAGGGTTCAAATCCTTCATCTGTAAGTTTTGCAGATTCAACTTTCTTCTTCATATCTCTTCCATTCCGATTTTTTCTGCCGCATCTGGGCAGTACCAGAATCTATGAGAGAGATGGATTAATCCATGGAGAGATTGCATTACTTGTTGAGAAAATGAGTATGTGGAGAGAAAAAAAGAGCACTTGCTCGACCCACGTGATGTGAGGAGCAAGTGCTCTTATAAATGATGTCCGGCGGCGATCTACTCTCCCACAAGGTCCCCCTTGCAGTACCATCGACGCAGAGAGGCTTA
>Ga0114960_10004867_pt1 | contig 9964 bp, 11 predicted proteins | sample C_130625_MF_Meta_FD_92637 | JGI IMG/M metagenome (GOLD analysis project Ga0114960, IMG submission 92637) | Freshwater microbial communities from Lake Croche, Canada to study carbon cycling - C_130625_MF_MetaG | ecosystem: Environmental > Aquatic > Freshwater > Lake | place: Lake Croche, Canada...
AACGTGACTGCGCCCGCGGGCTTCGCCTTCCGACGCCCAGAGCAACTGACTTTCGCCTGGTAACGGTAGCCGCGTTTGATTGCGTGGGCAGATCTCGCACGTCAGTACGGCCAGACATGACTGAATCCCCAGAGGATTATCCCCCGGGGATTCAGTCATCAAAAACTAGCTCTTTGAATCTTCCGCTTCGGCTTCCTTAGCGGCGGCCTTGATGTCTTCAGCCGCAACCTTGTCGACAGCCGACTCGACGATGGCGTTGGCCTTGTCGAGAGCTTCGCGAATCTTGACCGCGCCGGGGTCGGAGACCAACGCGAGGATGCCTGAGTGTCCGGGAGCAATCGCATCTTGCAACTCGTCTGCAATCTCAGAACGGTGGTGCAACTCGCGGGCCTTGCCCACAGCCGCACCTCCGGCACCGAGAACGACCGCGCTGCCGATGATCGACGGCGGGAAGAGCACGCCCAGCACTACACCGCCGACGATGCCCCAGCCCAGCCCGCGTCGCGCGCTGTGATCGGTGGCCTTCTGCACCTCAATCTTGCCATCGGCGTCGCGCTTGACCACAAGCACGCTTTCAATCTCGACCGTGCGACCGTCTTCGAGCGACTTAAGCAATTCATAGGCAGCCCACGCTGCATCCATGTCGTCAAAGTCGGCCACGAAGAGCGTGTAGGCACCATCAGTAACAGCCGCGGCATCGACGGCAATCTCGTCAGTCGCAGGTTCAGGGGTTTGCTCGTCGGACATGTCACTCCCAGTTAGTAGATGCGGCGCTCAATGCGCCGTCCCCTTGACCCTAGCCTTCAAGGCTTGCTGAGATAACCGCGCGTCAGTGTTCGTTGACCTTCTGTATGCATGAGACAACTAGCCCCGCTAGTGCGCCAATGCCTGCACCAATCAGCCCGGCTGGAATTCCGAGTTCAAGAACGGCAAACCAGGCTGTTGGAGGGTAGGCAATTAGCCCGATGATCAGCCCCGCAAGTGCACCCAGCAGGAACGCCGCCGCAGAGACGACGATCGCGAACCGGGGCACGATCGGAATGCTCGCCAATTGCGAGCGGTACAACCCCATGGTGTCAGTATCGCGGCGAATGTCTGCTCGGTCGGCATAACCACTCGTCGATAGTGGAGGTGCCGGGATCCGTCGGATCACCTTTGGTGATCCTCCTCCCGATTCCCGCAGCTTTCCCCAAACAATCGATAAGGCCCGGGAAAACCCCGAGCCTTATCGATAGTGGAGGTGCCGGGAATCGAACCCGGGTCCAACGGCATCGTTAAGAGGCTTCTACGGGTGTATCCACAATCTCGCGTTCTTGACTACCCAGCTTCTCGTGGCCCGTCTGGGTTACGCAGTCACAGTCACTGTTTGGTGTCCATCACGCTGCCGTGACCGCAGCGATCAGCAATCCTTCTAGATGACGCCGAGTACTGGAGGGAAGGAACCCCCAGGTCGACGGACTTCAGGCTCGCTTAGGCAGCGAGGGCGAAGTCAGTGCGCTGTGTATTGGCACTTATTGGTTTCCACGGATGGTTTACGAGATCACCCTGGGTCCTCGGCCCGCTTCACTCTTCACAGGTGTCCGATGTCGAAACCTGTCACCCCCCTGTTCAGTTATGTTTTCAGTCTACGCCTGAAGTCTGCGAAGGTAGACCAATGAACCTGTCTCAAGAAGAGCGACGACTCACCACGATCCTCGGAATTTGGGGGGTCGGGTGCACCGCAAAGGGTTCGATTGGCTGGTTTGCCACCCGCGACGGAAGTCATCCTCAGCTCAACGGATTTGCGCGCCAGACCGCAATGTGGGGCGCCATCGATGCGGCGATCGCCGGCGTCGGGTGGCTGTCGAGTACTCGACGCGATCCGTTTGAGTCACCAGCTGAGCAAGAGAAGCACCGTGCGCGATTGCGTCGAACCCTGATGATTAACAGCGCCGCCGACGTGGCTTACATCGCAGGCGGAACTGCCGTAATGATTGCGGCAAAGTCCACGGGTTCCAAGCGCGTGCTCGGAATGAACCTCACCGTTGGCGACGGCGCAGCAATCGTCGTGCAAGGCGCGTTCTTGCTTGCCCTCGACGCCATGTTCGCCAAACGACTTAGTGAGCCGATAGTGACAGTTCAGGCCTAGCGCAGACTGTCGAGCGCTGCCGAGAGTTTGGCTGACGCTTCGTCGGCCACGCTCTGCAACTGCGGATTTCCGGTGAACTGCACCATAGTCATCGGATCAATCGCTTCGACCACAGTTCCATCGGCAGTTTCGCGGATGATCACATTGCACGGCAGCAGCAAACCCAGTGAAGGTTCAGCCGTGAGTGCGCGATGGGCCAAAGCCGGATTGCAGGCGCCGAGAATCAAGTAGGGGTCAACGTCTTCGTCGAGTTTGGCCTTCATGGTGGCCTTCACATCGATTTCAGTGAGTACGCCGAACCCCTGACCTGCCAGTGCCTCTTTAACGCGCGCGGTGACATTGCCGAATGAGTCAGTCAACGTCACCGACGTGCCGTAGCTGCTCATGATTCCTGCGCGGTCTGCTTTTCGGCGATCTGGCGGCGAACATCATCCATGTCGAGTGCGTTCACGGCTTCGATCACCTTCTCCAGACCCGGTGCGGGCAAAGCGCCCGGTTGGCTGAATACGAGCACTCCGTCACGGAATGCCATCAGGGTCGGAATCGAGGTGATCTGGAACGCGGCAGCAATTCCTTGCTCGGCGTCGGTATCGACCTTGGCAAACGTGATGTCGGGGTGCTTGTCGGAAGCAGCTTCAAATACGGGGCCAAATTGACGGCACGGCCCACACCATTCGGCCCAGTAGTCGACGAGCACAGTTCCTTGCGCAACGGTCTGTTCGAAGTCGCTCTGCGTGAGGTTGACGATAGCCATGTGAATCCTTCCAATTCTTCTTGTCTGTCTACTGACTCTAGGGCAGCCAGTGCATTCAGAAGCATCAACGTCGCGCCATCTCTCTTCATTCCAGCTCATACGTAAGTCAGACTGACCACATGAGCCCAACCATCGATGAACTCGCCGCCAGCAAGTACCTGTCGCTGACCACCTTCAAGAAGGACGGTTCGGCGGTGGCTACGCCCGTGTGGCTTGTGCGCGACGGAGACGTTCTCAAGGTGATCACCGGGGCCGAATCGGGCAAGGCCAAGCGGCTGGCAAACAATTCATCGGTGCTCGTCGCCGCGTGCGATTCACGCGGCAAGCTCAAGGGACCGCAGGGTCAGGCAACGGCGGTCCTTCAGGATTCGGTCGAGACTACTCAGACCGCGGCGGCCATCAAGGGGCGCTACGGCTTTTTGGGCCGTGTGCTTAGTTGGCCGGCTGAGCGGGCTGAAAGGAAAGCTGGCAAATCCGGTCAGGTTGGCATCACCATCACGTTGTAGTGGGCGCGAAGTGGGTGCCGTGAGCACATAAGAGTCGTACTTGGGGCACCCCGATGCAAAACTCGCCCCCTAGGGGGCTTTCGGTGGGGTCGATCCGGAGGTGTGATCCCGTACGATCGGGAGAACTGCAGTCGTTGGTAATCAACGCACCGCGAAAGCCACTACCTTGGAGCATCCGTGAATCCACGCACGTACCGCCTGGCCCTTGCGGCCGGAACCTTGCTGACCGCATTCGCCGTCGGCTCACTCCCCGCCCATGCCGAGCCAGCCGGAACAGTCACCGTTTCGCCGGCCTCGGGTATGAGCGACGTCGAATCGACCTTCAGCACCACGATGCCCTGCAAGGCCAGCGACACCGTTGAGGTTCTCGTCACTGGCGGCACCGGAACCGGCGCGCAGATTCCTGCTCCGGGCAAGGTCTTGATTGCCACCGAGCCCGTTCCTGCAGCGGGCCAGCCCCTTGTACTCAAAATGAAGCAGTCGTGGGCGAAGTTCGCTGAAACCGGAGATCCGGTTCTCACCCGTCTTGATGGCAAGTACGTCATCACCGTGAAGTGCACCAACGGCGAATCTTTCGAAGGTTCAGTCGACTTCACCGGCACAACGGTCGCAGATGCCGAGTACACCACCACGGCACCCACGCAGACCACAACGGCAACGGCCACAGCAACAGAAACTAAGACTGCAACCGCCACTGAGACCAAGACGGCTACGGCAACCGAAACCAAGACCGAGCCAGTTCCGACCCTGCCGCCCACCCCTCCGGTTAGTGCTGGTGCGCTCACCATCGTGGGTAACCCGGTTGCTGGCGGAGCAGTTGAAGTTTCCGGCGCGGGCTTCAAGCCCAACTCACCAGTGGTTATCGGCATCTATTCCGAGCCGCAAAAACTCGAGTCGGCCGTTGCTGATGGCGCCGGCGTTGCCAAGTCGACTGTCACTTTGCCGCAGGGCATCACCGGCGAGCACACGCTCGTGGCATTGGGCACCAACCCCGCGGGCAAAGAGCACGCCGTAACCCAGAAGTTCACGGTAGCCACGCCAGCACCTGCCCCCGCATCGAGCGGAATTCCGTGGTGGGTGTGGCTGCTGCTCGGCCTGGTGATCTTGGGCATCATCGGCGCCCTAATTTCCAATAGCGGCAAGAAGCGCAAGGCCCTCGAAGCTTGGGATGCAAGCTTGGCCCAGCAAGCACTTGCTGAGCGCCGCCTCGTCGACGTTGTTGCACCGGGCGTGGCCGATACCAACAATCCCGTGGCTAAGTCAGTCGAGCTCTGGAACGCCGAACTGCCCGCAATTCTGGCCGGCGAGCAAAAGTTGGCCGGCATCACCTCATCGGCCCCCGATGCCGAGCGCAAGTCTCGCGCCGAAGGCCTCACCGGCGCTTCGGTTGCACTACGTGATGCTCTGGCTGTTGATATCCAGCAGCGTTCAAATCCGGTTCCTGATCAGGTTGCGGTCACAAATGCCTCGGCACTCGTTGCTCAGCGCTCAACTGAGTTGAGCAATGTGATCAATGCGATTCCTGGAATCGCTGCGGCCACGGCCTCAACAATGGCCGGACCCTCCTCGCACAGGTAAGAGCCTTCAGCACGGCGAAGGGGGTGGACGCTAGTCGTCCATCCCCTTCGATCGTCTTCCGACCGCGCGATCAACCTCGCGCTGAGCATCGCGCTCAGCCAACGTGGCCCGCTTGTCGTAGGCCTTCTTACCTCGGGCTAAAGCGATCTCGACCTTGGCGTAGCCATCGTTGAAGTACAGACTCAGCGGAACAATCGTTGCACCCGACTCGCGCGTCTTGCTCATGAGTTTGCTGATCTCGTTGGCATGCAGCAGAAGTTTGCGCTTGCGCCGCGGCTCGTGATTGGTCCAGGTGCCCTGCGTGTATTCGGGAATGTGAACTCCGTGCAGCCAGACTTCACCGTCATCGATTGTGGCGTACCCATCAACTAGCGATGCGCGACCGGCGCGAAGAGACTTAACTTCGGTTCCTTGCAGCACTAAGCCAGCCTCGTAGGTGGCATCAATGTGATAGTCGTGGCGGGCCTTCTTGTTCTGCGCGACAAGAATGCGCCCCTTCTCTCTGGGCATGGCCGAAATCAGACCCGCAGGTACTTGCGCAACGTCAAGAACGCCGCCGCACATGCGAGAAAGATTCCGGTGAAGAACACGACGGGCGCAATGGTCCACACGGTGTCCCAGCCAACAAACGAGGTGAACTTGAAGGTGTCGGCAAGCACACCGTCGATCAGGAACTTCTTAATGCCAACGAGTGAGAGCACAGCAAGCCCGGCACCAATAGCCGCAGCCGTTGCGGCTTCGAGCAAGAACGGCAACTGGATGTACAGATTCGAGGCACCCACGAGGCGCATGATCGAGGTCTCGCGTCGACGACTGAAGGCTGCCACTCGCATGGTGTTGGCAATGAGCAACATCGTCACGACCAACATCGCGATTGCAATGGTGAGAGCAAGAGCCTGTAATCCACCGAGTGCCTTGAACAGCCGATCGAGAGCCTGCCGCTGATCGCGAACGTCTTCAATGCCGGGGCGACCTTGGAAGGCAGACGCCACAACCGCGTACTTGGTGGGGTCGCTGAGCTTGACTCGGAATGACTCAGGCATCTGGTCAACCGTGGCATTCTCAGCCAGCGGTGAGCCCTTGAACTGCTGCTGGAAACGAGCGAAAGCTTCGGTCTGCGATTCGAAGTACACCTCTTCAACAACCGGCTTGAGGGCGTTAAGGTCAGCGAGCACCTGATCCTTTTGTGCCTTGGTGATCTGACCACCCGAGCACGACGACGCCTCGCTGACCTTGCCGCACAAGAACAGCGACACTTCAACCTTGTCGTACCAGTAATCTTTCATCTGATCGACCTGTGCGCGAACAAGCAATCCGCCGCCGAAGAGGCCCAGTGACACTGCGACCGTGATGATCACGGCCACCGTCATAGTGAGGTTGCGACGCAGGCCGGTACCGACCTCGCCGAGAACAAATTTCGCCCGCATCTGGTGTCTCCTCTGCCCTATCGCGCGTAGCCGTAGACGCCGCGCGACTGGTCGCGAACCACCAGACCCTGCTCAAGTTCAATAACGCGCTTGCGCATTTGGTCGACGATGGCCACATCGTGAGTTGCCATCACCACCGTTGTGCCGGTGCGGTTGATTCGGTCGAGCAACTTCATGATGCCCACGGATGTTTCAGGATCGAGGTTTCCGGTCGGCTCGTCGGCGATCAAGATCATCGGCCGGTTGACGAAGGCGCGAGCAATGGCCACACGCTGTTGCTCGCCACCGGAGAGTTGGTCGGGGTAGCGCTCACCCTTGCCCTCAAGGCCCACGAGGTCGAGAACGTCGGGCACCACCTTGTTGATGAACGCGTCGTTCTTACCAATCACCTCAAGGGCGAACGCCACGTTGCCAAACACGGTCTTGTTGGGCAGCAAACGGAAGTCTTGGAAAACCGTGCCAATCTGGCGGCGCAACTGTGGCACCTTCCAGTTCGACAGCGAGCTGAGGTTCTTGCCTGCCACCCAAACCCGACCAGCAGTTGGAGATTCCTCTTTGAGAACCAGACGCAGGAAGGTCGACTTACCGCTACCTGAAGCGCCCACGAGGAAGACGAATTCGCCCTTGTCGATCTCGACAGATGCATCGTCGAGGGCAGGGCGTGATTGGTCTCGGTAGACCTTGGTTACGTGCTCGAACCGGATCACGGTGCGGTACGGGTCCTCTCAGCTAGCGGAAGGCAACTGGGGAAGCCGCCGGGTGAGGCACCGGTAGACCTCGTGCAGAAACACGGGCGTTCCGGTTTAATCTCCAGTTTGAGCCATTCCCAGTGTACGTCGGTATCGCGGCACTCTTCGCCGTTACGTTTTCGTTATAAGCGAAATCTAGGTAAGAGTCCGGTATCCGAACGATTAACCCTGCGATTGCCTTCGCCAGCGAATGCCGGCCTCGACGAACTCGTCGATTTCGCCATCAAGCACCGCAGCGGTGTTTCCCGTTTCATATTCAGTGCGTAGGTCTTTGACCATTTGGTACGGGTGCAGCACGTACGAGCGCATTTGGTTGCCCCATGAGCCACTCGACTCACCCTTGAGGGCATTGATCTTGGCCTGCTCCTCTTGGCGGGTGCGTTCGAGCAGCTTGGCTTGAAGCACAGCCATAGCGGTTGCCTTGTTCTGGATCTGGCTTCGCTCGTTTTGGCAAGACACCACAATGCCGGTCGGGATATGCGTGATGCGCACCGCCGAGTCGGTGGTGTTGACGCCCTGCCCACCTGGGCCACTCGAGCGGTACACGTCGATACGCAATTCATCTTCTGGAATGTCGATCGAGTCGGTCTGCTCAACCACCGGAATCACTTCAACGCCAGCAAACGACGTTTGACGACGGCCCTGATTATCAAATGGCGAGATACGAACCAACCGATGTGTGCCCTGCTCGACTGACAAGGTGCCGTAGGCAAAGGGTGCTTTGATGGCGAAAGTGGCTGACTTGATTCCGGCCTCTTCGGCGTACGAGGTTTCGTACACGTCGAACGACCAACCATGACGCTCGCAGTAACGGGTGTACATGCGCAGCAACATTTCAGCCCAGTCGGCCGCATCGACCCCACCTGCCTCAGCGCGAATGGTCATCAGCGCCTCGCGGGCGTCGTATTCACCCGACAGCAACGTGCGCACTTCAAGTTCGCCGATCGCGGTAGTTAGCGCCGAGAGTTCGGTTTGGGCTTCAGCCAAAGTGTCGGCATCGTTTTCGTCTTCAGCGAGTTCAACCATCACCGACAGGTCATCAAGGCGCGCCCGCATTGAGGTCACCCGGCCCAGCTCTGCCTGAACAAAGGAGAGTCGACTGGTGACCTTTTGTGCGTTTGCCTGGTCGTCCCACAAGTCTGGAACCGAAGCTGCGATCTCAAGTTCGGCAATTTCGGCGGTGAGCGAATCGACGTCAAGCACCTGCTCGATGCTGCTCAACGTGGTATCGAGGGCGGCAATGGCCTCAGAGAATTCAATCGACATGATGCCACCAGCCTACGCACGCCTTGCCGCTGGCGTCATCGACCCGCCCATGACCCAAACCACCGTCAAAATCTTCACGGCGAAAAATGATTGTCGGCGATGGGCACCCCCAGACCCATCGCCGACAAGATTCAGGCTAGAACAGTTGAGGTCTTAGCCGGCGGGCTCACCAAGAGCCTGTGGATATCACTACGAGACCGGTGTGCCACCTTGAGCGATCAGGGCGCGAATCGCGCGCAGAGCCACTGAGATTGTGGCGATATCGCCCGATTCCAAAGCGGTGATCTCAGCCAACGTGCTTCTGGCTCGGGCCACACCTTCGGTTTGACTGGCCTCCCACTCGTTGATGCGCTCAACCGGATCGTGTTCATTTTCAGTTGCCCGACTGATCCGCGAGGTCAATGCCGCAAGCGCGGTGTAGAGGTCAGAGCGAAGGGCGGCTCGGGCAAGTGCCGACCACCGGTCGGCGCGACTCAGCGATGAAATGCGATGCAGCAGTACATCACCGCCGAACCGCTCAGACACTGCGAAATACAGATCGGCCACCCGTGCCGGATCTTCACCACCACGACGGGCAATTTCAACGATGTCGAGCAGTGAAAATACATCGAGAAGAACGGCAACGTCGCTCGCCAGCGATTCCGGTGCCCCTCGCGCAACCAGATCGTCGATGTGAGCGGCGAGCCGGTTGGCCTCACCACCACGCAACATGAGCCCCACTTGATTACCCACGCGACTGACATCATCGCGGAACAACGCGATGTCAGCGTCGACATCGACGGTGCGGCCACGCGTCTGCAAAACCCATCGAGTGGCGCGGTCGAGCAGCCGCCGCGACTCGAGCATCAACTCAATCTGAATCGCAGTCGGCGAGATGTCATCAAGACCTTCAATGCGCAACCACAGTTCGTTCAAACCAAACACCTCGGTAGCCACCAGGTAGGCGCGAGCCAGTTCAACGGCCGACGCCCCGGTTTCTTCGGCAATCCTGAACGCGTAGGTAATGCCGCCGTGGTTAACCATCGCGTTACTCATCATGGTGGTGACGATTTCGTTGGCCAATGGATGCGATGTCAGCCGATCGCCAAATCGAGCTACCACGGCTCCGGGGAAGTACTGACTTAGCAGGCGCGCAAACCACGGCTGAGTCGAAATCTGACTTGGCAGCAGGTCAGAGGTGAGGGCGATCTTGACGTTGGCCATGAGCACCGACAGTTCCGGTGAGGTCAGGCCCTCGTGCAGTGACATCAAGTGATCGAGTTCGGCGTCGGTGGGCAGATACTCAAGGGCACGGTCGAGTTCGCCGCGAGCCTCAAGATCACGCATGAGACGCAAATAAACTGACGTGAGGTCGGCGGCCTGGGCCCGATCGACGGCCAACAGCATGTTCTGCTCGTAGTTGTCGTCAAGTACGAGTCGGGCGACTTCATCGGTCATCGACTCAAGCAACTCAGTTCGATCGCCGGCCGCCAACGACCCGTCACGCACCGCTGCGTCAAGCAGAATCTTGATATTCACTTCATGGTCAGAGGTGTCAACACCAGCGGAATTGTCGA
>Ga0114960_10004868_pt1 | contig 9959 bp, 12 predicted proteins | sample C_130625_MF_Meta_FD_92637 | JGI IMG/M metagenome (GOLD analysis project Ga0114960, IMG submission 92637) | Freshwater microbial communities from Lake Croche, Canada to study carbon cycling - C_130625_MF_MetaG | ecosystem: Environmental > Aquatic > Freshwater > Lake | place: Lake Croche, Canada...
CCTCAATGCGTAAACCGGCCAACTTGTAGGAACCGGGCACCGCCAGGAAGCGACCACTGGCCACAGCGGCCCCCTCATCCCGCAGGCGGCTGCTAGCCAGCACCACATCGGCGGAAACCCTTGGTTCCGATAGGCCGGCGGCACAGCCCACCGCCTTGAAGGGATTCACCAGCACCGTGCTGCCGCCCCCCTGGATCAACAGGGCACTGTGGCCATAGCTGGTGATGGTGACGCCGCCACCCCCAGCAGCACCAGCAGAAGTGGCGGCGGCGGGGAGGGCCAAGGCCAATCCAACGGCCCCGAGCCAGGGCAGGAGCTTCTGGCGCTGCATGGCCGTGAGCAAAGTGTTGGGAACTTAGCAGTGCTGGCCTAGCCCAGCGGGCCTGGGGCGCAGGAGAGGAAATTGGCTAGCAATTGGTGGCCGGCCTGGGTGAGCACACTCTCCGGGTGAAACTGCACCCCCTGCAGGTGGGGATATTGACGGTGACGTAAACCCATCACCATGCCGTCCTCCAGCCAGGCGGTTACTTCTAGGCAGTCGGGCAGGCTCTCCCGCTCGGCAATCAACGAGTGGTATCTGGTGGCGGTAAGCGGCTCCGGCAGGCCGGCAAATACCCCTTGGCCGCTGTGGTGCACCGGCGAGGTTTTGCCATGCATGAGCTGCGGCGCCCGCACCACCCGACCGCCATACACCTGGGCCAGGGCCTGGTGGCCCAAGCAAACCCCAAGGGTGGGCACCAGCGGCCCCAATTCGCGCAACACCTCCCGGCACACCCCGGAATCCTCAGGGGTGCCCGGGCCTGGGGAGATCAGGATCGCCGCTGGCTTCAACGCTTCGATTTGGCTAAGGCTGAGGGCATCGTTGCGTTCCACCCGCAGCTCTGCGGCAATCGGGTAGGTGGCGGCCAGCTCGCCCAGATACTGCACCAAATTGAAGGTGAAGCTGTCGTAGTTATCGAGCACCAGCAACATCAGTGTCCAAGCCGCAGCAACAGGGGCGGCACCAAGAGCAGTAGGGCGATCATCAGCGATGACAGGGCCGCCACCAGCACCGCCGCCGCCGCACAGTCCTTAGCAATGCGGGCGAGGGGATGGAAACGCCGACCCACCGCCAGGTCCACCACCGCTTCGGTGGCCGTATTCAACAGTTCCAGCACCAACACCGCCGCCACGGTGAGCACCAACACCGCCAGGCGATCCACCGAAAGCTGCAGCCAAAGGGCAAGGCCAAACACCACTAGGCCAGTGGCCAGGTGGATCCGGAAATTGCGTTGGCTAATAAAGGCATAACCAAGCCCCTGGGCGGCATAGCGAAAGCTGGCCGGCAGATCCCGGGCCACCTGCCAGGCCCGCAGGCGCCGGGGCACTTGATCCGAGGGTTCTAGCTCTGAGGTCACCAGCTGTGTCATCCAAACGGACTGGGCAGCCCAGGTCAGGGTGTCGGCACGTTACCGCCGATCTCCGCCGGCGAAAGGTTCAAGGGCGAAAGCGCCAGCAAGCGTTGTTGGCGCTCGAGCATCGCTGCCAACTGCTGGTCATCGGGGTGATCCCAGCCCAGCAGATGCAACAAGCCATGGCTAGCCAGAAACAACAGTTCCTGGTCCAAGCCCTGGGCTGGATCCCGCTGGCGGGCCGCAGTCTCCAGGGAGATCACGATGTCGCCCAACTCCAGGGGCTCCCCCGGCGGCAGCGGCTGGGGTTGGTCTGGCCCCCCCTCCTGGGCCGCAAAGGCGAGCACATCGGTGGGCCCAGGCTTCTGGCGCCAGGTGCCGTTCAGGGCGGCAATGCTGGCGTCATCACAAAACTGCAAGCCGAGGCTGTAGGCCGGGGCCCGCAGGCCAGCGGGCAGTTCCGGCTGCAGGTCAGCGAGCCAGCGGCAGAGCAAAGCCTGCCAGCGCTCCTCCCCAACGGGATCGCCCCAGGGCCCCGACTCCGGCACCCCGTAGGCAAAATCCAGCTCCGGCAGGGGCGAGGACGGGGGCAAGGCAGGGGGCGAGGCAGGGGACAAAGGGCTCATCCCGGCAAGTGGGGCCGGCCAAACCAGGCCAGCAACAACAGGACCCCAATTAAGCCAAGGGCTGTGAGCCCTAAATGCAGCAGGCTCTGGCTGCCCTTACGCACCATGTTGCGCATGGCCAGCTTCACGAAGCTCGGCGGCGGCGCTGGCGGGGTGGTGGGGCTGCTGGCTGGCGGGTTTCTGCTGGCGCTCATGGAAGTTCCTCGGTAACGGCATCAACCCCTTGGCGCAGCAGAGCCTGGATGAAGGGGTCCAGGTCGCCATTCATCACCCCCTGCACATCGGTGGTTTCCTCCGCCGTGCGCAGGTCCTTCACCATCTGATAGGGGTGAAACACATAGTTGCGGATCTGATTGCCCCAGGCCGCTTCCACCATGTCGCCGCGGATGTCGGCGATTTCTGCGGCCCTTTGCTCCTGGGCGATCACCATCAACTTGGCCTTGAGTAAAGCCATCGCTTTTTCCTTATTTTGCAACTGGGAGCGCTCCTGGGTGCAGCGCACCGCCAGGCCCGTGGGCACGTGCAAAATCCGCACGGCGGTTTCCACCTTGTTGACGTTTTGACCGCCGGCACCGCCGGAACGGCTGGTGGTGATTTCCAGGTCCTTATCTGGGATGTCGAGCTTTACCTCCTCATCCAGCAGCGGCATGATTTCCACCCCGGCAAAGCTTGTTTGACGTTTGTCGTTGGCATTAAAGGGGGAAATTCGCACCAGTCGGTGGGTGCCTTTTTCATTGCGCAGGTAGCCGTAGGCATAGCGCCCCTCCACCTCCAAGGTGCAGCTCTTCACCCCCGCCTCTTCCCCCTCGGAGAGTTCTGCCACGGCCACCTTCATGCCATGGGCCTCCGCCCAGCGGGTATACATGCGCATCAACATCAGCGTCCAGTCCTGGGCATCGGTGCCGCCGGCGCCGGCATTGATCGTGATCACTGCGCCCTCTTGGTCGTAGGTGCCGCTCAGCAAGCGCTCCAACTCCCAGCGGTCCAGGGCCTGCTTCAGGCTCTGCAACCCCCCGTAGGACTCCTCTAGCAAGCCCTCGTCAGGCTCTAGCTCGTAAAGCTCCAGGGTGGCGCGGCCGTCGTCAATGGCGGCCCGCCAGAGGCGCAACTGCTCGAGCTGAGCCTTCACATCATCCAGCTGCCGCATTTGCTTGCGGGCATTTTGCTGGTCATCCCAGAAATCCGGCTGGGCCGCCAGCTGCTCCAGATCCCGTTGGCGGGCGTTTAGGGCCGGTACGTCAAAGACAGTCCTGGGCATGGCCCAGGCGGTCGGTGAGCTCAGAGAGGTCGCGTTTGAAATCGGTGAGATCGAGCACCGGTGCAGCAGGCCACAGCTACTCCGACCGTATCAGCGAGGCGGAACGACGGTGCTGCCTAGGATCTGTTCACAGCTGTTCTGCCCCTATGACCGCCTCCGTGGAGATCTACACCTGGCGGTCGTGTCCCTTCTGCATTCGGGCAAAACAACTGCTCGACCGCAAGGGGGTGAGCTACATCGAGCACGCCATCGATGGCGATGAGGCCGCCCGGACCGCCATGGCAGCCAAAAGCGACGGCCGCCGCAGCGTGCCCCAAACCTTTATCAACGGCCACCACGTGGGGGGCTGCGACGACCTTTACGCCCTGGAGCGGTCAGGGGAACTTGATGGCCTCCTGGCCTAAATCCGGAGGGCCGCCCAGTGAGTCGCCAGTTATTTGTTGTTGATCCCGTAGAGCGGCTGCGGCCGGAAAAGGACAGCAGCGTTGCCCTTATGCAGGCCGCCCAGCGGGCCGGCCAGGAGCTCTGGGTTTGCAACCTGGCCGACCTGGCCGCCGGCAGCGGTGGCCCCCGGGTGCGGGCCCAGCCGATCCAAGCGGAACCCTGGTATCAACTGGGGGATCCCGAGTGGTTGGCGCTCAGCCACTTCCCGCGGGTGTGGATGCGCAAGGACCCACCGGTGGACGAGGCCTACCTCTATGGCACCCACCTGCTGGAGCTGGGGGAACGCCAGGGGGTGCAGGTGCTCAACCGCCCCGCCAGCCTGCGGGCCTGGAACGAGAAACTCGGCGCCCTGCGCTTCCCCCACCTGATGGCGCCCACCCTGGTGAGTAGCCATGTGGCCGATCTCAGCGCCTTTGCCGAAAGCCATGGCGAGGTGGTGCTTAAACCCCTGGGGGGCCGGGCCGGCCAAGGGGTGATCCGCACTAACGCCCAGGCGCCGGGGCTGGGGGCCCTATTGGAGTTGGTAACCAATCAGCAGCAACTGCCGGTGATGGTGCAGGCCTTCCTGCCGGCGGTGATCGCCGGCGACAAGCGGATCCTGCTGGTGAATGGCGAACCGCTGGGGGCCGTAAACCGCAAACCCAAAGCCGGCGAATTCCGCAGCAACCTGGCGGTGGGCGGCGAACCGGAGGCCACGGAACTAACCGACCAGGAACGCCAGATCTGCGCCGAACTGGCCCCAGCCCTGCGGGAGGCGGGTCTTTTCTTTGTGGGGATCGATGTGATCGGCGACCGGCTCAGTGAAATCAACGTGACCAGTCCCACGGGCGTGCGCGAGGTGGAACGCCTAGGGGGCATCCCCTTGGCTGATCTCACCCAGGAACAGCTGCTGCGGGCGAATTTGGCCGGAGGCTGAGCTGCTGCTGCAGCACCTCGAGCTTGAGGGCCACCTCCTGCAGTTCCCGCTCCGGCTGGGAGCCCCGCACCAAACCGGCCCCGGCCGTCAGTTCCAATTCATTGCCCCGCAGCACCCCACTGCGGATCGCCACCCGCAGCTCGGCGTCGCCGGCGCTATCGATCCAGCCAATCGGCGCCGCATAGGCCCCCCGTTCAAAGGGTTCCAGGCTGCGCAGCCAGCCCATGGCCTCCCGCCGGGGCAAGCCCGCCACCGCAGGGGTGGGATGCAGGGCCTCGGCCAGGGCCAAGGGGTGCTGACCGCGCAATTCAGCGGTGATCGGCGTGTGCAGATGGCGCAGGGGCCCGTGGCGGGCCAGGCGTGGATGGCGCGGCCGCCGCGGGGCCAGGCCCTGCCCCTGGAGCACCGCCGTGATCGCCTCCACCACCAGCTCGTGCTCATGGCGATCCTTCACGGAATGCAGCAGGGCCTCCGCCGGCTCCCCTGGCGATGCCGTCCCCGCCAGGGCATCGCAACGCAGCTGGCCCTGGCGCACCGTGAGCAGCCGTTCGGGGGAGGCGCCCACCAGGGCGGCCCCCCCCTCCCCCTGGGCCCAAAGGAACCGGCAACTACCCGCCTGGCGATGGCGCAGGCCCTCCAGCAGCAGGCGCGGATCAAGGGGGGCATCCAACAGCAACTGTTGGCGCACCGCCAACACCAACTTGCGCAGCTGGCCAGATTCCACCAACTCCAGGGCCTGGCCCATGGCCCGTTGATAGGCCCCCTGCCAGGGGGACCGGCTGAGCACCTGGGGCGCTGGGGTGAGGGGTAAAGCCGGAGGAAGCGTCGCCAGCCGTTGGGCCTGGTCCCAGAGTTCCTCCGCCACCACCCGCGGCGTCACCTCCCCCCCCAGGCGCCGCTGCAGGCGCAACCAACTGTGGCCGCCCTGGCGGCTGAGTTGCCAGCGGGGTAACACCGCCCGCACCCCCGGCACCGGGTGGGGGCCCTCCCCCAGGGGGCCATCAAAGAAAGAGAAAGCCAGCCACACCCGCGGCCGCGCCTGGGGGGGGCCCGGGGGGGCCCCTGCCCCCAAGCGACCCAGGGTCAATTGGCTAAAGCGCTGGGCCAGTTCAAAGCGGCGGGGGCCACTCAGTTCGAGGTGCTGGGCCACACCGGTGGCCGCCATACAGAGGCCAGGGGCGCCATCCCAAAGGGCCTTGAAAGGGGCTGCTGACGGCAAAAAAGCTAGGGCCCGCAAGGGATCCACCGGCGCCACGGCCAGGGCAAGGCTGAGGATGCCCTCGTCCTCCAGCGGCGCCGCCTGGGCCTGGGCCAAGGCCAGCAGGTCTGTAAATGAAGGGGAAGACGACACCGCCGTGCCGGGAGACTGCTCAAATGTATGGGCCCTCCGTCACCAGTCGCCACCGGCACCCATGGCTGAGCCCCAGGTCGTCGCAAGCCGTTACGCCCTCTGGAAGGCGGCGATCAAATGGCCCATGTACTCCGTGGCGGTGATGCCGGCCCTGCTGGCCACCGGCGCGCTCCTGGGCCAGGGGATCAGCCCCCATTGGGGGCAACTGGGCTTGTTTCTGTTGGCGGCTGTGCTGCTGCTGGCCTGGGAAAACCTGGCCAATGACGTGTTTGATGCCGACACCGGTGTGGACACCCACGGCAAACCCCATTCCCTCGTAAACCTCACCGGCCGCCGCGACCGGGTGGCCCTAGCCGCAAACCTCTGCCTGCTGGGGGGCCTGGGCTTGATGGCCCTGGTGGCCAGCCGCAGCCAGGGGGCCGTGCTGCTGCTGGTGCTGGCCTGTTGCGCCATTGGGTACCTGTACCAAGGCCCCCCCTTCCGCCTCGGCTATCGGGGGCTGGGGGAACCGCTCTGCTGGCTGGCCTTTGGCCCCTTAGCCACCGCCGCCGCCCTCCTCGCCCTCGGGGCCAACGGCGGCCCGGGCCCCGCCGCAATCCCCTGGGGCCAGGCCCTGGAACTGGGTTCGGGCCCGGCCCTAGCCACCAGCCTGGTGTTGTTTTGCTCCCACTTTCACCAGGTGGAGGAGGACGCCACCAACGGCAAACGTTCCCCGGTGGTCCAGCTGGGCTCTGGCCGAGCCGCAGCCCTGGTGCCCTGGTTTGTGGCGGGCTGCCTGGCCCTGCAATGGGCTCCGGTGCTAGACGGCGCCTGGCCCCCCAGCGCCCTGCTGGGGATGGTTGGGCTACCGGCGGCCTTGGCCTTGATCCGGCTGCTGGCCAGCCAGCACCACCGCCCGGAACGAATTATCGGTAGCAAATTTTTGGCCCTGCGCTTCCAGGCCCTCAATGGCCTAGGCCTGGCCCTGGGGCTGGCCCTGGGCCCGCTGCTGCTGGGCCGATGACGCCCCAGGGCCCACTCCAGCTGGTCTGGCGGCCTTTTCAATTTCGTTTGCCCCAGGCCCTGGTCACCGCCCATGGGGCCATGGCCCAACAGCGGGGCTGGCTGCTCAAGCTCAGCGACCCAGCGGGGCGCCTCGGTTGGGGCGAGGTGACGCCCCTGGCGGCCGATTGGCCCGCCTGCGGAGCGGCTATCGCCGAGTTGGGGGAAACCCTGGAGCAGGGGCCGCTGGAGACGCAACTGCCGCTGCTGCCGGGGCCCCTGGCCTTCGGGTTGGGGCTGGCCTTGGCGGAACTGGCTGGCCTGGGCAGTGCCGCCCAGGGCGGTTGGCTGCCGGCACCAGCCTCCGCCTGGCTGCTACCCGCCGGGCCTGGGGCCCTAGCGGCCCTGGGGCGAGCCCTGGCGGTGGCAGGCCCTCACATAACGCTGAAATGGAAAGTGGCCACCGAGCCGGAGTCCAGCGAACGGGCGGTGCTGGACGCGCTGTTGGCCCTGTTACCTGAAACGGGCCGCCTGCGGCTGGATGCCAACGGCGGCTGGGATCGGGCCTGTGCCCACCGCTGGGCAGAGCGGCTGCGCCAGGAGCCGCGCCTGGCATGGCTGGAACAGCCCCTGGCGCCGGGCGACCACGAAGGCCTGCTGCAGTTGGCTGCTTTGCTGCCGGTGGCCCTGGATGAATCCCTACGGGACCCCGCCGGCTTGCCCCCCCATTGGCCCGGTTGGCGGGTGCATCGCCCGGCCCTAGGGGGGGATCCGCGGCCGCTGCTGCGGGCCTTCGGGGCTGGAGAACCCCGGGCCATGGTGAGCACCGCCCTGGGCACCGGCATCAGCCAACGCCTTTTGGCCCACTTGGCGGCCCTGCAGGCGGCAGGCCCCACCCCCTGCGCCCCCGGCCTGGCCCCCGGCTGGGGGGCCAGGGGCGACCTGGCCAGTGCCGACCCTGGCCGGGTGTGGGCAGCGGCCCTGGCCACGGCCCCGCTAGGAGCAAGCTCTACCAGCCGACTGTCTTGAAAATGACCAGGGTCCTATGACTAGGGTCATTTTCAAGACAGTCGGCTGGGTCATGGCACCGGGGCTCTCAAGGAAGGTTTGATACCCGGCCTAATACCAGCTTCGTGAAGAATGGTCGCCAAGGCCAGCCGATAAATGTGGCAACTGCTGAGCTCACCCCAGGAACGGGGGGCTGGTGAACTGGCCTTGGCCGCCTGCCAAGAGCTGCCACAGGGACCAGGACTGGTAATCGGCAGTGGCGGCAGCAGTGGGGGTGGCAGCCAAAGGGGCCGGCGCTGGTGCCTGCAACCGCTCAGCCACCTGGAGGCCGCCGCCGTGAGCTGTGGGGCTTGGCTGCGTCAAATTGGCCTAGACCCCGAACGGGTGGCCGTGGTTAATCCGCTGCCGGGCCACCACATGGGGGGGCTGATGCCCCAGGTGCGGGCGCGGGTATGGGGGGTGCCGCTGCTGGAGCTGAGCCCAGAGCAACTGAAACAACCGGCAGAACTGCTGGAACACCAAGCCAGCAGTGGGGAATTCCAGGGCCGTGAGTTTCTGCTGTCGCTGGTGCCCACCCAACTGCAAAGGCTGCTGGCTGATCCCAGCGGGGTGGCCTGGCTCCAGGGTTTTGCGCTGATCTGGGTGGGGGGAGCGGGGCTGAACCCAGCGCTGGCTGAGCAAGCCCGGCAGCGCCAATTGCGGCTGGCCCCTTGCTACGGCGCCACGGAAACAGCAGCGATGGTGACGGCCCTGGATCCCGCAGCCTTCCTGGCAGAAACCAACGGCTGCGGCCACCCCCTGGCGGATGTGAGCTTGCAAATCGACCCCAGCCACCAGGCGATCCAGGTGCGCTGCCGGCGGCTGAGTCCAGGCTGGTTGGCGGGACCCCAGGTGCAACCGTTTGCCAATGCCAGCGGCTGGTGGAGCAGCGGCGATGCCGGCTCCCTCAATCAACAGGGATTGCAGGTGCTTGGTCGATTGGATGGGGCCCTCAACAGCGGTGGCGCCACGGTGTTTCCCGAACAGATCGAAGCAGCCCTGGCCCAGACCCCCGGCGTGGCGGCCCTGCTGGTGGTGGGGCTACCGGATCCTGAATGGGGCCAACGCCTAGGGGCGCTGGTGCGGCCCAGCAGCGCCGCAGACGGCCCAACAGCGCTGGCCAACCTCCGCTCCAGAGCAGCGGCCCTGCCCCCAGCGGAACGACCAAAAACCTGGTTTCTATGCCCCGAGTTAGCTAGCAACGCCCAGGGCAAATGGGAACGCCAACGCTGGCAAACCTGGGCCCTCAGCCAACGCGCCCAGGGCTCAGGCTAGGGCTGACGCCTCAAGCCAGCGACCAATCGTCTCCGGCAGCGGCGCCCGCCGCCGATCGCTGGCGCCCAGGCACACATGGCGGGTGAGGCCCTGGGCCACCGGCTGGCCGCCGGAGCTGAAGCCATAGCTCACCTCAAAGGCGGTGGAATCCAGGGCCTGGGGCTGCAGCTGGATAGTCAGCGGATCACCACACACCAAAGGCGCCCGGTAATCGGCGCTGCAATGCACGATCGGCAGCAGCAGGGCCGGGGCAGCCCCAGGCCGGGGGAACAGCTCCGCGGCGGCAATGCCAAACCGCTCAAGACTTTCTTCGTAGGCCTCATGGCACCAGCGCAACAACTGGTGGAAATGCATCACCCCAGCAGCATCGGTGTCGCCGAAACGCACCGTGCGGCACAAGAGTAAAAAATCATCTTTAAGGGGCGGCAAAACAATGCCCCTCAGCGATCCACAGAGCCCATGATCACATCAATTGACCCCAAGATTGCCATGATATCTGCCACCTTTACCCCCTTAAGTAGGTGGGGCAAGATCTGAAGATTGTTGAAATCTGCCGCCCGGATCTTCCAACGCCAGGGGGTTACATCATTGTTGCCAATGATGAATACCCCCAGCTCCCCCTTGCCGGATTCCAGCCGGGTATAAAGCTGACCATTGGGAATCTTAAAGG